>Ga0209367_1007169_pt1 | contig 15383 bp, 14 predicted proteins | sample WorMetLIZISLAND2_FD_187412 | JGI IMG/M metagenome (GOLD analysis project Ga0209367, IMG submission 187412) | Marine gutless worms symbiont microbial communities from Max Planck institute for Marine Microbiology, Germany - Olavius geniculatus... ... | reverse complement strand
TGTTATTGCGCAGAAAGGATTTATAACAAAATTCAGAAATGTCAGGTAAGTACTTTTGTTGAAATAATGTTGTTTACGATGTTTGAATTTAACTGGCAAAAAACGAATCGAGCGTTTGCGCTGCCGCTATTATGACACACTTTTGGCCACACGCCCAGAGAGCTCTGACGTCACTGTCTAGCGTAGGCTTGCGTTGCGCAGCCAGAAAACTTAAATTGACGCACTCGCTTCCGAACGTCCGAGCTGAGCAGTCGACTTCTGATATCTGCTAATTTATCTGCTGTCGAATAAATACGAGTCGTCTTTGTGAATTTAACACCTCTCGCTGTGTGACAGCTCTCCCCACCTCCCCCGCAGCTACGACAGTTTTGCTCCTCCGACGTTCCGGGGAACTGACGTGGAGGACGCTGAGGTTTGCAAAAAAGCACTTTATTGTGGTCTGTCCGACGCCGAACGTCTCCGTTTGATGGCCGTTCTGCTCCGGGGTGAGGCTTCTGACAGGTACGACAACCTTGATGACGATATCAAGCAATCTTGGGCGGCGCTTGAAAACGCTTTTAAAGAACGTTATAAAGACTCCGAGGTCCTCCGTTGGCGTAAAGCTAACGATCTCTGGCAGCGTGCTCAAGGTGTGGGAGAGAGCGTGAACAGCTACATCACGGCGGTCAGGGAAGCTGGCAAAAGCGGTTGGTGTGGCTGGTGAGCAGCTGCGCTACGTGATCCAAAAGGGGCTGCGTCTACAGATCTTGGTGCTCGTGATCCAGGCTCAGCCGACTACCGTGGATGACTTGGTCAAGGCGGCTCGCGTCATTGAAGCTGCCTTCTTCGTCACAACGACGACATCGACGTTTTCAGACGCATCGATGGATCGCGTCATCGCAGAGCTGGCTGCAAACCGCCTCGCTGCGGAACAGTACACGCAAGAGCTGAAGAAGATCACTGGACAGCTGACAAGGAAGAACGTAGACCAGCTTAGCGCTTCGAAGTCACCGCAGAGAACAACAACACCGCGTCGGGTCACGTTTGCTGACGACAACACCGCTCAACGATCGGAACGACAACAATCACCAGGACGCGGTAGGGGATCAACTTCATTCAGGCGTACGACATCTGGATAAGCGACGACAATGACGACATCTCCGTGTCTCCATTGCGGCGCGCGGTAAGCATCCGCGTGGTAAACCATTTTGTAAGGCCGCAGATGTTGAGTGTTACCAATGTAAACGTGTAGGGCACCTGGCCCGTGTATGTAAAAGTGCTAGACGTCAGAGTCCGGCTTCCGCAGGACCATATAATTTCGGACCTGGACCGGCTTGAAACGCCTAAAATTTTAACGTCTAGAGGCGCAGGCTTAAAGACAGCCATATTGGACAGGGGCGTGTTCTAGGGCCGACAATGTGTGAAGATTATCAACGTAAAAATTTAGTACCGGTAGTTTTAAATCGACGTAAAGCATTGGCCGTAGTAGACAGAGGTGCTAATGTGAGTGGGTCAGGTGGTATCGACCATCGATGTGACCACTGATGTCAAGTTTTATGGAAATCGGAGTTACAAGATTTTCCCAAACGCTATTTCGTATACTTAGGTCTAACGCTCATCGCCCTTACAACAGTGTCAGCACTATCGTGCTGCACTGTGATTATTCACTTAAGTTAATTTGGTAGTTTAGTTAGATTTTCTTAATTTGTTATCCTTACTGTGTCACTTATCTGGGGGCCACATAGTGCACTAATGTGTCTTGTGTGTCCGGTTCTGCTGTCACATGTTGTACTGTGATGCGTGTCTTGCTTTATTATGAACAAATAAATAGAGATGGAAATGAAGAAATACACCAGTCGAGGACGGATGGTTTTTGGGAACAAGGGGCAACCGGAAGCACGCAAATTTTTTACGCCGCCCCTGAAATCAACTTGACATAGTAATTTTCTATCATCGTCAGGGGCGCATCGTCCAGTTTTCCTCGTAGGGCGGCGGTGAGACATGGTGACCGCATGCCGAGCAGCGGCTGATGCTGGCGTTAGTAGCGACACCTGGCGGACCAGCAGCAGCAGGGGGTTGTGGTGGTAGCACAGCGGCGTGGCAATAGTTAGCTGCTGTGGACACTGGCCGGATGTACGAGTGATGAATCACGTGACGACGAGCACTGTACTCTGTCAGCACAGCACAACACAGCGCATTATAGTTCGGCGAATATCGCTTGCTATGGTAACGATTAAAATGTTCGACTTACGACCGAGAAGTCGCGGGTTCGACTCCCAGTCGGGTAGCTATCAAACGGTTACTACCTGGATGGGTCACTGTCTGCGGACAGGTAAACCACCTCGGCGCATAACCAGCCACCAAAGTCAACTCAGCCTTTAATCCTCGTGTACCGACCTGTTGGCTGGGGTTAAAACGGGACGCTTTACCGAAAACACGTGTCTTAATTTTGTTCAGCCTGTGTGCTAGTTGTTGGAGAGGTGCTAGATTTCGAACTCGCAGTGTCGCGAACAAAGCGTCGATTTCTTTTCTTCGTTAGCACAGACCCAATAGTGTATAATATTTATATCTTTTCGTTTCCGATTTTAAACGATACTGTGTTGTTCAAATACACCTTTCGTGAATAAGATCATTATTTTTCGTTAGCCTACATTTTTGCAAATTAAAATGACAAGTAAAGTCTCTGTAATGACAGACGTCTATTATCGTTATCGTTACAGTTATTTTTATCACAAACCGCAAGAAGAGACAGTGAGAGTCGGGGGTTGATGGGGCGGCGCCTGGCGGCTGAACGCTGAGGCACGGCTGTAGTAGTAGTTGTCGTAGTCGTCGTCGTCGTAGTCGCTGGCGGGCACCGGCGGCGCCGACGGTTCGCAAGGCCAGCGAGGACTCGACACAGTGCTGACACCTGTCCGGCTGGACAAAACGTCCATCGGCAGGCTGTATGATGTCAGAGGGGTCGTAGTGCCATCCTCGTTCATGCTGCGGTCGATTGCAGCGACGTCCGCACTGCCCGTAACTGCAAACAGAGCCATGACGTCAGTCAGTCACCCGTCATTAATAACCCAGCAGCAGCAGCAACAGCAGCAGCAGCAGAAAGAAAAAGAGTGATAAGTGGCTTGACACAGCTAAGGCGTAGTGGCAAGAGAAAGCACCCACTCGATATTCTGTGTTGTCGGAAAATTGTCTGAAAATGTGTTTGTCGAAAACTTGTTCGTCCAAAAATGCCAAATTTTGGGCTGAACCCCCATATTTCGGAAAAATTCAAAAACAGAATTAACGTTTTAAAAATCCCTGAGTTTTTTTATCAGAAATTTCAACTGTTCGTCAAAAATCTGTCGAAAGCTTGCGTTGTCTGTCAGAAAATTGCAACTTCCTGCCACGCCTATTACTTTTTTTAACTCACGACGCCGGAGTCTAACTCAGAGGCGTCTATCCATCGTTGGACACGCGAATGAAGTGGGAAATGGGGAGGAAGAGATATCTTCCTCTCCAGCCGGTTACCGAGTATGCGGAGCCTTGTAAGCTCCTCCACCGTGATTTCGTGCGGAGACCTAGCTGAAAACAAATTCGGTGCATTTTAGCCTCATAATACACTTCTGGTGAAACTCGACTGCCCCCTTCAAAAACAGTCTTAAAAGTTGTCTTGAGAAACGTAATATGATTTGAGACTTGAGAGTATGACTATACTCAATTAACGTAGACGCCCCTGCAGTAACTAATGCCCCGTTTGCACAATAATGTTGGCTAAACGAGCTGGCTTGCCGAGCCAAATTGTCGAACACTCGTCGAACGCTAGTCAAACTGGCTTGACGAGCGCTCGACGAGTGGGCTTGACGAATGCTTGTTGATATGCACTGCAAGCCTTCATCCAGCTGCCTTGACGACTTAGCTAACTATAGGTGCGGTTGAACGTCAGGGGTCTTACAGAACACCACAAAGGCACGTTAACCGGTTTGGAGAACACCATTTATTTGGTGAACCCTGGTCGGCTTGGCGCGCACCATACGGTCGGATAGGTCGTAGATAAACGTCACCCATATTGGACTGTTCGCCACGGGAGCTGCAAGGCTAATGCCACTTTTCTTTTTTTTGGAAGGTATAGCTTAGTGTAGTTAGTTTGGTGTGAAAATCGGAGTAAGTGCGGGTTGAAAGAACCTGGTGGTACATTTCCCCGCCATTCGTCATCTTCACACTATACTGGCTACGCTCGCCGTGGGTGGATAGAACAGGTAGCCGAGTGTGCATTAGGTGCCGAAAGCAGATCGGAAAAAGATGAATATTTTCCCGTCCTTTCTGCATTCGACGTCTGGTGTTCATTCACGTTCCGTTCGATCCGTAATCTAGGAGTTTTTAGGGATAGGGCGCAAAGCATAGGATAGGGACCTTTAGGCACCCCAAGGACATAAAGGCTAGGCGTCGTGGTCACAGATATGTACGGAGTAAGTACGGTTTGAGCGAAGTAAGTGTGGGTTAAAAGAACCTGGTGGTACACTTCCCCACCGTTCGCGCACCGCTGGATACCTTCATCTTCTGACTGTATTCTTGTCAGAAGAGACTTTGAAGGATTTTTCACCCTCCGTTAAGTCGATCTGGCTGAAAGAGGTTTAGAACTAATCACCGGTTTATGCTCTCCTCTCACCTGCAAGCTGTGGGGTAAACGCGGCTTAACATCAACCACTGGAAATACCATTCACTCGGTATATGTTTCCGTTATACAATATACACATGTGTTGCAGAGTGAGTACGGGCTAGCATCAACGGTTGGATAGCTTCACTTTCTGCTGATCGGTCATGCGATAGAGGTGAATTGGTAAACTATCCGACGGTAGATTACCGCCATCCGTATATCAAAAGTTTTCTTCTTCATAGGTCGATCGTTTGTTTACCCACACGCTTTAGGTTTAGGTGCGTCGTCGTCGTCGTCGTTCGCCGAAGCGTATTGATAGGTACATAAGTAAAGGTCTAGGTAGGTATAGGTGCACCAAATATAGGTCTGTCGTCTGTCATGAGATTAAGTAAGTAAGTAAGTAATCTGTCAATAGGTCTGTCTTGGCTAGGAAATAGAAGTGGCGGGGATTTTCCGCTACTAGGGGATATAAGTTCACCAAATTGTTAGGCGACCAAACCAAACCCACACCAAAAATCATCAATTTCTCTAACAAAAACATTAAATATATCTTCTAGTACGCGGCGGACTGCGTCCGTCTTAATCCACTCCTCACCACCAGGCCTTTATCTGGTTGCGAACCGGTACTGTGTGGAGTGATCCCACGTGGAAGACTCGCACCCAGCACCCAAATGTGACATTAAGGAGACTTTTTTCAATGAAGTAGTGCTCTGCCGAGCACCTTTACAGGTAAGAACTCCCACCCAACCATGGGCCAGAAAGTATCTGTTGCCAGGGCAGGTCTTGGTCTGTGGCGACGACAGTACCGGGTGGGACCGTGATAGGTCGTAACACTGCCAGTGTGAGTGATAATCTTTTTTCTTCTGTCCCCGCTTCCTCTCTTCCATTTCCTTTCCCTCCCCTCATTCTCCCTTCGCTTTTTTTCTTTCCCCATTTTTGTCATTACCTCCCTTGCCTTAGAAGCAATTGTCCCTTAGAACCAGTAATTAGGTCTGGGGTAGCGCTTTTAGCTCTTTTAGGGGGTCTGGGGCAAAGCCCCAGCCGAATTCGAATTTGGTACATTTTGGCCTTAAAATATGACGTCGGGTTGCAACAATTGTAATCATTTTCATGAAAATCAACTAAGCAAATATGATAAAAATGTCAGGCTACTGTCCGACCCTCTCTGGCCTGTGGAGATTCTTTTGTGAGAGCCCCTGTTTGGCGGAACATGCTGAACATGCTTAAATTATCCGCCTTTGAACTGAAAACTAACGCATTGAAACGTAATATTATGACAGTACGCTCGTACACGTACGGGATGCGGAGTGTTTGGCGGTAGCCGCAGCGGCTGCAGTGAGGCTGGTTGAACAAGCGGAGTGATTACGATGATGTGGCTGATGGTCGTCATTACAGTAGCGTCGGTGATGTCTGACACAGCCAACCAGACAACAAAGCAACACGAGCAGCGGCATGAGGATTGATGGAAGCAGGATCTTTGATGAGGACAGGCGCGATAGACCACCACCACCGCCGTCCGACTCCGACAAATCACTACGACGAAAATCACACTAAATCAAATATTATGTTCAATTCTGGGGAAATGAAAATGTCACAAGATGCACCGATCATCCACAATACAGACAGACAGATGACAGAGAGACGGACGACAGGACAGGTCGTACCATAACCGCTACCGTTAATACGGTGGGCTAAGAACTACAATATAGACTAGTTTAGCTTGAGACTCGAGACACAGTACAAAGTCTATCATGAAAACCAGTCGCAACAAGCGCCAAGACAACCTTCTGTATATCACAGAGTTGTTCATGGGTTTGATTGACCCACGATTTCGGTTGTGTTGGGTCGTGTTGAATAAGTAGTAAGTCGATAATTTTTGTTTTTAGTGTGTTGGGTCGGGTCATGGGTTTGAAATTGACTATGTACAAACTAAAAGTGAATGCTGATGGGCAGTCAGATGTGCGGAAGCAGTCTTCACTGGTTTATAAAATATGCGACGGAAAAGATAAGGAATTGAAATATTTTTGTGCGTGTAGTAAGTGCTTCAAAGTTTACCAGTACAAAGACAACAGTAGAAAACACTCCAAGACACTTAGCATTAGCTTATCTTATACGTCTGGCAGATTTTAGATCGTTGTATGGGGGTTGGGTTGGGCATGGCTTGGGTTAAGTCGTGGGTCAGAATTGACGAAATGGACCGACGGACAACTCTGTATCATGATCAAGAGGTCGAACGCATTGACTGCAGTGAATGAATCATGCGCGTATGCATGATATGCGTATTTTATTTACAGGTTATTACATAGTGTCTACATGTGTGACAAAACCTAGCATGCGACAAAAACCGATCGCGGCTACGTAAAGTGCAGCTGCTAATCAACTCGGGTTTGGCAGCGTCATCACACATAACGCTACTGGTGGCATCTCATGGGATGGCGCTGCCAAAGCGGAGTTGATTGACACCTGCTTGCTTGTGGTAGTCCGTCGATGTCGACGATGACGTGCACTGTAGTGGTATTGTCCTTGCGGTCTTTGATGGACGGGTAAATGATAGCGGAGATCGAAATCTGAAGCGTAGACTCTACCACATCGAGGACAAGCAGGTCCGACTCGAACTGCCTGGGCAGCGGCATGTCTGCGAGCACGACGATCACTTGCCACTTGATCGGAGGCTGCTGCAAAACTATCTAGACCAGTAGCACATGTTGACCTTCACGAATCCGTGTCAGCTGTAAGCTGTTCGAGATCTGCTTCAGGGATGTCACACTGCCGTAGAACTGACTTGATGTGGTCGGAGAAGCGCAACTTTGGACGACCTACTGGCCTCTGTCCAATGAGCAGTTCGCCATACAGTAGGCGACGAGGAAGCCGGTTTGAGGCATACGGATGACGTGGCCTAGCCAATGGAGTTGTCTCTGCAGCACTAGATGCTCAATGGACTCAATGTTAGCTGTATTGCGTGTCTCTATGTCTGTTTTCCTGTGCCACCAGCGAATGCAGAGAATACTCTGCAGGCAGCGGATGTGAAAGGCTTCAAGCATCCTGATGTGTCGCCGATATGGAATCCAACTTTCAGATCCATATAGCAGAATGGGGATGCAGATGGCCTTGTAAACTGCGACTTTCGTAGGCACTGTCAGGTCGTGATTGAAAAACACACGGCTAGCGAGTCGACCGAAAGCTGATGAAGCCAGGTTTTTTCGCTGCTGGATTTCGTTGGTCAGATCACAGCCAGGTGCAAGTATGCTGCCAAGGTAGGCGAACTGCTGAGTCGTACTGAGTGTATCACCATTGACTGTAAAAGATGGCTGCGAAGATGACGGTCTAGACCTGATGCGATAATCTCTGTGTCTTTTTTGTGTTAATGGTCAGGCCAGATTTTTGATAAGTATCTGCGAGAGTGCACTAGTTATCCTGAAGGTCTGTGGACTCGTGACTCGGTATGGCTGCATCATCTGCATATTGAAGTTCAAACACAGTGTCAGTGCACACTTTTGTCTGGGCTTGGAGTCGTCGCAGATTGAACATGCTTCCATCAAGAGGGTATTTGAATGGAATACCGACGTCGTTAGATAGCCCATTCCTAAAGACCAATGTGACTGCAACCAGGAGCAAGTTGAATATAACCGGTGCCAAAACACATTCTTGTTTGACACCTACAAGAACTTCAAAAGAATCTGACTTCTCGCCACCAATCACGACCCTGGACTTCATACCGTCGTCGAACTCCCGCAGCATGGTCAAAACATAGGAGCTGCAGTCGAATTTTGCCAATACTTTCCAAAACAGGTCGCGATTCACAGTATCAAATGGCTTGGTAAGGTCTATGAAAGCAAAATATAATCTGCGATGATGTTCACGGCATTTCTCTTGAAGCAGACGTGCGATGAAAATCATGTCAATCGTGCTGCGGCCACGTCTAAAGCCACACTGTGACTCTGACAGAACTGTTTCCGCTACGTGTATTAGAAGACGCCGAAGCATAACGCGTGCTAGGACCTTACCAGCAACTGCCAACAGTGATATGCCGCGACTATTACCACATACTGCCCTGTCTCTTTTTCGCTTGTATATGTTGATTATGTTGGCATGCTTCCACTGTTGCGGTACCTTTCCTGAGGTCCAAGCAGCGGTGATGAATCGGTGCAGTCGGCGTAGCAGAAAATAGCTACCATGCTTCAAAATTTCGGCAGACACGCCACCAGGGCCCGCCGCCTTGTTGTTCTTGAGCCGTTTAACTGCAGAACAGACTTCAACAAACGATGGCATATGATCTGACTAAGCGGTGATCGGTCCAGCATTCGGCTCCGCGCATGACTCTGGTCAGCAGTGCATCTTTAATGTCACAGCGTCGCACGATGACGTAATCTATTAAATGCCAATGCTTTGACCGCGGGTGTTGCCATGTAGTTTTCAGCTGGTTTCTTTGTTGAAACAGGGTGTTGGTGATGACCAAGTCAAACTCTGAGTACAGACTGAATAGGCGGAAACCGTTACTGTGTGTTTCCGATGCCATGTCTATCAATTATCCCGTTCCAGATGTGGTGATAACTTCCGACTCTGGCGTTGAAGTCACCCAAAAAAACGATCTTATCAGAACGTGGTATAGAACGGAGAGTATCAAGGAAAACTTCGTAGAAACGATCTTTGGAACCTTCCTCAGAGGTTAGGGTTGGGGCGTAGACACTTAGGATCGTCATGTAGCGCATTTTTGCAAGAGGCACGCGTAGTGTCATCAATCTTTCGTCCACTGCAGTCGGAGTTTCTGGGAGCTGATTTAACAAAGCTGTTCTTATAGCAAAACCAACTCCGTAATGCGACGATTAGCCGCCGGGAGGCCTTTCCAAAATCAGGTGTAGCCTTCGCCAACTTCTGTGAAAGAGCTTTTATCAGGTAACTTGGTTTCACTCAGTGTCGCAATGTCTATGTTGTACCTCTTCAGTTCTGCAGCTACCAGTGCAGTGCGGTGCGACGCGCAGGATAATCGGAGTCAGCAGTATCCATCAAGGTAAGTACATTTCAGGTTGCAAATGGGTACAGTCGTTTCCTGATGATGTGTGTGTTTCGACCGCGTGAAGGAGATGCCCGGCGGGAGCGGTGGCCCGCCAGTGGCGTCATTTCACTAAATCCTTGGGGGTCCACTCTCTTCCCCTTCCTTTCCCCTCCTCCCCTCCTTTCCTCCTCCTTCCTTTTTATCTCCTCCCCTTTCCTTTCCCTTCCCTCTTTTCCCCTTTCGTGCTCCCCTCCCCTTAGAAGTAGGCTCCCGTTAAATCCAGCTAGGGGGTCTGGGGAGCGCTGTAAACTCCCCGCAGCGGGGTCTGGGGCGGAGCCCCAGCCGAAATCGAATTTGGTGCATTTTCAGCCTTAAAATGTGACATCTCGTGGCAACAATTTGAATGACTTTGCTGAGAATCAGTTGACCAAATTTCATGCAGTTTACACAGTAAGTGTATATTTTAACAGACCAATAAATCTAACACTTCTCCACTCTAACAACCTTGCATGTTCTATAACACACTTGAACTGACAAAATTATACTCAACAATTGAGTCCAACTGCTAGGATAATAAATGTTTTTTACTCGCCTACGTATACATAAGTATATTATGCTTAGTTTACGTGTTGCCATTTAAAATCCGTTAATCAACCAAAGTCTATTGCAAGCACACATGTCCTATGTCTCATCAGAAAACTACTGTAACACAGCAAAAAGAACACAAATTTGACATTTAGCTGTTTGACGTTTAATCAAAGGTACAATTTTCAGAGAAAAAAACTGAAATCATAAATCCTTGGGGGGTCCGTAGACCCCCCTAGCTCTCCCCCCTAAATGACGCCCCTGTGGCCCGCCCATGGGGAGTGGAACGGACAATGTTTGGACCACCTTTTTAGGTCCCTTCTCGTGTGAGGTGAGCAGTGCGGATCCTAAAAGGGCTGCTCAGTCGCCTTGGAAGCTGCCGACAGAGTCTTCCGTTCCGATCCCAGACCCAAACGACCATCTGACCAGAGCCGCCGTACGTGCACGGTGCAGGCCACGGACTACAGACTTTCAGTTTTACTCTAAACCTGTCTCCGTCGCCCGCGAACCCATCGCCGCAGGACTTTGAATGGATTCCTCCTGATGTCTACAGTACAAAACTAGCGCAGGAGAAGCTGAAGATTATAGTGAAGGAGTGTTGCGCAGATCCTGATCCACTGTTTTGGCCGACACCAGCAGTGTCCGATGGCACGAGAGAGCCCGCGACGATCGGGGCTGAAGTCAGTTGCAGAAGGAGCATTCTTCAGGAGGAGCCATTTGCCCATGACTGGGGTGGGGTACCCGGGGACGATGGTTTCTGGCTATAGCGCTCGCTTGCGCCTCTTCAGTGGTTCGCGTGACCCATGGGGCGCCATTTGGAGGCCCACTGCTGGAATTTGGAACAGAACCTGCGTTGCAGGAGGGCATTTCTCGGCATTTTCTAGGAGTTCCTCTGACCAAGAGAAACCCCACTGAGACCCGTGTTCCACTTGCACTGTACATAAAACCGCCATGTTTTTGCTGCACGCGAAGTTTTGCACATGTGGACACCATCTAGCGCGTACACACCTATGAATCGAACTACGGTATAAGCGGTATACGTTACGTCATCATAAGGACGTCGTCGTCGTCGTCGTTACAGCGGAAGTGGTTCCAGTTCTGGTGATATCGACAGCAGAGCACCAGGTCCTGGTGAGCGCAGCAGCAGTAGTCCACTGTCGGCAGGTAATCACGCACGGTGCACAGGTGAGAGAACTCCATGTACCGCTTGGCCATACACTCGCCGCCGCTAGGTAACGTTTCCATGCGACCTTCCATCGCTAAACCACACAAGTACAATAACGCCTACGCCAATAATACACATGTGTAATACACCAGTAACACACGCAGCGGCGTCGTGCGCTAAAAAGTAGCAGGCAAAAAGTTTCAATTTTTCGACAGACACTACAAATTTTCCACAGAATTCCAACAGTCAGGTGCAAATTTCCGACAAGTATATCATAGGTGCTTACAATTTCAATTTCTGTCCTAATTTGCTTCCAAACTAACGGTCTTCAGCTTCAAATGTTTCATTTCTGGACAAGAATATTTTTGGACACATTGTTTATACCTGCACGATGGCATATGTATATCTGTTCTTCGTTACACGTTGCACCTGTAACACACACCAAAGTGAAAATAAAATATAATCCACCATCGTACCGTTAGAGTAATTACTTTGAAGTCTCGGAATTAATTTAGTCGGTCTCATCGTGGCGGATAAAGGCGTGAATCTGGCACCGAACGTAATGTCGCAATCCATCATTCTTCTTCGTGTTCGATTAACTGGCATCCACTTAGGACTTTGATCTGCTATCAATACGATAGGATACGATAAAGGATTTGCACTGAAAAAATGACAGCTAAGTTCTCAGTTTAATCTAGTATATAAACTAAAACTAGAAATTTGTGTCAGAGCCCAACTTGAGTCCGCTCGGCGACGTAAGTCCGATTGGGGGGTAAAGTTTAGGGGGGGGTTAAAATTCCTTTCGTAGAGAAGACATGTGGCCCGAACTCAAATGCGTTAGCATACGCAGAACTTGCGCTGTTGACCTAAAGTGGGTAAACAATAGCCACGTAATTTCTGGCGTTGGTAAACCAAAGTTCACCAAGCTTTTTTGTTCAACGCGAGTAAGGCAAGGCAAGCCGAAATGAGTTTTAGACCGAAACGTAAAACAAGCATATTTTGGTATTAATTGTCTTTATCAACCTTATGATAAGCAGCATGTATGTACCTATCTGCAACCGTTTTCACATTATTCGAGCCAATAACGGCAAAATGACGTCTTTTTAAGGGGGTACCCCTTTTTGACGCCCTCGTTCGAGGGGAACCCCTGCACCCAGTGGCACGAAATTTTGTCACGATAAACTAGAGACCTTTGGGCAGCCCACAGTGAAGATTTCGTGATCCTAGCTTGCACCGTTTTGATACAGATCACGAATGTGACAGACGGACAGACGGACGGACGGACAGACAGACAGACAGACAAACGGACAGACGCCCAGACGATGGCTAAGACGCGCGAAGCATTCTGCTGTCGCGCGTAAAAATGGGATCTATGGTTCCCCTTCCTGGCATGAATCGAAACTGGTTAGAGTGAATGTGTACTGTTTCTCTGATACGCCTTTCAATCACTCGTTCATACACTTTCAGCGCAATTTCCAGCAACTTTATTTCTCTGTACTTACCACATTCAAGAGCATCTCCTTTTTGCTTATAAATAGTCACTATTTCACTCTCTTTTAAGTCACTTGGGACTCGCTCGTCTGTCAAAAATTCATTGAAAATTGTGTGAAGCCAATCCACTCCAAGCTCATCTAAAGCTATGATCATTTCTTAAGTGATTCCAGATGGTCCTGGTGCTTTATTGCTACGCATTTGCTTGATTGCTTTTTCAATTTCTGTACGACTGATCTCCTCCTCTGGCCCCTCCACTGCCTCAACATACTCCAGTGGGTCTTTCGGATTTTCTATATTCAGATGTTTTTCTAAATAGGATTTCCATCGCTCCTGGATCAGCTTTTCATCTTGTCAATATAGTTCCATCTCTGTCTTTGATGATGACGAAATCTTCACTGTTTATCGCCATGTTGTCTTGTCTAAATCTTTGTTGCGCTTTTGCAATTTTATATATCTTCACCTGTCCTTTTTTCGTATCCAGTTCATCATATATATGCTTTTTAGCTTCCTGCTTTGATTTAGCGACCACACTTTCTGTTTCTTTACAAGCTAGCTTGAACACTACCTTCAGTGATGTGTCATGTCGCATTTTTTGCCAATTCTTGAATGATTCCTTCTTGTTCTTCACTGCCCTCTGTACGTCCTCTGGCCACCACCAGTTATCTCGTTCTTTTCGTTTTTGGCCCCTGGTGACTCCACAAACGCTCTTTGCTGCTTCCACAATACTGTACTTCAATGTATCCCAGGTTACCTTCTGATTATTCATTTTCTCCTGCACTTCGCTTCTGAACTTTGCCAGATTTTCACCTTTCAGTTTCCAGCTTCTGATACATAACTTCTGCTTTGACGTGTATCCTGTGTGAACACTTTGTATTCTCATGTCCATCACATCCGGCGCTAGAGAGTTGGAAGCCCCCAAATACGACTGTGAGGCCTCTATAACGGTGGTCTGGGGGCAGAACCCCCAGCGGGGTCCAGGGGCAGAGGAGGTCAGGGAGGCAAAGCCCCCTGAAGCCGAAACACTTTCGGATTCTGGGCGTTCAATGGAAGCCGCAAATTTTCCCACTTTTCAAAAATGTGAAACGCAAAAAATTAGGTACAGTTTGTGTTGTCTTTTCAAAAAATGAAGTTTAATAGGCCGCAATACGTCACAGATTATTGTACATTAATGAAAAGTAATAGACTTTTCCATTTTTGGTAAACTTTTTACATGCTTACCTATCTTGTATTTTAAATATATTTTTTAAAACTAGACATTTTTTTCATACATAGCATGTGGCCGCTGAGCAATGAGCATACTCCGGCCGGGGGTACAGGGGCCTTTCCGCCGGTTCTGCTAAAACTACAAACGTATCTTTGTACAAGTGACAAAAATTGCACGCATTTTCAGCCTTGAATTGTACTGAAAAGCATTCAGCCAGCTCGACGAACGCTTTATCGGACATTTTTATTTCAAGGCTGAAACTTTGTGCACTTTTTGTCACTTGCACGATGAAGCATTCACATTTTACTAAGGGTGGGGCTGTGTGCTGGTGCAGCTAACATTCTCCAGAGCTCGATTTTGGGGGCGAGTAAAAGAAAAGGGGAAAAAAGAGATAAACGAAAAAAAAGTCTCCCCCAAAGTGTGTTACTAAAAGTGAGCGCCCATGGTAGCAAGTGTTAGTGTCTGTGGAAACTGTCCTGACTAGCTTGATGAAGTGGTCCCGAGAGGGACCTGCTGCAAGCAGTAGCATATACGTGTACCGGGTGCGGCAAAAAAGTGGACCCCTGAAGTTTTTCGCCGTTTTCTCAGCAACCGTTTGGGATTTTAATATGAAATTTTACAGCTTTATTTACTGAAATATTCTACATCTAACTGTCAAGTAAAATATGATTTTGTTGACAAATGACAAAGTTATAAACTTTTTAACATGACCGCCTACCGATTTTTCAGCATTAAAAAATGTTGAAGCTAAAAATGCTATTTAATTTTCAAAAACTGGTTACACGATACTGCCGATGACGTCACAGTGAGTTTTAATAAAGAATCATTTATATTGTTTATATATTATCACTAAATTATCGTTCCTTTAAAGCATTCGCCTGCTGTCCACCTAAAATCTATCTTCCAACGTCCATAGTCGTGGGGGCGGGCAACAAACCGGTTTTCAACGGCCTGCAAATCCGTTTATGGAGCTAACCGGTTTGGCTAATAGGAGGCTCTAGTAAACGAAAAAAGGAAAAACCAAAAAAATCTTCTCCCTCTATCTGAGGGTGTTTTGTTTGCCGTGGGACGCGACCCGTGTCGGCGGAGGTGGAAGCCTGGTACTTGAGCTCTGGAGTACCAGGGCAACACAGTGCTTCGGTCCCAAACCTTCGTCTAGATGGGAGGTAGGGAGCTAGCCACTCCCTATCAAATCGGCTCGCCGTGCATTCTCGCACGAACACGGTAGGCAAGCTCAGGACGGGGGAGCGACGGGGCGACTGACTCTTTAGGAATGGATGACCCCCCGAACTTTTCCCGTAACCCGAGCTATAGTGCCCTTGTATCTGCTCCG
>Ga0209367_1007168_pt1 | contig 15384 bp, 10 predicted proteins | sample WorMetLIZISLAND2_FD_187412 | JGI IMG/M metagenome (GOLD analysis project Ga0209367, IMG submission 187412) | Marine gutless worms symbiont microbial communities from Max Planck institute for Marine Microbiology, Germany - Olavius geniculatus... ... | reverse complement strand
TCACGCCATTAAAATTTGGTGACGATCAGTTCAGGGGTTTTTGGTTGGCTGAGGGTCAAAGTTTGCATTTTCCCATATACTTTGAAGGTCGTCCTTACAACACTCACACTACCGTGTGAGGTGTGATTGGCTGTCTCCGACGCAAAACTAAAATCACGTGATTTTATACAACCCGATCCCAATAAACTCAACTCAGTTTAACTGACCAGACGAAAGAGAGACTATAGCACTGAAAGCAACTGCAATTCGCGCAGGTTTGTCAGTTTTAACGTCCTGGGGAGATTCAGATCTAGTTGAGTTGAGTTGAGTTGAGTTAGATCGTGCGGCAATAGGACTATGGTTCCGACGCACTAAAGGATTAGTGAACTCTGTAGTCACAGTAGCCTACATGGTATAATTATGTTACCGGCGAAGGCAGAGTAGAATGCCGAGCAGTAGCATGAAACCGAGCGCCAGACCAATCAGCAAACCCATGCACACCACGACCAGCATACCTGGCAGAACATCGGAATATCATATCTACTGTTTGTCATAATCTTGACTATTAAACTAGAGGCATGTGAAAATGACGTTGTTTTTGGTTCGATCTAACAATGTGCTACAGAACTATCTGATTAACAAGCACAAATGTTGTCGACCAGCGGCGACATGATATACGAAGGTCCGTTTAGCTGAACGTAGCCTACTCGACCAATGCACCATGCAACCCCAATCCCATCACTGACCTTTGGAAAAAAAGTGGCAAACCAGCTAACTCCTCTGAGAAATGTCCACACAAATTCTAGTTTTTCTGCGCAGTTCGTTTCGAGTTAGGAGCCCGAAAAAAACACTCAAACAGACCAAGAACAGTGATACCGCCTATTAGAAAAACATAATAAAAGTCGTTATTAATTATCTTTCAAATATTGCATGTTAATTGTTAGTGTCATCCATAACACTTAATTAATCAGCTCTCTAAACAGTTTCTTTAAAATAATCGACAGTAAAAGTATACCGCAGCAAATTCCAGGTTTTATTTTTTACTATACAGTAGGGTCTTCCCTGTAAGTTAAAAAAGTAAAAGCGGTCATTAAATTTTCACCGTTTGATGAATTTTTTTTACAAAACTTGCTACTGGATTCAACTTACCAAAAGTAACACGTGACCGAGAAACGGAGTTGCTTTGCCGACCAGACACGACGACAGATGCTGCGGCTGCTGCAAAACCATTAATGTCGACTGATAGTACATTATTGGATTACTTAAGGCCGACCTTTTTTACAAATGGCAACTAACATGTGGTCCGCATTATATTTTAGGCCAATTGCCTGCTTAGGCTGTTAGCGCTTTTATCATCTAGGTCTACTTAACATTTCGTATGGTTTAGGTTTAAACTATTGCCCGCTGCAACACCATCAACAAACATTTTGCACACCATCCCATTTACAATCTCAGGAGTAAACAGATAAGTTTAGGCCTACGCAGCAAATATTTCTTAGCGAAATCACAGCAAATACAGAACCAAAACCGTTCGGTTAATCACAAGAAAGATTAGAAGCCTAGGCTGTTGCTGTTGAACGTTTTGTGTTGTTATGTGTTGTACATAATTTACCAAGTTTTGCACTCTTGTCATGTGCATGGTTTTACGCATTTTGTGTATTTAATGTTTTTTGCTTGTTCTTTCTTTTAACTTTATGTAAAATTTTGCAAAAATATGTCAGTCCATTGCCTACACAGGCCTACTGTCCACTTTTTTGAGCGAAAAAGTGGCAGCTGGTTAAAACTGGCACACAGTTTACTCATGCGTAAATGCTAAATGGAAGGGGGTAGGAAAAATTTGCGATTGGAAAACGTTTAGCCTACATCATTTTTAATCTCGAAAGCAGCCGCTGCTTTAACGCGTCTTAGCCATCGCAATTCTGTCCGTCTATCTGTCAAACGAGTAGATCAGTCAACGAAAAAAATTGAGCTAATGCTCACGAGACGCGCGAAAGCCTATAGCAGTTCCTGTTCGCAAACTGTCAGTCTATCTCCAGCCATTTTGTCGCGACTTTTACGGGGGTACCGCTTTTTGATGCCCTCTTGCGCAGGTTTCCTTGAACCTAGAAAATCGAGACTTGGACCGTCGAAATTTACGTTTAATACTGAAAATTTCATACGCAGCTTGTTTATGTTTATCGCAATTGGTTTCGGCGCAATTCGTTGTTGATCTTGTTTCTCGGATCCTGAAACAAAAGTCTTCCAGGCAGCCGACGGTGAAGATTTGATGATTCTAGCTTGTACTGTTTTTGACTAATCCACCCGTGTGACAGACAGACGGACAGAATTGCGATGGCTAAGACGCGCTGAAAGCATTAGCCTAGCTGCTTTCGCGCGTAAAAACGGTGCAAGCTAAGATCACCAAATCTTCACCATCTGCTGCCTGAAGACTCTAGTTTCAGGATCCGTAAAGCTTTCCATAAATTCAAAAGGAATCACCCCAGCAGGGGCGCTAAATGGAAGGGGGTAGGAAAAATTTGCGATTTTCAGCTAATAAGTCCCCATATCTCAGAAATGGTGCGAGATAGGGCCTAGATTACTATTAATCACTAATAGAAAGTCGTACACTGATTCTCGATTGACATCGGATAACCTTTAGATACCCTTGAACGCCAAAATAAGGGTTTTTATGGTTTTTTGGCCATTTCGGGCTGCGAGACGCATTTCAAGAGCGAATTGAGCCGAAATCAATTGCTGCAAGCTGCATATGAAATTTTCAGCATTGAACGTAGATTTCGAAGGTCCAAGTTTCGATTTTTTTAGGTTCAACGAAACCTGGGCAGAAAGCGGTACCCTGGTAAAAGTCGTTATTTTACCGTTGTTGGCCATTTTTTCGTGAAAACGGTTGCAGATCATCATGGGCATGCTGTTTATCACAGCAAGCATTAGCTTTTTAGTCGTATTAACCTCCATGACTTTGAAAAACTATGAATTTTCAAAATAAAGGGTTTTATTGATTTTTTTGCGATTTTCGGCTGCAGCGCACACTTCAAGAATGAATTGCGGCGAAATGGCTGGAGGTAGACTGACAGTTTGCGAACAGGAACTGCTATAGGCTTTCGCGCGTTTTGTGAGCTTTAGTTACCTCCGCCAAGGAGGTTATGTTTTTGACAGAGTTTGTTTGTCTGTCTGTGTGTTAGCAAGATAACTCAGAAAGTTATAGAAGGATCTTTCTAAAATTTTCAGAGAATGTCGGGAATGGCAAAAACTACAAGTGATTCAATTTTGGGGGTGATCCGGAAGGAATCCTGGATTCTGGATCACTTCGAAATTTTCGTTAACATTGCTTTAAATGGGACTACGATGTTGTGTCGAATCAATATGCTTGGCGGAGGTCTGCGCTCGCCGAGTGCTTTTCTAGTTCAATTTTTTTTAGTTTTTTGCGCCCTTTTGTTTTCGAGCTAAAAGCTTTATCGGTACAGACAGACAGACGGACGATCAAGACTCAAAACGTGTAGCCTACTGCGGCCTGTTCGGACGGCCGCATAATGAAAGTAAATTTATACAGTTTGACGTTGTCTGGTGTCGACTGTATGACAGTCTTTCTGCAGAGTTTGTCAGCAGCAACAACAAGTAGTGATTATTTACAATATCGGTAATAATAACCACGTTAAACATGACGTCATTGTGATCCATTGTATCCCTCCAAATACATGATTGCCCAGCAAAATATGCTGACATATTATGCGGCCGTCCGTCTACTCAATAGATGCACAACTTAACCATAACCTTAAATTTTGATTTCTGGAACTAGCAATTGGCAAACCGGTTACTTTTGCATTAGAAAACGTTCACATCACTTTTGGTTTTTCTGTGTTCCTTTCTTTTCGAGTTAGGCCTAAAAGCACGCTAACGGAAAAGACGGACGGACAACCCGTAATGCTTCCTGTTAGGATATTCGCACAATAAGCGTTATAAACCCTAAATTAAAATTTTACATTTTGCTTTTGTTTACCCAGAATTACCAATCTTTGTTAGTGGGAGTGAGGATTGAATTGGATACAAACTCGTTGCAGTGCAGTTAGACTGTTGAGAGCCGATCCATCGTCCATTAGTGCAGGTGAGAACAAACACTTGATCAGCATTGGGACACCGGACGATTGCCGTATCTCCAAGCCGAGTCACTGATACGTCCTTGTCAACCGGCAGCAGGTCAGCACAACCAAACACTGCAGCCACCGACAGAACGGCTACCACTGCATTTATTCGTTCGTTCATTAAGTTAAAATAAAAACAGACAAACCGCGAGTTGACCAAAAGTGTCAACAAAGACAGTCATCATATACACAGCGTGTGCAATAAACTTTTTGTCTTAGTGGACTGATGTACGATCAGGAACTTGGTAGTTGCGGCTTCGTAAACGTGCGACATTACCGACATGGAATATAAGTCACTGCATATCATAACTGTTTCAATATTATTCTTGGACTATATTTGTATACAAAGTAGCCTACATTGCGCCGCGAATTTGCTGGGCAGTGCTATAATCAGCGCGTGATGCGTTACGACTGACGTTGATAATGTATGAGCAGATGGCCAACAGTGTGCTCCTTCGTGAGTCCGATGTCGAACGCTCCTCGAACGTGTTCGAGATGTATGCGCAGCTGACTGGCGTGTGATGAGTAGATGAGGCGTCCGTCTGACACTGCGGGCTGTGCACTGAGTCCCAGACAGGCCGGCACTTCCAGGGTGATGTTAGCATCGACGACGACGACCGTCCAGCCTGCCGCTGAGCCGTGGCAGCCGTCATCATTGACAGACGCAGCTGGGAGGAACGCGAACAGCGTCAAGTTGACTCGCTGACCTGCAGCACGCCGCGGATGGTGCGCTAGCTGAAGTATAGTTAACGTTAAATTTAACATTTGTTCCGTTAGTTATTAGCCATATATTAGCTAATTCCGCTACAAGTGTATCATTTTTACACATCTCCAATACAGAAAACCCAGTTACCAGAACGGCAAAGTTAAATATCACGTTTCGCCAAAATACGCATTTCGCGACCCAAAAATTGGGAAAAAAATCCACTGCCTTCTCCTCAGACATCTCCCCAGGCATCCCGGTCCAAATGTCTCATTCCCATATTTTTGGCAATTCCATTCTTGTGCTCTCGGTGCTCGATTTGCTTTCACCTCCCTTTCAAAAAAATAAATTCAAATTGTGGATGCTCCGCTGTCCCCAGAACCTAATGAGTACGGCGCTGACCTGTAGGTGCGTCAATAAGCCATGGACACGCGGCTGTACCAACTCCAGTCTCAGCAGCCGTCAAACTTGACAAGTAACCAGTCGACTGAGTTAGTGGAACGCCGTCGTACAACGAACATGTCTGAGCGGTACCCGTCTTCACTACAAACCAGAAATAATAGGCCTACAACTAATTCAAACGAATGCAACGTGCTTTTCAAAAATTATGTAATTTTCAGTTGTTATACCACATAAACGGCTAAAACTGTTGCTACGAGGTGGGTTTTCAGAGCCGTTGAATTACCGAAAACCAGCATTTCAAATCAAATCAAATCAAATAATTTATTTAGACAAGCAAATACAAAAAAGTAGATATGGCCAAAATGGAAATCGAAATCACTGATTTGTCCAAAAACAACAATATACTTTTAATTTTGTTCTTCCAATTTTTCACCAAATGTAATTTTAGCAACTAACTGCTTATTGAACGGCAGTATATAAATCATTTGTTTAACGGCGACAATTTTTTATTCGTGTTTTTGCAATCTTTTGTGTAGATGTACGCCGGAGACAGAGTCTAGATAACCTTTTTATCAAGCTACGGATGCTACTCTTGCTGCGTGGAAGGAAAAGATTTATGTTTGAGGCATTTCAATCGTATACGGTCGTGGTGCCGCAACGCTGCTCGGTGCAAGATGGCAGCGATTGATCGTTCTAAGCGATGTTCGTTTAAAGACAGTTCTCGGACGCTGCACGTTTCTGGTTGATCAGACGGCACCAAAGACCACACGAACCCCAAACATGATCCCTTTCCGAGCAAAATCCCCCCGGAACAAAATTCCACGTGGAAATGCGCCGATTTGCCGTATGACAAAATTTGACCCAACGTTTCTACTTTTAAGTTTTACTTTTCTGTGCTTTGTTTCTTTTCACTCGCTGTTTTGTATTTTGTACAAAGTTTTAATTAATCATTAATGAAATAAAGTTATGGCGGAAAATACGAAAAAATGTCTTACATGCTTTCGGTCCCCTTAGCACCATAAAGCAATCTTCCTTATGTCGCCTCAACCCTTCCCCTTCTTTTCCCATTTTAGCAAACATTTTAGCAAACGTATATGTGCTCATTTTTAGCTTTAAAAAGCATCTCACGTCATCACTTTCACTCGTTTCTGTGCAAAGCAAAGACTATGTTTTATTGATTTGTGACGTAAAAAAGCCCAATTTTCTGGGGACGGAGTTTGTTTTAAAATAAACCTAAACTATGGGATTTTGTCTCGATATTCTGCTTGGCAGAAATTACATCCGGGGAATATTTTGTTGAAGGTAAACTTTGCGCGTTTCCTGACCACACACAGTGGACTGGCTCTGCCACCCACGTCGCTCTGGCGGCCACCCGTATAGCGTAGAATAACGCTCGATTGAACGTCGCAATCGTAAATTTGCACGCTCGGTCACGCATCCTTCGGACTTCGCTTGCATCGCTATCAATTATTGCCCGTTAATATGTTGTTTTCTTACTGGATCGCTGGCACATATTATTGTCGGTACGAGAAGCAACAGTTACCCTTATCGGCTGTGATAAAACTACAGTTTATTTATCGATTTATCTGGATATCTACTCTATGTAAACGGATGTCTTTCAAAGGCCATTCCACAACATTTTCATTCATGTTGTCAACGACTACTTTGGTCTCGGGAATTTTATTGTTGTACTAAATTAAAAATAGAGGTCACAACAGTACTCAGAATAATAATGACGATGATAATGATCTCCAGTTTTGAGCCCAAACTGCCTACGCTTATGCTTTCCAATACATCATCGGAGAATCATGACGATCGACGAAGAAGCAAAGATACCAGAAAAAAATACGGCGCGGGTATTACGGGAAATACGCGCGGCGATAACGAATAGAGCTTAATAGAGGCAATCCAGAACAGAAGAAGTATAGCGACTGGTCATAACCTGTAACGCACGAGTAGCTGGCTTCAAGATAGGGCATAAGCTCCCTGGGACACGGGTAGACGGAGTGTAAGGCAGCGTCCGGGATACCGAGTCGACACTGACTGCGACCGGAACACTGACTGGCGACGTAAGACGTTACGTCGGCCGCACAGCCGACGCTGCCGTGATCCTCTCGCATACATCGCCCAAACTTCATCCGACCGTAGCGAGCTGAAGTGACCATGATCACTTGGTTACTGGTAGCACAGCTCGCCTCAAACGTCTCCCACTGGCAGTAGTCCACCGCTTCTGCATGTGCAGTATTATACAGTACACCGCAGCACATCTTTGTGATCTCGTTTCTGTAAATCTTTAGCAATGCATTGTAATCTTTCAGCATACAAGCTTTTCAGTGCTAGTCCTCTATTGTATCGTGTCGTATACTGCATCGTACGCAATGTTAATTTAATACTACAAGTTGATAATTCATTCATTTATTCACTCATTCGCTCGCTCGTTCATTCGTTTAAACACAGGCAAAATGGCCAACAAACGCTGAGTATACAGTAATACGCAGTGAAACGCAAAAAAGTAAACTGAACAGGTATTTCGTCTCACGTCACCTAATCAGTGCTGTCACTTTAAATTGTAAAACAGAACATTTTTGTATCTGTACTTCGCTTCTTTAATTCGTTTATTTCAACAATTCAGGCATGTTTCAATAAGATGTTTATAACTTGTGTTGAAAACAAAAAGGGTACAAAAAGGGTACCTTTTTACAAAGTATCGTGTAGTTCTGCTACGGTCTGCCGATTGACTCGTATCACTTCCGATTATACAGTCATATCTTTCCAAGTCACAAATAAGTCACGAAGCAAGTGAAATCATTAGTTTTCACACAATGTCATCTGTCGGAAGTTTGCAGTTGCATGACGAAAAGTTGACTAAAACGATAAGTCTTTCTTTTCACAGCAATGCCGGATGTAACGGCGAATTAGCTTAAAGACATTTACGCAAATGAACGTAATGGCAAAGTGACGCAGTCATTGCCACAAGGCGCTGATCGTTTGTCTGGTAATTAATCGTTGCTGTATCGGGAATGCTTACAGACTCTGGCATCGATTGCCCGATGGCTTATGGGAAAAAACAGAAAAAGAAAAAATTGTCTCATAAATTCAGATCCGTTTGATGGCTTATAGGGCGCATACTCTGAATCGGTGACGGTAAGCACAAAACAGACCAAGTGCTTTTAACGGACTGCGTCACCAGAGTAAGTATGCCAGCAATTCCGGTAACAGGGCAGACACGACGAATGGGCCAGCGTTGATAAGCGATTGCTTTTTTAGCAGCCCGCCTACAGTGTGTAGTATTGTATGATAACATTGTATTGTGTTTTGGCAAATAAATACTCTCTCTGACTTAGCCAAAACTGCTAATACTAAAACCCGCGAATGGTTTCCCATCTCAGGACTAAGCCAGCTCGACGTCGAGCAATTACGTTAATGTGCATTGCGCACAACGTCGCTGTCACAGAGCCCAACCGCCACCCACGACGGATTAGCTGGGTGACGAGGCGAGCAGTGTGTTATAATTGGTCCTCTGTGCATCAAAAGCCCATCTGCCAATAGCATCAATGCATCATGTGTGACAGAACAGCACAAGACGAGGCAGATTTGCTCAGTGACATGACATTGATTTAAGTAGCTAAAATTAGTAACAATTTGCAGCAAATTTTGCAAGTTTTTGGTATAAAACCGACAAAGTAAAAAGTAAAATTGTCTTTTTAATTGTATTGGCATGCTACTTGGATTTGATTAGACTTGGTTTAATTATTTCTGCCGAACGTTGGTTGGTCTGCCTGTTCGTTTGCTGGCTGGTTTGTCTGTATCAAAATGTATGCTTGTCATACTCAAAAGTTATGAATGGTTTTTGGCGAATTTTTAAATGGGTACAACGTGGTCCACTGCAAGTAACAAGTGATTAGATGTTGGGGGTGATCCGGATCACGTAACGGACCCGGAATTTTTACAGGTTTTTCATTCATTAATGTGATTTTTGTGAACAGCCGTGAATAAAATATGGCAAAGAATAAATTAATCGTATGTTGTATAATGTATTCATTTAATGTCTTAAAAAACGGAAAAAGAACACATTAACACACATTAACCCGGTAGATTTGAAGCAGACATTGGTGACGAGGCGAGCAGTGCAGAGATCCAAGCGACAACGTAGGCCAACAGAATACTTTCTAATGTTGACAGCGACATCTCCACTAAACGAATAAAAAACATCTAGCACGTTACAGCCCAGCATAATTAAATACAAACAAAATTACGGAAAAGTCGTTATATAAAATACGAGATAACGTTCACAAGAAACAAAAAACAGTCTACGCTGCAATATTGCATTAACAACTTCACGTAATCTTAAATCAAACTGAAAAAAGTAAAAGTAATTGACTAAAGAGGACTAAAACTCACCAAAAGTTAAAAAATATAAGTTTATTTAGAATGCGCTTGCAGCGCTCGCTATCGTAATACGTTCAACGTGTATAAATATCACGCATAGACAAAGAAGAAATAACCTACCTTATGGACGAAAAATCTGCGTTTATGTCAGACTTTATCACAGAATCACTGGAATAACGGTAGTCTGGTAGACACATGTGATGCACCCAACTTCACCTGTCTACCAGTGAGGCCGAATGTGTATAGGTTTACGTCTTGAACCCGTGAGCTAGAGCCTGCATGTAGCATCGATCTATTTCTGCAGCCGCATTCGCTCAACCGCTCGCCAAAAGGTCGCGTGGTGGTCTAACATTGTAAGTGCACGCAGAACACACTGATCGTCGGCAGAAAGCACGGCAGACAATGGTGTGCAATAGTCAGCTCGTCAACGATCGTGAAATCATTCTCGGTCACCGAGCTACAGCAGCTGTGCTGGCCAATCCACTCAGTCCGATCGCTGCTAGGCTTTAAGTTCAAACTTCGTCACTTCAACTTGTTGTGGATTGTTCGATAACAAGTCGTGCGACAAGCTGTGTGCTGCAACAAATTGGCAGCTCAAGACGTTATGGGTGTGTTGTGAGCTTTCGGTTTTCAACGGGTATTTTGTGTGCTTCTTGTTTGGTGGCTTTGCTGCAGCGTTTCGACTTTTACGTGAACTTGCTGTGCAGCTCGTCGTACAACATGTACAACTAATCAAAGTCAGTGGAGTTTGAGCGTTGCTGACCACGAAAATCGAGTCTGGCGCAGAGATCGACTGCTGCTTTGGCGGCGACAGAGACGAATAATAATTCGCTCTCGACGACATAATCGCTCATTTTCGCCATCAGACGACAGACGGACGCCGGACAGTCGGGACAACGGAACGTCCGGTGACTTCGTAGCTATAAGGTTTAGTGGGGTATAGAAGTCGCCAGACCGCAGCACCACTGCTTCCCGGGAGAAACGCGTCCCCATCGTTGTGCTAAAATCAACGTAAAACAGCTCGCAATTCGCAATTATGGTTTGCGACAGTTTTTGCAGCAATAATCTTTAATCCCTTGTAGTAAATTTAGTTTTTTAAAAACAATTATCGCATTTTTGTAGGCTTTGCGTGTTATACATGTTTTAGTTTTGAAACATAGCCCAAAACGCGGAAAACAAAAATTGGCAAATTTTTGTCTTACGCTGCTGAGTTCCAAACACCCCCACCTTTCAAGACTGCAGCTCTGGCCGTCGCTATGTCTCTAGCGTCAGGCCCAGTAAATTGATCTGACCGCAGCCAACCACGAGCGATTGACCAGGATCTTTAAAGCGCCGCACAAGGCCACAAATTGCGCCCTAATGACACTTTTGATGGTCTCTTGTAACGCACGTCGCTGCCGTTGTTAAACATCTGTCCGCCGGTCGCCAGAGAGCATCCGCCCGGTTAAGTTCAGTGGTATTTAAGTAATTTGAAAAAGAGCTTATGTATAACGACGATCAACATTTGGCAAAAATGAGTTTGAAACTTACTTTTTTCGCCTATCCTGTATTTGTGTTATCCAGGAAGCTATTAGCCTTCAGAATTTGCCTGAGAAAACCATATAGACCTACGAACTTGAAGCCCACTATGCCTCTTGTTAGTAGTCTAGATGTGCTTATCTATTGCTTGAAACCTAAGTTTACGTTAAGGCACAGAATATTGGCGCAATCGCAATAACTTCCCGCGACACATATATGACACATATATGTGACAGCTTTGTTTGCCTCATATACTTTTTTCACATATATGTTGACTTATATGTCACAATACACATATAGGCAACATATATTTTTGCTAATAAAATGTGCATGCATGTGAAAATTGTGAACCTATAGGTGACATATATGAAAGCTAAACAACCCATGTGTGTGGAAACACATGACACATATATAATAAATATATAATGCATATATGACACATATATCAATTATATATTTATCATATATGTGTCGTACATGTGACAACATATATGACACATATATGTGTCGCGGGGAATTATTGCGATTGCGCCCAGAATATTCAACCAACAGCCGTATGAATAGCCTAACGCATATTTATACGGCAGTCGGATGAATAACCGGTCCTATCAGGGCCGGCGTTACGTTAAAGCATTACGTTAAAGCGTCGTCCGTTACCATAATCTCAACCTCAACTTGAACGAAACGCGTTACCGGTATCGAGATATAAATAACTAAACATCATCTAATAAAATTTTTTTTCCAAAATTACCAAACATTGAATGACAAACTAATAAGACCAAATAGTTACATCAGCCACGTTGGGTGGGCTAATTGTATAAAGCTTGATGCAAATTCACGTACGGACTGTCTGTCAAAGATTGCTGAAATTGGTTTTGACAGTAAAAAAGTTATGACAAGATCGAAAAGCGTGACCTCTTAGAAACAGTGTGTATTATTTACAACTGAATGTTTAAAAAGCTAAGAATATATAAGAATATAGAACCACAACAATAACAATCAGCGTTCTGTGTAACATTTTTAACGTAATATTCAAAGTCCTAATATTGGTACGTACAATCAATATGATGCAGAGTGTCATCTACGATACATAGGCTTATGTCATACTGACATGAATACCTGAAGCTACACGATAGTAAACATGCATATTGAACGGACATAATTCATTTGTCGACACTTATAAGTCATATATTTTGCCAACCGAACGGAAATCGATCCGTATCAGCAACAACCATTGTCAAAACGACAAAAGATTGTAAGTTGATGAATTTATCACATAGCTTCGAATTAGAGCATGCGGCTCAATGTATTCATCACGATGCGGAGATATAACGTTGTCACATTAAAGACAAATAAATTCATCAAGTCTCGACTGATTGTCCGAAGGGAATAAGTCTAGGAGGGAACAGCGACGACGGCGACGATGACGACTGAGCCCGATGAGACGTCTGCCAACCGGCTCCATGAACCTCTAGACCACTAGCCGTGATGCCGTTAACTGTCTCGACGTGGTTCAGCTTGTCCGTTGACCCGCCCTCCAACTCAGCGCAGCGTTGTTGCAGCTGAATGTACTTGCTCTGCAGCAGTTTCTGGTAGGTGATGACGCGACGTTTCTCCGTCAGCCACTGCTGCCTCTCGGCGTCGAACTCTTGTCTGACGCGTTCCAGCTGGGAGCTCAGAGCCTCGCAGTGCTGACACTGCCGCCGTGTCGCTGCTGTAGGTCCGTCTGGACTCACCGCTGCCGGCGGCGACAGTAACGCTGAGTCTGTCTCTTCGCCGTTCAACTCGGTCGCCGGCGCTCGACGTTGCTCCGTTCTGTGTGAGGTCGAGGCGTTTGAGCCTGCAGGCGGTGTGAAGTATCGTGCTGCAAGCGGTCTACGGTCGACGCCGTTGACCGTCGATAGCTGTTTGAAGCTGCCTCGGCTGACGACCGACATTTCGTCGCCAGAAGTACGTTGAGCGCGTAGTTCTTCGTCGTGGTTGGCGGCAGTACGACGCTGATGATGCGCGGCGCTGTGTGCGTAGTCGATGTTGGACTTCTGCTGCTGTAAGGCGGCATTCTGACGCTCGAGTTCGTGAACTCGGCTCATCAGCGTCTGTTTGACGTTGTCCGTCTGACGCTCGGCGTCACGCAGTCGCAGCTCCCATGACTCGCGCTCGGACGCCACGTCCAGCTCCCACGCTCGACGCTGATCGTCCATCGCTCGCAGTATCGCGGCCTCGTTCTGCTCCATCGTCGAGCGGATTGCACGCAACTCAGCCTCGCGTTCCGCCAGTAGCTGCTGCTGATGATGATGCTCGTCGGACCGTGGTGGGTCGTGGGCGTGGTTTGAGCTCCGCGCCCAACCGTTGTTCGACGGCGTCGTCGACGGGAGGACGTCACCGAATGGACGACCCTTTCTCTGAGGCGTGCTGCCGTTCCACTGGCGCCAGCGACTATCAGCTGCACACATTGCATCACACTTCCTGCCTGTACAGTCAGATTTCGTAATGTAATGTAACGTCGCAGTTAAAGCGTGGTGGGATATTTTCACAGTAATGCACGTTATTCAAATTTTCTACAGAATGTGCCACACAGTTGAAAAAAAATTACAAAATTGATTAATATTCGGCGGAAAATAGGGATAAGAGTTTGAAGCCTACTTTTTGGCTCACCCTGTAGATCCTTACTTACGTCATCCAGGAAACTGTTGACCGCCAGAATTCGAGCAACAAAACCATATAGGGGTCTATATACTTATATAGCAACTTATACTAAGCGAGAGATGCGCTGTAGGCCTACCATAGACTTTTTGTTTACTTCTGGCCTGTCTGAAAACTTACGTTGAAAAGATGCCGTGTAAAATATGTAAAAAAATTAACTGTTGGCCACTGAATAAAAAGCTATTTTTAAAATGTACTGACTGAGTAGAAAAAGATGATTTATTAATTTAGTCTGATTAATCAGTCAGGCAGTCTTGTAACGTGATACTAGGGCCTACAGCTTCACTTACAATGCACATGATGTATGTAGCTATGTCCTGTCAACTGTGCAACGAACAAAAAAAGACTCGTTCTCGTATTCACAAAAAAGCCTATCGGCATGTACACTGCACAGTCAATCATTGACATTTCTCATTAAGTCTGTGTCATGCCAGGCATCAAATTAATGTCGACAGTATGGGTGCTTTTCTGCTACTATAGTTAAGTATATGATAAAGGATTAAATTCAACTACCTCAAGTACTTAACAGAGTAGTACCTGGTTGCTGAATGAGCTGGCGGTTAGGTAAGAGAGCTACGTTCTGCAGGCGCAGTTGTGGATCAAGTCCGTCTGTTTTGACCGCAGTCTGCGGTGCTTGGCCGTAGACATGCTGCTGGTTGGACTGACTGTCGGCGGTGTTTGAAGGTAAATATCCAGTTGACAGCGGTCTTGGTCGGCGCTCGCCGGACATCTGTCGAAGCACGGGTGCTGGCCATTGACTCGGGACGCTGGTAGTCCTGGTGCAGGGTTGCTGGCGTGGATCCACGGTGTCAGGTCTGTCGTCTTCCACGGCGCTGGCGAGGCGTAGTGCGTCCTGCTCGCTCACGATGCCGCTCCGCCGTGACGCCACGAATGAGTTGGATCGGAGGGGTGACGGTGACGCAGAGACTGGCTGCTGATGTGGTCTGGTCAGGTCTAGGCTGGAGTAGCGCGTCAGTGCTGATGACGACTTCATCGACGACGCCATTGTCGTACAACGCAGCTTAGTGCTGACACCTAGCGAACACAAATGTGACGCCGCAGTTAACTCTAACTTAACACTGGTCTAAATTAAAACATTGTTTCGTAGAAAGAAAATCGAACAAAAATGGTTAAAATCCCCATAATTCGAACCTATAAAACAGTAAAACAAAATTTTTAAAAACGAAATTAAATGAGAACCTAAACGAATGTGAATCGAACGAGAAAAAAATTGTCGGCCCAGATCCTGGAGCTGGCTCAACGACGCTCGACGAGCTGGCTTGACGAGCGCGCGCTCATCGTGCTACTGTAGCTCGTAGAGACAGCTTCATAGTGTAAGTTTAAAATGGATATTAATAAGCAAAGACGCCGAGCTGTTATCAACTATGGGACCTAATCAACAGTGGCGGTTTTAGGCCAGGACCGGGGGGGCACAGGTCCCCCAGTTTTGCTTCAGGCCCCCCAGTTTCGTGGCCACCCATAATTTTTTTGCAAAGATAACAAAATATATGATTTATTTGTGTTTCTAAATTGTAGAAAAGTGAGCAGATTTGC
>Ga0209367_1007167_pt1 | contig 15386 bp, 10 predicted proteins | sample WorMetLIZISLAND2_FD_187412 | JGI IMG/M metagenome (GOLD analysis project Ga0209367, IMG submission 187412) | Marine gutless worms symbiont microbial communities from Max Planck institute for Marine Microbiology, Germany - Olavius geniculatus... ... | reverse complement strand
TAGGTGAGGTGGAAAATGAGTGCACCTCGCATATATTTGGATTGTTTGCCATCTTTCTGCCAAAAATTATCAAAATCGGTGGAAATTTGACGCAGTTCTGACAAAAACAAATCTGCTTAGTTTTTTTTTGAGACACGGTGTACACTGCTAATAAATGCCACAAATAACTTGTAACAAGAAATTTGAGCTAATGCTCACGAGACGCGCGAAAGCCTATAGCAGTTCCTGTTCTCAAACTGTCAGTCTATCTCCAGCCATTTTGTTGCAGTTCATTCTTGCAGTGTGTGCTGCAGCCAAAGACCATAAAAATCAATAAAAACCCTGTATTTCGGAAGTTTAGGATTTTTCAAAGTCATCGATGTTGATACGACTGAAAAGCTCATCACTAGTGCTTGTTGTGATAAGTAGCATGTCCATGCCTATCTGCAACCGTTTTCATGAAAGACTGGCATTGCAACAATGGTAAAATAATGACTTGTACGGGGGTATCGCTCTTTGATGCCCTCGTGTGCAGGTTTCCTTGAACCTAAAAAATCCAGACTTGCATCGTCAAAATTTAAGTTCAATGCTGAAAATTTCATATGCAGCTTTTCTAAGTCTATCTCAATTGGTTTCAGCGCAATATGCTTTTGAAATGTGTCTCACAGCCTAAAATCGACAAAAAATACATAAAAACCCCTATTTTAACATTCAAGGTCATCCAAGGTCATTGAATTCAGTGGCAATTGAGAGCCAGTGTATGACTTCCTATTAGTGATTAATGGTAACCTAGGCCTTATCTCGCACCATTACTGAGAACCATCCACTCTGGAGATTGATGTCTACGTTTGGCGCTACGCACTCTTAGTGGTGCTTGCCAGAAATGATAATCATAATCATAATCATTTAATTCATACCAGATGAAGTTACAAACATAAAATCAATAACGCAGTGCATGTGGTCTGATAAAGGACACAAAGGGCAAGCCTCTAATATGTGCCCTATTAAAAAAAGAAAAAGAAAAATAGGCAATACATAGAACAAATACAAATAAAACTAATACCTATCACAATCAAACTATAGGCAGTTCAAGCTTCATAAGCAAAGATTTAAAAATGTCTATTGTTGGGGCTCTCACAACAGTTTCAGGCAGAGTTCCAAACTGCTGTAACACGATTACTGAAAAAATTTAACCGAGCATTGACACGACAGTGGTGAAAACTAATCTTATAGCAATGGCCACGTGTAATACTAGAACCAGACAATGTAAAAAAAAGTCGGATAAATTTACATCAACCATTCCACGAACAATTTTATAACACATTATTAAGTCATTAACACATTATTATGACGATGATTACTGAGATACACGACTTACTGGCCAAAAATCGCAAATTTTGCCCACCCCCTCCATTCAGCGCCCTCCTTTGGGGTGACCCCCTTCGAATTTATGGAAAAGCTTCATGGTTCCTAAAACTAGAGTCTTCCGGGCAGCCGATGGTGAAGATTTGGTGATCCTCGCTTGCACCATTTTTAGCTGATCTACCCATGTGACGAACGGACAGACAGACAGAAGAACAGACAGACAAAGTTGCGATGGCTAAGATGCACTGAAAGCAGTAACTGCTTTCGCACATAAAAAGCAAGTAGATAAAAACGTTAAGTAACCATTAACAATAAAATCAATATTGTAGTCTGCATCGCCGTTGGTGCGTTTTCGTGAAGCAATGTTGTTTATGCTGCAGGAAAGAACACCCACTGAGTTTGAATACTCATCAATCACCAACAACTCCAACAGATATGGCCACAGCACCTGAAAGTTCAGTAACACGCATGGAGTTTCTATGCACTTTCTATGCCTTCTGAAACAAGAAAATTTCATAATTATTCACTGACAATGCCAAACATCAATGCCCATCATTTATATCTTAATAATAATGACGTCACAGCATGACATCATAAATGAAACCAGGGTAAGGAATGTACAATAGTGGCCGTACAACTTCATAATAGTTTTGGTTTTCAACTGTCACTATGTGCTTACTGAGAAGAACAGTCCTAAAATTTACTGAATGACCTTTGTACACTCTGATAATACTAACACGTCACATTTAGTTATTAGCAAAAAATGGCTATCTTGAGTTTATCTCAAAAAGACCAGTTCAACAGTCACTCCACGAAATAACCACAAAAAAACTGTGCATTGTTAGTTTCGGTCCAAAGACATCTTGGCAACAAAACAAAGCATTGTTAAAGCTACAGCAATGCAATAATAATAACTAGAAGGTGCTCGCTCGTGAGAGTGCATATCTTGGCCAAGTGAAGTGATTTAAACATTACTACTGTACTTAGAAGCTTTCACAAGAGGGCGCCACCATTCCTGCCGGTTGTGTATGACGTGGAGATGATGACAAGTCATCGTGTACACAGACAGACAGAATGACGGACAGAACAACCAATCTCTTCATCTCCTCCAATGTTCACTACGTTTCATTGGCGAAGAAAATAATAACAAATGAAGTTGTATAATAATAGTAATGTCAACTGACTTCGAAGGCAGAGGTTGAATGAGATTGACAAAATACTAGTGAGCTTACAATGTCCATGTTGTCAACGGTGGTGGACAGCAGCTGAAGCACGTTCTCACACATGACTCGCAGTGCGTCGTTACTCACGTGGTCCGCATCAGCTGATGACCGCTTGGTCTATGCATCAACACAGATGATCAGAAACTACAAACTGTTAGCTGTTAATCACGTTTTAACAGCAACTTAAACAGATTTAATTATATTAACAAGACGACGTCTGAATGCAATCTGCCAAACATGGTGGCTGAAAACTTTTACTGACAGCATATTACACCTAAACATTATCACAAGGATTTCTTCTTCTAATAATACGGAAGGCTATTAATACTAATGCTTCATGCGATCTACTCTTTCTATGACAATGCTATTTGGGCGACATCCAGACTTTGGAAACTCATGCTCCAATAATTCTACGTAACTTACTTTTCAAGACCCGACCTACCCAAAAAATAAATAATAAAGGGGCCAAAGGTCTAGTCAGGCTATGAGCCTCATGGAGCAGCGATGGATAGTTACACCAGTTACGTATTATATCACACTGTACTCTGAAACTTGCAACCCCCCTTTGCATATGTAGCACAAAGAGCCACGGGCACCATAGATTACACAATGTTAAAAACTCACAGTGTTAGGAGACAGATTATACCAGGCAGCTTACACGACTGCCAAACTCACACGAACCTGTGATTTCTTTGCGATGTATGGTGCTATCTTGTCCGTCTGTCAGCCCCCTCTAGCACCTTCCATGTTGTAAGGTTGTGGACCTCGACTGCGGCACTTGAGTCATTGGGCCTTAGGCACATGCCCACCACCTTGCCCCTACCTCTCCCACGGGCAGCCTGAGGGGTGGGGGTTGAGTTGCTGGGTCTTCTTTCCCCGCTGATTCTGCCAAACCCATCAGCTTAGCGCACTGTGGCCCCCAGTACTGGTATACCGAATACCAAGATATCAGCCTAAATACCTAGATACTGGGACTGCACTATTCAATACCACAGTTTTCGGTATCAGCAATTATAGAAGTCATCAATGTGATGCACTACCAATCTGTGACGATTTGTTTATCTTCCACATTGACTGGAGCCACAGTACATCGGCTAGATATGGATGGCACTAACATAACGTCCAAAACTCATAGCATCTAATGATAGTTACACTAACGGCGCAACATTTGCCACTCACAGTGTCTGCGGGAAGATTGCACTGCCTAACAATGAAATCCATCATCAACTGTCCTCCTTCCAACTCCAGGTAGCCGTGGTGAGCCATGGCTATGATCGTTTGTGACAACACCTTCTTCACCTGTGACAATCAACAAACATGTCCAATTTTTTTTTACGGCAAGCACCAATTCAAGCAGAATCCACACGACTGAGTGAGTAGTTTCTTAATGACACGTACAGAGCGACGTAACTGAACTGAACTGACATGGTTTAGTTTTCGACAAAATGACCAATGGGCAAGCAGTGATGCACTACAGTAGGCACCATCTAATGGTGTTGGTGGCCTATGTGACTAAGCTTGCATACATGTGACGTTGGGAGCTAATGACCAGTGGCCTACTAGCCCTGCTTGCTCACTGGTCGGTTCATCAAGAACTATAGCGTGTCAGTTCAGCTTCAGTTACGTCGCTCTGTACGCAGCCCGATACATAACACAACATTTTACGTCACTTATGACAGATTTACACTGAAGTACTACATGAGAATAACAAACAGCAACATGGATAAAAAGGCAGTGATGTAAATCACAGATATTTAGCTGCCACAGTCGACAAATAACAAAGATCATAGCTAAATCTAAAACAGTTTAAAAGTAGAATCAATACCAGTAATGTCGTGATTGACTCTAATTTCCAACAAGTCTCCGAAAGTAAAAAATGCTCTAAAATGATAGAACTAAATTAATAATAATAAAGAATAAAAAAATACAGAATCAAAACCAGTGGCAACAATAAAATAGTGATAACAAACACCAATAAACAACACCACATTTAGTACAAAATCCAGAACTAGCAGTGAGAAAGCTATTTACTACTTCAAAAAATAATCACTTATGAGCAGAAAATGTGCGGCATAATAAAAATAACAAATGGAACAACAAACAGTGTAGACGATACCAAAAACAATTACACTAGACAAATGCTACCATTCCATACTAACAAAGAGAGCAGCACAAAAGCCTGCTCATTGCAGCCTGTCATGACAACTGATGTATTGCTACAGCTAACTATCACTACAGTAACATTTTTACATAATTAAATGTCAATGATGTCAGCTAGATGAACATCTCTTAATCACTATCAATAACGTGAGACCAAGAATATGTTGCTACATATGACAAAATCCTGACCTTGTTGCTTGGATCATTGAGAACCATCTTCAGTCCAGAGAGCAGCAAATCCTCCTTGCTTTCTAGTGTTGAGCCTACAGCAACATCACACTCTGTAGTTCCAATATAATCAGTTCATGCTCATGATATATGATACAATATGACCTTTGACCTTGACCGTGATTCATCCCACATCCAACTGGACACATTTGGCCACACTTTGATGCCATCCGTGTCTGTCAAGAGCTGCCACCTCTGCTTCCTCCTGGGTGAACCCTTTCTTTTGTAGGGCTTTATTGACTGGCGATCCAGTTCGATCTTGGTCGACCTGGTCCTCTCTTGTATCCTGGTACATGCCAGTACAGCACATGTGCTGGTGATACTATATGAATGCTTTTAAATTCCCTGCTTAGTCATAAATAATGACACTGCACACTGCGAGTTACCTGCAGCATTCACCAGATGGCGTATGATGGAGAGAGCAGCGATGCACATTTTCTCATCCTTGCTGCTCTGTTCTAGCTTCTGCAGCAGAAACGCCACCAGCTTGTTGCTGAACGCCTTGGCTGCAACACACAGACATGCACTATCGAGAAACTAGAACACACATTAATGCACCAAAGAATTGATTGCAACTGAAAAAATGAACATCATTCAAAATTTAAAGCAGCAACAAAAAATCACTTTGCAGCAGCTTGTTTTCATCTTTAGCACTGATCTCACTGCACTCAAATTGTACACTGGCGAAAGTATCAAGCATGCCTTGTGGTCACATGAAGTATTACTGTAGCAAGCCAAATGGTCTTCTATCTTCTGATGATGCCTACTCGCCACAAATCAACTACACGCATGTTATAACTACGAGTAATGCACAATTATAATAACTTATCATGCAATATGACAACGTGATTAAAAAAACTAACTGGAAGTGTGTTAAACAGTTCCAAAATGAAGTACAGACCAAGGACAGCAAAGCAGCGTAGCAGCTCATTGTGGTTTTTGACCGACGCTGAGATCCGGTAATCAATCGGCTGACATATCTGCATGAAGAGCGCTCCCTGAAGGAAGTCTACATGCTGCTCGAGCATCATCGAGTCAGCCTCCGTAGCAGCTTCCATCACCATGCACAGGCTCTTCACGTAATCACATACAATATATTAACAAAAATAACTACCAGATACCATTACCATTTACAGCTTACCATACACAAATCCTTCCAATCATCCAATATATACTGCATCGACTTCAACTACGCTCTATTTCCAGTTCATAACTAGTAAGGAATAATGGCACAGATCACAAATGAGATAACAAGCAATGCAGAAAAGTTAGCAAATCAGTTTTAGGAAAAATTGGCTTAGAATTCTTGAAACGATAACTTTATAAGTTACATAAATTTGCGTAGAATTGTCTACCAATACGTGTTGATGTCCAAAAAAGCAACTCACTTATACAACTGCTAATCCTACTGAACTTTATATACCAAACTTTATATCAAAAACATGGATACTATATTCTTATACAATCATTCTAACAGGCACTGGCAGATTTATTTGAAGTAGAGATAATTCCCGCAAGTTTTCAAAAAATGACAAAAATTGTCTCTCACACTAAACTGTTGAATAAAGCTGAATAAATAATAATACTGAGTCTTAAACCTGAAACTAGCAAATGCAGTTTAACTTGTAACAAACTGGCAACTGACTTGTGTGACAACAAAAGGCTGATCCTGGTGCTTTTTGTACAGTGCCAAAATGACGGGAATGAGTCGTGGCAAGTACTCTTTCAGTCGCACTGGTGCCAGCACAAATGACATGTGCCCCAACGCCTCCACGATCGCTAACCGAAGCTGTTGTTGCAAAAATTCAAACAGTTGTTGCACCGTTCGATTTCATAAAAATCTGCATAAAAATCTCTCATACCCTCCATCACATCATCTACTGTTATCCAATAATCTATCAACCACCAGCAGAGTGTCACTAATCATATGAATGATGTCTTTTCAGACCTTAGAAGTTGCTGGTTGGTTTGACGACAATAAGGGCCTCAGGCCTGCAAAAGTATAGCCAAAGCAATTCTCAGAAGTTTACTTCACGTTAATCTATAATGACAATTAAAAATTAACTATAACATATTCGCTAAAAAAATGATGATTTAGCAGCTTTCAGCTCTTTCTGTTGAGCAAAAAAATTCAGCTAAGGTAAAAATTTTGTCAGCTGACAATTTGTTCCGCAATGACAGCGTGGTATTATAGGCAAAGAACAAAGATATTCCGAGCCAAAGGGTTCCACAACCTCTGTCTATGTTGTATCACACAGGTAACAGATAAAGCTACCGAGTGGGCTAGTTCACTGCACGGCATAGATAATGTACATAGATGGGCTTAATACCAATCAAATTTCATGAATTTCATGGCAAAGAGTATAAATGCAAAACACTTACCTTTGCCTCTTTAGAGTTAAGCCAAACAGTGAAGAAGATTTCCCATGCTGAACAGACTTCACCAGAAAAAAACTCTATCTGAACATTTGGGTCGGGAGCGGACGAAATATTCGCCATATATTCAACAATAGCTTCACAAAATTTTGACACAGCTACAACAACACAAGTGATGTAACACAGTGTAGTAATGATTTATTTTGCCGCATTTCCGAACAGACATGTTTTTGGTTATTAGAATAAGCTACTATCAGTAACAGAAAAAAACACATCTTCCAAAATCAGTGCATTTGTAATAACAATGATTATAAATATAACCAATAGTAAACAATAAATTAAAAAAAGTCCAGATGCCAACAATATATTTTATTTGCTACACATAGTTCAAAAATGTGTATTTGTAATGCAAAGAAATACAACCGTAATGCACCATTTAATACGAAAATAGTATCAAATCAGCTGAAAACACAAAAACGGCACTGGTGAGTGTTTGCATTTCCACTGCATGCCATGGCTATCAAAACAATTTAGAATCATGCAAGTCATGCCATGTTATGATGAAAAAATTGTAATTATAAATCAGCGATTCCATGAAAGTGTAAAGCAACAAAACAAGTAACCTGTAGCGAAGACCCATCTCATATTGTCCTGCTTTGCCATACCAAGCATAGGTAGCATTGTACCGAGGCACAGCTTGATGAAAGGCACCAACCCAAACACTGCAATCACGTTCATTCATTCATGTCAGATTATTATTAAAATTATTGTCGTGGATGCCACATACAACTCAAGTCCTGCATCGACACTTTGTTCTGAAGTACAAACTAGATATGTGTAACAAGTCTATCATGACATATTTCATTTAAAAAGACTATGAATATGTAATTCAAAACAACACGTGTCATTTACTCATTCTAACACAACTGTAAATCTTGGTAATTTAATAAGGCACTATCTGGAAATTGTACAGCAAATCAGCAGTGTTAAAAAACAGCTAATTATTACTAGAACACAAACTGACAACAAATTTGAGCTAATGCTCATGAGAGGCGTGAAAGCCTATAGCAGTCCTGTTCACAAACTGTCAGTACTGTCAGTATATCTCCAGCCATTTCACTGCAGTTCATTCTTAAGAGTGAGCACTGCAGCTGATCACAAAAATCAATAAAAAAAACCTCTTATTTTGGAAGTTCAGAGTTTATCAAAGTCATCGATGTTGATATGACTGAAGAGTGCATCACATGTGCTTGTTGTGATAGGCAGCATGCCCATGCCTATCTGCAACTGATTTCACAAAAGACTGGCCAACAATGGTAAAATAACGACTTTTATGGGGGTACTGCTCTTTGATGCCCTCATGTGAAGGTTTCCTTGAACCTAGAAAATAGAGACTTGTACCATCGAAATCTACGTTCAATGCTGAAAATTTCATATGCAGCTTCTCCATGTCTATCTCAATTGATTTTGATGCAATTCACGCTTGAAATGTGTCTCACAGCCCGAAATTGCCAAAAAATCCATAAAAACCTCTATTCTGGCGTTCAAGGTCATCCTAGGTCATTGAATTTGGTGGCAATCAAAAGCCAGTGTACAACTTCCTACTAGTGATTAACAGTAACCTAGGCCCTATCTCGCACTGTTATTGAGATAAATGTACAAAACATCAGTTTATACACTTGTTAATGGCAAGATGCAATCAATGACTAACACATCGAAAACAGTAAAAATCACGAAAAGGTGATATCACTCACCATCAGATCAATTAACTGTCAATGTGCTGTAGAATAATATCACCTTTTTATGATTTTTGCTGTTTTCGATGTTTCAGTGATTGCATGTCGCTGTTAACAAGTGTATAAACTAATGTTTTGTACATTTATATTTGCTGTTTTGGTACAAAAACGATATTTTTCCTGTTGGTAGTCAATTATAATCCGTCTTCCACGGCCATGAAGACACAGAACCTTGCACATTTCGTGGTAACGATCTTGACCTTTTGGGGTCATGTGACGTCATCAATCACATGACCATTGGACTCGGCACGTGGTAAATGATGGTCCATTGTAACCATGCATCTAACTTGCATGGTTACAGAGATATGGGGCCTAAAAAATTTGGGGGTCACGACCATGACCTTTTGGGGTCATGTGACATCATCGGACACATGACCATTAGACTCGGCACTTTCCTATAGGTGGTCAATGATGACCATGCATCTATCCTACGGAGATACGGGGCCTTAAAGATTTTGGGGCCATGACTTTGACCTTCTGAAGTCACGTGACGTCATCAGTCACGTGACTTGGCATATGTGGTTTCCTATTGGTGGTTTATTGTAACCATGCGTCTAACTTGCATGGTTACAGAGATACAGGGCCTCAAGGATTTTGGGGTCACGACCCTGACCTTATGGGGTCACGTGACGTCATCGGACACGTGACCATTGGACTTGGCATATGTGGATTCCTATTGGTGGTCCATTGTAACCATGCATCTAACTTGCACGGTTACGGAGATATAAAGCCACAAAGTAGCGTTTGCCAATGTTAAAGGCCAAAAGTTCACTGCACATGCTCCGTGTCATGTGACCCATAGGTAGAAGGTCCAAAATGACCACATATTTGGAATTCCCAAGGCCATATTGCCTATTCACTATGCAACGTTTATGAGGCTACGGCAATGATTAATGGCCGCCTATAGGTGAAAATTTTATACAGGAGCGTTTTTCGTCGAACGAAGTCCATTTTTGGGCCCAATTTTCGACTTTGGGAGAATTTTTTAGAGATTAAATATTAACTTTGAATTTTCGTTCCTGAAAAGGTTTGACTTTTGTGTGAGGCCGTGTTGTCTGAGCCATCGTGCACAAAAATCTGCTGGGCAGTCTGACCTGTAGGTCGGTCAACAATAAAGTACTAGGAAAAAGTACTAGAAAAATTTTCGCTATATTTCACCCATTTGCTGAGAAGCCCCCAATGGACGGATTTGCAAAAAATTTTGCATAGGGGGTTGTTTCATGGACATAATCACATGTTTCAAATTTTGTGTAAATCGGTTAAGGGGTCTCGGATCTGCGACTGCGAGGGGTCAAATTTTGCCATTCTCCATTGAGTTATCGCCATTATCACAGGGCTGCGCTACCGCGTGCCTGTGATACAGCGACTTATTGGCCAAAAATCGCAAATTTTTCCTACCCCCTCTCAATTAGTGCTTTTTTTCAGAATAACCACCTCCGAATTTATGGAAAAGCTTTACGGTTCCTGAAACTAGAGTCTTCCAGGCAGCCAACGGTGAAGATTTGGTGATCCTAGCTTGCACCATTTTTGACTGATCCACCCATGTGATGGACGGACAGACGGACAGACAGAATTGCAATGGTTACGACGTGCTAAAGCAGTCTAGCTGCTTTCATGCGTAAAAATTAAATTCATTCAACTATCAACTCACTGTTTTTCCACTGGCTTAACTTCATCTACAGGCTCGTACAAACTGGTACAAAACTGTCTACCTTCATTACATGGAGGTTCTCTTTTATCATAAGTAGCTTTTATATTATTCTAAGTAAGTAAGTAAAGTAAAGTAAAATGTTAATTTATATAGTGCATATTGTTAATTAACCTCTAATGCACTTGTCACACTAGTACTGACTGAAAAGGATTGTTTTAAAGAACTGTTTGAATCTGTCAATGTCACACGCTGGATCTCTGAGTTCATCCGGCAGCGAGTCTCAGACCAGTGACAGGAAAAGCCCGATGGCCGTATGTGTTGAGTCGACAGCACGGTACAATGAGCCGGTGTCGGTTGGCAGAACGTAGTCGATGCCGTGATGCAACTTCGATGGCTGGCTTGATGTGATCGGCGAGGTACCGAGGTGCTTGTCCAGGCAAACAACGGTACGTCATAAGACCGAGCTTGAAGGTGACCCTCTCAGGCACATCCAGCCAATGCAGTTTGTCATGCAGGAGAGTCGGCAGACCACGATCATACTTCTTCGTGTTGCTGACTACTCGGGCAGCAGCGTTAAGCAGTCATTGCAGCTTATCCATGATCGTCTTCGGAGCTCCCGCATAGATAGCGTTGCAATATTGTATACATTGTTATGCTTTTAGGTGTATGTGTGTATTAGCTATCAGCTGTGTTTTTCTACCCAAGTTTGTCAATTAAAGACGTCTTACTTACTTAGCACTCTTCTTTTTAATCCAACAGTATTCACAGGAATGCTGTTAAGCCATGTACTTGCCATTGGCTGTAGCTAGGTTAGCAAGTGTCTGAACGACAAAGAAGTGAGGCAGAACGCCAGGCTGAAACTTGTCCAGCAGAACGGTCATTACATCATTGCAGTGCTTGCTACCAATAGCAACCAGTAAAGCACTGGCAGCCGACTGCCAGTCAGGTACTACCTCCTACACAGTAGACAGTCAACAAACAGCTTTATGACTATTATACAACAACTACTACTATTATGAGACTACCAGTACTTCATATTTGCACTTAATGAGCCAGATATTAATAATATATTAATAAACAAAAAATCAACTGAAGCATAATTCACAGACATGTAATGTAGTAACAATGAACTGACCAATGACAAAAGATACAACAACTACTATGACATTCTTTTTTCATTTAACGTGTCTTAATTTGATAGATCTTAAATATAGGTTTAGCCAGAAAAACAGACTACTTTAAGCACTAATAACAGCTAGTAGTAGAACAGCAAGTAATGTAGAAATGTTCAGAATTTTGTCTAGAAAAAGTGTAGAACTTGCAAATCGGTGCATTTAAATATTCCTTGCCTCTTTTGCCTAAATATCCACCAACCCCCTTAAAAATTAGGTTAAACATGACAGTAATGCTAACTAATTAAACACATTAACAATGACACATATAACAAGAAATAGAAAGTAAAAAAGACTGTTACCTTTGACATGGTTAATTCAGTCAATGCTTGCTTAATGGTGTCCAACATCAGATCAACGTCAATCTCATCCATTTTCTGCCTAACTATCTTCTCCATTGCAGAGAGAATGACAGTCCTGTGGCCAGAAGCTAACTGCAATATGTATAACAGAATATATAATATACATCATTGCCTTAAAATCTACAACAAACTGAAAAAAATGAAAGCAGCAGAAATCTTGCAATAATTCAAATCAAAAATGCATATATCATTGTATTTGCCACAACACGTAATAATTAAAATTACTTCACCAACAATATACCAATGCAAGTCAAATAAATAAATAAGTATCACAATATTATTAACAAGAAATCTGAGCTATTGCTCAAGAGATGTGCAAAAGCCTATAGCAGTTCCTGTTCAGTAGTTTAGCTAAAAATCAATGCGTTCTCGCTAAATTAATATACAAATACCAAATTCGCTATCTGGATGGGATAACGTTAGTTGCATGGTACCACCTTGTGAATGTAATAGACTTGTGTCGCAGCCCGAAATCACCAAAAAATCCATAAACCCCCTATTTTGGTGTTCAAAGTCATCCAAGGTCATTAAATTCGGTGGCAATCGAGAGCCAGTGTACAACTTCCTATCAGTGATTAATAGTAACCTGGGCCCTATCTCGCACAATTTCTGAGATACAGCAACTTATTGGCTAAAAATTGCCATTTTTTCCCACCCCCCTCTCATTTAGCGCCCTCGTTCGGGATGACTTACTTCAAATTTATGGAAAAGCTTTATGGTTCCTAAAACTAGAGTCTTCCAAACAGCCGACGGTGAAGATTTGGTGACCCTAGCTTGCATCGTTTTTGACTGATCCACCCATGTGATGGATGGATGGACAAACAGACAGAACTGCAATGGCTAAGATGTGCTAGAAGCAGTAGCTGCTTTCGCACGTAAAAATGTATGTAATTTGGAACAAATGCCTAGTCAAAATATTACACAAAGTACATCAATAAAATACACAAGCCTTTGGCTGTTTAAAGAGATAGCTGTTGCAAGAACTGAGCACTAGTGCCGGGTGCTTCTGACCAAGATCATACAACGAAGACCCGATAACTTCTCTGACATTAACATCCTTGTCATAGGCTGCTTCAATCAATGCCATGACTAAAGCTGACACAAAATACATTTCTAGAATTATTAGCTTACATTTTACGCTATGAAGTGTTAAATAAAGTGTTAAATTGTGTCACTAAAGCTGTCAAATTAATGCATTAACGTGTTAGTGTGTTAATAAATTAACGCACGTAACACACATTAAAAAATTAACGCCCATGCGTTTTTTTTGGCGTTGTCGCTGCCAACGTTAGATAATGTGGTCCATAACTCTTGTGTTCTTTTTGCTAAACAGTGTTCTAGGTCGAGTAATAAAATTGTTCAGTGGTTCTCAACCATACATGTGTAGTAGTGTTTTTTATTTTTTTTCTTTTATCATTTTTATTGTACATTTGTAGTTGTGTAGTTCTATGGACCTCGTATGTCTGAATTAAACTGGACTGATTGATTAATTGATTAAACAGACATAAAATCACCACTCTGGCATTCATTCATAAAAAAGAGCTATGAAAAGTTTTCCCCCAATTTTTTGTCCAAAACTCTACAAAACTAAAACTGCAACTCAAAAGTAGGCGTGGCTCACTCACCATCAACTTGACCACCTGTAGTACGAATAGGCGAACAAGTCTTGTCGCCTTTCCCCGGCATTCTGCACCTTGAAACGGTCTTGTATTAGACAAGTATATTAAATGTCATCGTCACATAAGCGAATATCAATTATCATATGACGAAACTCATCATTGCGCACTTCAACTTAATCATACCAGCATTGTTCTTATTTACTTCCAGATACGGCATTTAGTAAGTAATTCATCACGCTTGCAATGTTGCAAATTGGAAAGGAAATCGTGAAATTATGATTGTTACATCAGTTTATGTAGATAGTAGCTATTTTAGTTTGGCAAAGTGTGTTTTAAACCAATCATGCTAAAGACATATTTTAGCCGACCGTACTTAAGTAACGGTCGAGCTATTGGCATGGTTGTCGTCTGTCCGTCCGTTCGTCTGTCTGTAACGGATGTATCGTGCCCCGTTTTAAAGCGCACGGAAAACTTTTTACACGAATAATTAGCGATGGGTGTTAAACTCAAGCATGCAAATTTTCAGCCATCTAGTGCAAGCGAAACATTTTTTAAAATTGGGGTTGAATGGCCGGAGGTAAGAAATTTAATGGAAAACTGGCCATATCTCGGAAACGGTGAGAGATAGGGCCAATCACTGCTAAGAAGTTGCATAAAGCTTTTTAAATAAAATAAAAATTATTGACCTTGGACGATCTTGAAGGGTCATAACGCACTATACGGTATGCTGCCAAGGGCCCCGCGCTGACAAAAGACGGCTCCAGGGGCATCCACTCCATTGACAGGTGGAGGCAAATGCCTCCTGAAAAAAATTGGGGGAAGTAAAAAATTGAAAACTGGGGAGAATATGTCTTCGGTAGCAAATTTCCTAGAAACGCATGGCACAGAATGCGACAATTCTGCGTACAACCCCAATTTTTTTCTGCTCGCTTCGCTCGCAGATTACATGTGGCTCTCTACTTTCAAGGATGTATTTAAGGGGGAGGGATGGGTTAGCGAGTTTGACTCCCCATGGAATTTTTAATTTTAATGTGAAAATTCTGCGTACGCAGTTTAAGAAAAATTTTCCACTCGCTTCGCTCGCAAATTATTTGTAACCTTACTTCTCAAATCCTTTTGCGCCGTTCTTGTTTGCTTTTTACGCGCGAAAGCAGCTATTGCTTTCAGCGCGTCTTAGCCATCGCAATTCTGTCCGTCCGTCTGTCACACGGGTGGATCAGTCAAAAGCGGTGCAAGATAGAATCACCAAATCTTCACCGTCGGCTGCCTGGAAGACTCTAGTTTCAAAAACCGTTAAACTTTTCCATAAATTCGAAAGGGGTCACTCTGAACGAGGGCGCTAAATGAGAGGGGAGTGGGCAAAATTTGCGATTTTTGGCCAATAAGTCGCTGTATCTCAGTAACGGTGCGAGATAGGGCCTAGGTTACTATTAATCACTAATAGGAAGTCGTACA
>Ga0209367_1007166_pt1 | contig 15388 bp, 16 predicted proteins | sample WorMetLIZISLAND2_FD_187412 | JGI IMG/M metagenome (GOLD analysis project Ga0209367, IMG submission 187412) | Marine gutless worms symbiont microbial communities from Max Planck institute for Marine Microbiology, Germany - Olavius geniculatus... ... | reverse complement strand
GGAAGGAAGGGGGAAAGGATGAGGGAGAGAGTGGACCCCCAAAGATTTAGTGAAATGACGCCACTGAGGACGAAAGAAGTAAACACGCATTACGCAGTTGCGTTATGACGTGTTAAGGACATCAGTAAGTAACAACTTTGTTCCCATTAGGCGAAATGAGAATAGGCGAAATGCAATTAGGCAAAATGAGACGACACCCTAAGCTAAGTGTCAACATTGTGTACTTTTTTGCAAATTTCGTTTTACTACACAACTTTCTCCGTTTAGGACAAGGTTAGTGCTTTCCTATATATTTGCCTAAATTCACCCTAAGAAGTTTCCAAAGAAGTTTCGAAAATTTGGCCCCTGGTCTGGGGTCAAGAGGGCAAAGCCTCCCCCCTGAAGCTGAAACACCTTTAGCCTTTGGGCGTTCAATGAAAGCCACAAACTTGTCCTTTTATGTTTGGAAACACTAAAAATTACAGATACTGGTGTTGTCTAGCAAAAATGATGTTTAATAAGTCACACCTTTGCATGTGTACTATTTACTATAAAGGGCACTTTATCACCATCAAAATTTTTCCTGGGGAAAAAGGGGCAGCTGGGGGAGCAGAGGCACATGGGGGTAGCTGCCCCCTTTCTGGCACCACTGGTGGTAATGACTATTTAAGGCATCTATTTAACATACATTTCAGCAAATAATATAGTCTCGAAATAATGACAAATGCTACAACTAAAGCTAGGTTTTAACCTTGAACTTAATGCACAGGTCTAGCATACACTGCAATTCTCATCAACAGTTATCCACATCCATATATTTTCTGCAGAAGATAATAAACAACTTTATACTTTTTTAAATCCCAAAAATATAAACTAGTGATATGCATGCATCAATGTGACCTTTTGCAGTTAACCATTACCGCTACAGACCTTGCATTTGAAACCACTGTACCTCCTGTCCTGCTGCATTACTGATAATATCTCAAAAGCTGTGCACACAATGTGCAGTGTGTATTCCTTCAACATACTTGAAAGAAAACAAACTGCTGCTGATGAATGCAAATGTAAGTAAGTAAGTAAAGTAAGAAAATGTAAATTCATATAGCACATATTGTTAAAATTAACCTCTAATGCGCTTGACACACTAATACTGACTGAACAGGATTGTTTTAAAGAACTGTTTGAAACTATCAATGTCACACGCTAGATCTCTGAGTTCATCTGGCAGCGAGTTCCAGACCATCGGACCAGCAACTGGAAAAGCCCGACGGCCGTACGTGTTGAGTCGACAGCGGGGTACGATTAGCCGGTGTCAGTTGGCAGAATGTAGTCGATGTCGCGATGCAACTTCGATGGCTGGCTTGATATGATCGGCGAGGTACCGAGGTGCTTGTCCGTGCAAACAACAATGCTAAAAGAAATCATTTTACTAGCAGACACCTTTTCAAAAACATACTCATAACTCTGTCACTGACTTCTAATTTCTGAACAGAAAATCACACACAATACAGGAATTACATCAGCAGCAACTGCAGCATGGATAGCGCAATTATGTTGTCCAAATTATCTGCAAATTATCGTAAAAGCATAACATGACGTGGATTGCATGATCAAACAAAACAATAACATTGCACAGGCAATCTAGAAGATGTTATTAAATACTAGCAACAACTAGCAAATGCAGTAATTTGACCAGCAGTGCAAACACGGGATTCAGTAATAATAGATTAATAGAAAAGCAAAATGTAAATCAGTGTAAATTAGGAGAAAACAAGATGCAGTTTGTTGCCGACACGTTTGACATCGCCGCCAAAGAGCCGACACTCGCGTGACATTGTCTTATGCATCCAGTCAATGTCAGCCTCCTCGCGACACGTGTCAACACGCAAGTGTCGAATTCTTGTAGGCGTCATTATTAGCGCCACCAAACGACCTGTTGTGACGTCAACCTCTACGTCATACATCAGCGACAGATCTCCACGAAAATGCTCGTAGCCAGTGATGCCTTCATAGTCGTCGATAAAATCACCACAGCCATATAGAATCAACTTCCCTTCGAACACTTCAACTCCTGTCACAAGCACACACAACTGCAATAACGCAGAAGAATGAACAGTTTTGGTAATGTGCAGAGGCACACTTAGGGAGGCAAAGATGGCCTCCAAAAGCGAAAGAATTCAATGGTATGCAATCCACAGTTTGGACGAACTCAAGTTGTTGTTGTTGGTAACAGGAACTTTTGTTCCCAGTACTTTCGCTCCCAGGAGCAAAAGTTCCATACACGGAACTTTCGCTCCCTGGTACTTTCGTTCCCTGGAACTCTCGTTCCCTGGACTTTTTGCTCCCCTGAGCAAAAATGAGGTGGAACTTTCGCTCCTCACTCAGAATTAACATTATAGGCCTACACACTTAATAGAAGCAGATAAAATCAAAGGACGTTAGCATGCAGTGTAAATGCTCAATGTCCAAAACAAGAAAGTCCAGCTGTCGCTAGGAAACGTGCTACAGCTAGCCTAGATATAAAGGTCTTCCGAAAGATGGGCTTAAGGTTTAGGAAAGAAACTAGAATTTAAAATAATGGTAAGAACTTGACCAAAAATATAATTTGAGAAAAAAATTTATAAACAAATATAATTTGAGAAAGAATTTGGAGAACTTAGTAAATTTAAGATAAATTAATAAATAAAATAATTTCCTAGATCTGCCATCTTTTACTACAATAAAGCTGTACAAAAATACGAACAAGCTATAACACCTTAATTTCCGTTAGTTTATCAATTAAATAATCATAATTCCTGTTGGGGAGTGTAACCCGTTACGTTGGCCGTGCAGGAACGAAAGTTCCATAGAACGAAAGTTCCTGGGAGCGACAGTTCCACGTCACTTTCGCTCCCGGGACACTGTTGCTCCCAGGAATGAAAGTTCTTGAGAGCGAAAGTTCCAGGGAGCAAAAGTTCCATTTAGCCAGAGAGCGAAAGTACGTGAGAACGAAAGTTCCATAATTTGTTGTTGTTGTAGCCCAAAGCTCTCCTCTTTCGTCAGTTGTTGTCGAGCTTGAGAAAATCAACCACAAACTCAAGTAATTTTCAAGTGCAAAAATGCAACACTTTGAAAATGGGAGAATGTACACTGCAAATAAAAAATGTGAACCCTGCTGAGCAATTTCAAGTGCAAAGTGTAATACCTTTAAAAATGTGCATCTATAATGTACACTGCCTCTCCCTTTCATATTTCTAAATAAAGCGACACACAGCTGAAGGATTGGAGATGCCTCTGCGGACATTACACGCTGGCTGAAAACCACAGAACACAATGTTCAACAGTCCAACAAATGACTATGTTCCATGTATTCAGTCTAGTGACAAATAGAAGAAACATGTGTTAACAGCTATGCTAAGCTGGAAATTATAACAATGAACATGACTAATCAATAATCAGTGAAGCATTTTATCTATAAAATTTACTGTGGCAAAACTTGCAGGAACGAAATGCAAATGCTTTGTACCTCTTGAATGATGGGATGAATGACCATGAATAATGTCGACACCAGCGCTCTTTATTGCAGCGTGTGCAAACTTTCGGTGACGTTTATCGATCTGATATTCCCAGTTGCCTCCCCAGTGAATAGACAGAACTACCACATCACCAGGCTGCTTAAAGCGATCTAAAGACACAACCACTGACAATCAGTGTCTTTTCACACAGAATCACTGAAATGTACAAACTCAATCGATACTGATGTTTCACGATTTTATTTGAAGCATCAATAATAACACTTTTTCCACTACTGTTGGTAACAGCAGTACTAATACTTAGTAGCAAGCACAGCAAAATTAGCTCCACACATGACTGTCACTTAATTCTTCACACTGCAGTCTTCTTTCAAAGTCAAAGTGATACAAAGCCAAAGCCAAATATAAAAAATCCAGTCTGATGAAATTTAGCTAGATTGCCATAGTTTAAGAATCAAGCTTGGCAGAGAAGACATACTTTGATACCTACCAAAAGAGCAAATTTATTAAAATCAGAATAGCTTGTGTGAAAAAACCAAAATATGTATAAATGGACATGGAGGCTGGCTATATTGGAGTCGACTCAGTTGAGCAGTCAACCTAATGTGCTGCAGTAGAGACTATAGATGCCTCCATTCCATCTTTAGTCTTTACAGGTTGAGAATCGTTAACATGCTGGAAAAAAAACAATGACAAAGATTGTGATAACACATCATGCAGTATGAAAAATACATCATGAGACTGAGTTAGCATTGTACCGATTTGTTTTTTCAGCTTTGGAACGGACGAATTCGGATCATCTATGTCGATGATATTGACTCCTTCCCGGTCGTCTTTAGCCCTCCATTCAGCAGGCACGCCAGACGAGTAATGTCCCGCAGAGAACACGAGCACTCTGCCTCGACCACTGGACAGCTGAAACACTGCCGGAGTGGCAGCTGCAGCTGCGTTGAATCCAGCCCCAGCAAATGCAATATGTGCTGACATCAACGTCGTCACTGTTTCTTTCAGTCCTTCGAAGCCCCAGTCAGCTGTGTGGTTATTCGCCAAAACACAGCAATCTACTTTGCCTGCCTGCAATGTCATCAACAGTCACACAGAGCTTATTTATTGACAAATACAGCAATGGCTACTCATTATAAAAACAGTACTTCAGCTTAACAATAACTTGAAATGACTTAATTATTATTGCTACCATTATTAATTTTATGAATATTATTAATAATGTTGTTTAAAGACATGAAGTCATCTCCAGTCCACAGCAAATGCATCAGATTAACCACAGTCATAAGAATGGCTACACTAATTCCTAACGATTATATTCACCTCCGCCAAGGAGGTAATGTTTTTGCCAGACTTTGTTTGTTTGTCTGTTAGCAAGATAACTCAAAAAGTTATGGATGGATCTTTCTGAAATTTTGAGGGTATGTCGGGCATGGCACAAACTACCAGTGATTCAATTTTGGGGGTGATCCGAAAGGAATCCTGGATTCTGGATCACTTTGAAATTTTCATTAACATTGCTTTCAATGGGGCATAAGGGAAACCGCTGCAAAACCGAAGATGGTGCTGCCACCTAGCGAACAACATTGCCTTGGCGGAAATGTGCAGGCTATGACTGCTTTCTAGTTCCAATTTTTAAAAAACCTATAACTTTATCAACTTCTCACATCAGACATCCAATTCAGTTGTCTAAAAAAATAATACAAAACTGTCACAAAAAAATTCAATCACCTTATAAACCTGGCAATTCATTGAAACCGAAAACATTGGCACAACAGTGTACATATGACAAAAAACTTCACAGTATGGACAATTTCAAAAAGTTACTGACAGCACAATAATTCTAACTGGGGACCACTTCTCAATGAAGCTTCATCTGAAAGCAAAAATTAGAAATGTGCAATTGCATCCACCATCCCTCAACTATAAACAAATTTTCAAAATTCAGAAATACTGCAGCTCCCGAGATCACAGTGTTTGTCAAAAAAGTGTTAGCCTACTCACAAGAACCCACACAATTAGCTTAACTGTACTAAAGATTGAGGAATCACAGAAAACACATGCATCAAGTTCAGTAAGAAAACATGATGGTCAACCTTTATAATATCGACATTGAGAGGATGCATCTTGTAGTGAACGGCTTTGCGTGGCCACGGAGTCATGCTGGTTGTAACAGCCGTTTCCAGATTAATGATACGCACGTCATAGTTAACTGTCTCGCCATCAGGACTCAGAGTGTCACCCCAAACATACTCAGGACCACGTTTGCTGGCATCCGGTATTGGACCATATCGCTGAACCGCCAGTTTAGTATAGTCATGAGCCGACAGGCCGTTACCTTCGTACAATGTTGGATCGCACGAATGCCTCTGTATCATGTCAATGGCACGTGCCAGCATAACGTCACCAACCATCCACAGACGAGCACATGTAGCCATTGCCATGCTACAAATGTTATCAGAAAATAAACATCAACGCAACATTACACACATTTTCTACATAAATAGTGCTGTCATAATTTTAAGCCTTTTATTGGCACTAAGAAATAAATTTCACTATGTAGAATAAATTTATTTATTAATAACAGTGATATGTCTACTCATTATGAAGATACCACTGGTGTGCCTTTAGGACAATCATACTGTGGCTTTTGCCAAAAACTCTGTCGGCAGCTCGAGTGAGACTTTACTCACATTCTCTATATGTTTGTAGCTGGTTTGTATATATCTACTATATAATATATAGGCACACACATACATTATAATTACAATACAGTAATACAGTAAAATTCACTACATATGTGTATGACATTCTGCAATAAACTCAACCATCTACTTCCCTTTAATCACCTCATTGTTCTTCCCTCGACCCTAATTCGTCCCCCATTACCAATAACGGTGAAGTCGTGTGATTGTCAGCAGATTGGGTATGATTAGGCATGAAGTGTTGACGTTGTGAAAAGCCCGTTCTAAATTGTCCTTTTCTCAAGTTTTAATAGTAGATTTGTTTTGAAATTAGGTTTAGAAAGTAAATTGTTGATCACTGCGTCGGAGTACCGATATAGAGTTTCAACGCACAGTCGTCAAATGGAGTATTTCGTGGTCGAAATGGAATTTGAGTGACGGTTACCATCTTGAATGTTTACATTTGTTGATGAAGGTTATTGAGACTGCTGGTCTGACACGTTGCCATCATTTACAGTTTGCCTTGTTTTCTCTGGAGCCGTATTTTTCTGCATGCGGACGTCAGCGGAGGTTCTGCCAAGCAAGGGTCACTGTGTAAGGTGTACCAAATATCAACCTGAATGTTTGTCGTCATTGGTACGTGTCATAAACATTTTCAGCTTCCGTTTGATATCCTGGCAGTGGCGGTTGCTTGGCACGGCTAAGAAGAATAAACAATTCATGCTGATTTCACTGTTGTTGTTGGCCAATTCCGGGGACATTGAAACAAACCAAAAAGCACAGACAGATACCAATCACTCAGATGACGCTAGCACTAGTTCTTTGTGCAGTACTTGTAAAGAACAAGTCACCTGGGATCACAAAGGCGTCATGTGCGAAACATGTGACACTTGGGACCACACCCACTTTCAGAACATTAACGACAGCACGTACGAAAGACTTGGCAACACAAGTGTGGCTTGGACATGCCTGAAATGTAATGATTCAAATTATAGCACTATTTTGTTTGACCTACATGGTCTTCAAAGTTCCAACCACTTCTCCTCACTTGGTACCTCCACCTTGAGTAGCATAGACTCCATTGATTCACAGGTGCTGGCTCAACCTCAACATGCTTCGTCACCAATTCACCCAAAACCAAAGGCTGTTAAATGTGTACGGCCATTGCGAATTATCAATGTAAACTGCCAATCACTAGTGAATAAAAAGAGGCCATTCTACAACTTGCTGGATAGCTCCAGACCTGATGTTATAATTGCAACAGAGACCTGGTTTCAAGACGAAATCTTGGATTCTGAATATTTTGATCCTGAGCATTATGCTATACAGACAAGATAAAACATCAGGTTCTCTCGGAGGTGGAGTTCTCATTATTGTTAATAGAGAGCTAATGAGTACTAGAGAGGAAACATTAGAAGCTGGACAAGCAGAAATGATCTGGGTCAAAGTGACAATAAAAGGCTGCAAAAACCTGTATATTTCTAGTTGTTACAGGGCAGAGGTGGGAGACACGGATTTACTTGAAGCATTCAACACCTCCTTGGAAAGAATTGCTGGATCGACTAATAATATGGTTATCACTGCAGGTGACTTCAACTTTCCATGATGGAACTGGCTGTAGAATAAAGTGAAACCAAAAACACAGTTTGTGTCTCTTCATAACAGGTTTGGAGACATCATAAATGACTTCGGGTGCTCACAGATTGTTACTGAGCCAACCAGAGCGAATAATATCCTAGATCTGACTGTTACAAACAGACCAAACCAGGTAAATAGAACGCAGATTTTGCTTGATATCAGTGACCACAATGTGGTATACACGGAGTTCGACGCAAATCTGGTACGGAAGAAACAGGTGTCCAGGAAAATGCCGCTACTGAATAAGGCTGATTGGGTGGGATGGATTCAGACATTATGCCTCTGACTCAATGAATGAAATAATGGCTCATCTCGATTCTACGAATATTGAAGACTTATGGCACTTGTTTAAATCTAAAATCCAAGAAAGGATTCACAAGTTCATCCCTTTCAAGAAGACAAAGTCGAAGGAGTCATGTCCATGGGTGTGAGACCAACTGCGAAGGAAGATTAGGCAACGTGATAGAGCCTACAAGTGAAGAGAGATAAATGGAAGTTCCAAAAGCTGAAGCACAAAGTCCAACGTGACCTTTGTAGATCTTACTGGCAGTACGTGGAGGAGTTGATAACACCGGATGATGCACAGACAGCAAACATCATGAAACGGTTTTATAAATTTATTAAAGATAAGAAAATGGACCACTATGGAGTGTCATCCTTAAAGGTAGATGGCAAACTCATAACTGATCCCAAGATGAAGGCAAAAGCACTGAATAAACAGTTCAAATAGGTATTTGTTAATGAAACTAATTTCGTATCTAAACCATCAGTACCACAATTTCCATTCATGCCGCAGATCCATTTCACTTCCTCCAGAGTGCTAAAGCTCTTACAGAATCCGAATCCGGCTAAGGCATCTGGTCCTAATAACATCAGTCCAAGAGTCCTGAAGGAGATCAGTTCACAGATTGCCAAACCTCTAGCTGTCAACTTACAGAAATCCATAAATGAAGGGACAGTGCCAAGCGATTGGCGGCAGGCAAATGTTGTTCCGGCATTTAAAAAAGGGTAAGAAAGATAAATTTTGTGTTCTAACTACAGACCTATTAGTTTGACCAGTGTTGTCTCTAAGGTCATGGAACATGTTGTCTGTAGTAACATTACATCCGATGCTGATACTCATAATATAAATGTACCCAATGCAGCGTGGCTTCTATTCCAGATGCTCCTGCGAGAAACAGCTAACTGAGTTCATTCAGGACATGGTGACTAACATGTCAGCTGGTCTTCAAACTGACATTTGTGTCTTGGACTTCACAAAAGCATTCGATAAGGTTGGCCACCAAAGACTGATCGAGAAACTGAAATGTTATGGAGTGGATGGTGACACCAACTGATGGATACAAAGATTCTTGAGTAACCGCAAGCAGAGAGTGGTTGTTGAAGGTACAGCATCAGAAAAATTGGATGTCTCCTCGGGAGTTCTGCAGGGATCAGTCCTCGGGCCGTGCCTCTTTCTGTCTTATATTAATGATATAGCAGAAGGACTATCATCGAATGTCCGACTGTTTGCTGATGACACCATGATTGATCTATATGGCAGTCAAGAATGATAATGATGCAGTGATCCTTCAGAAAGATTTGGATCTGCTGTATGACTGGTAAGCCAAGTGGAAGATGGAGTTACATCCTGACAAGTGTGAAATACTTCAGGGCTCGTATATCTCCATGAAATACATCTACAGTCTGGTACTCCACCTTCACTGGTGAAAGGGAGTCGCGACCCTTCCGTGAGGAGCGAGGGACTGCCAACAGTCGTGGCATAGTCACTGTTGGCTTAACACGTTATACACTTCACACTGTCAACTACCCGATATGGTCTGAAGTCTTCAACAAGTTGCAGTTTGACCATCTACTGAAGAAGAGACCTGCGCCCGTATACTCTATCTACGTCTACGTTACTCTGCGATTTTCAAACAAACTCCTCACTGAAAAAGTTACTACTTACAAACTTTACAGAAAAAAATAACAATTTGTTTTAACCTTCTTCGCATTTCATTCCAAAAGTACGCAAATTACAATAATTGAATAAAAACGTAAAAATGCATAAACAACAACAACATTAAAATTCTATGTAAACACGGGCACACGCTAAAATACAGACTTAACCGAGTTCAGCGTAACGTAACGTAACGTTCCGAAACATCAACTCGCCGTCAACGGTCACACCGAGCCAAGTTGAAGCGTGGGCTATTTGGTTTAGAGCTGAATGACTTTTTTAATTCTCGTGAAATACTGCAACATAAAAGCCACTCAAAAGGATAAACACGAGCTTAGGTGTTCACACACAACGTTCTGAAAACTACATATACATTCTTCAATTCATTGTCACTAACAGTCTGTTCTAGCATTTCTTAATCTCGGGATTAACAAATTTAAAATCACGGGATTAGTCTTATTTTGGTATCCCCAATAAACTTGTATTATTCATAGAATTGACTGACGTATTATACGCCCATACTGAAATTATCTGAACTGTCGGGAGTGACTGAATACAAATTACAGTGCACAGTTGAGGACTCAGCGTACATAAAATATTTTTATTCATCATACTGCTAGAATTGTCATTGTATCATACAAAATCCTGAAATCCCGGGATTGGGATGCCACCAGTACTGGGATTCGGGATTGGAGAAAAAGGCCAGCATCTAGGGATTCAGGATCTTAGAATTGAATTCATAGTCTGTCCCCTAGCATTTCATACAGAAACTAACTAGTAAGTTGTTTTTTAAACTTGACTAAACTGTCTTGGCGCCCTACTACACCACAGCAGAAACTTTCAATACTGACATTCGTTTATCAACTTGCAAGCGAGTGGCAACATCAGAGGCAACTTGACATTTTCAATTTTAATTTTTTACTCACTATTTATACCACACGAGGATGCATTATTACACACAGATCCAAACAGATAATTTATAATCTTGTACTAAACGTTAACAACATTCAACATAAAACCATGCTCGAACAGGTATTACCATAAAATTTGTAGCACTCGCAAAAAAACCATGAAACAATGCTTGATTTTTCTTACACATGGAATTAAACGAAAGCATTATGAAAACGAAACATGGTTACAATTACAAGTAATGAAGTGCTGCAAAACAAAATCTCTCAACTGGGATACTGGTAGCCAATTTCTAGCAATTTTATAAATCAGCATAAACTGCATAATGTTCAATGATTATTATTCAAGTAATTCTAACTTAGCCTAACTAGTACAAACAACTAAGAGATCAACATTCTCACTTATCAGCAGTGCCTACATGGTGGTCACACAAGTTTAATCTACAAAGACAGTGTAAGTAGTGGCCCGCCTCACTCCTTACCTCAGCGCCTCATATTCAGTGAGTTTCTTGCTGACATTGTGCGCTTTATACATTAAATTGACTTACTTAGATACAACTGACAGTAAAAGTAACATCACTGTTATCAACAGAAGTTCGCATATATTTAACAATCACCATGCATAAGTTAGCTGAAAAAAATGTCTAAATATCTTCCAAAATAAGCACAAAAATCTCCATGCCTTGAAACACACAGAATTGCAAAAGACTTTTATGATAATATTAACTACTGTCCTTAACTAAGTAAGACCTTTATAGAAATTTTGTTCAAACCATCGGCTATTTATCAACAATTACACAGAATGTTAAGCTGATGATTTTGCTACAGTCTGCACATTCAAAAGACAGAAGCCATTGTGGAAAATGGCGGCTATACGCTGTACAGCTTAGAGCACATGGTGTAACAACCATGCCAACAATAAAAACAATTCATACCATTGAACAAAAACAGCAAATATGAGCATGTATTATGCAAAAAAAATTTAGAGCACAAAGCTGCTCAATTCTTTACAATTGTGTTCATGCAACTTATACACTATGTCCCAAAATTACTGCCCCCCTGCTTCAAACCCACCTAATTTATTTTGTAGTTCATGGATTTCAACAAAATATCTTACACTGCACTATCTTAACATTACTTACGGTCACACCTATTATGAAATACGCGCTTTACCGTGTGTGCTCAATGTAACATCATTAACGACAAAGTTTGTTTACATTACAGTTACATTCATATGGTTCTTACTACTCTGCAGAATTCATTTTCCCTGACTTCCAGGACAAAATGAATCGTTTTCCCTGACTAATTTGTTGATGCGAAATACCAATGTTGGCTTTCAATCGCTTGAAATCGCACTAGAAACAAAGGTGGTGGAACAAATTTAAAAGTGTAGATACAAATAATCTGCAAGCAAAGCGATCAGAAAAAAATTTGTTAACTGTAATTTTTTTCTGCATCTTTGTTAACTTTTGCACCCTGGTACTTTGATTTTCTCTGACTTTTTGTGATTTTCTGATTTTTCCAACTTTCCCTGACTTCCCCTGACCGTAAGAACCATGGTTCAACTCGTTGTTACTGACAAAAAGATCAAGCAGCAGCATACCCGCCTTAGTCTAAGAGCTTGTGTCAAGGCCACTTTGAACACAAACTGCAAAGACAAGTTCAGAATAATTGTCACAACGACTGTTTCAAATTTTCTAAAAATCTGTCAGATATTAACAATTTTACACTAACTTGTCTGTAGGGAGGGGGGGCAAATTTCGGGACACAATGTATTCATTCAATGTTAGAACTACAAGTGTACACAGGAAAGAAGCTGGAAATGCCCATCAAGGGAATTATCTTAAAATTATCTTATAACTAGAAATTTGAAGCAGAGCGCAACAGGAGGTCACCCAGAATGCCGAACTAATGGGGGAGAGCCCAAATTTTGAGATCCAAATCCTATAGCGCACCTATATTACGACCATGTAACAAAGTTTCACAGTGATCAGCCAAGTCAGATCTTGTGGCGCCCTCTTGCGAATTTAAATACAGTGCAGCATCTGACGAAAATGTGGATTATCAATACGGTAATATCCCTAGCTCTCCAAAACCTCTCAATGGATCTTGCTGAAATTTGGCCTCAATTCCTTCCAGGTAACAGTTTTTAGTCTTGGATTGCTTTCCGATTTCTAAGTAAAAGTAAAAAATAAAAAAATATTAAAGCAGAAAAAATCCGAAAACATAAAGCCTATTACAAACATATGGGCGGCCTCAGTGAAAAATAAGTTGTTCATTGCTACTGCTATCCACAGCAATTGGAAACAGTCTCCAGTGTCACACGAATAGCTGGGAAAAAAACAAAACGAGAACTAAAGCTGATTTGATAATTGTCACAATACAGCAACGTGATCAAGGTGAATACTTCCAGGTTCACTAAATGTACCAATTCGTCCGTAGCCGTCAACTGCACGAACGGCAAAGTGGTAGACATTACCGTACTGGAACTGTGTCAGCGTGCAGGCCATCGGTAATGGCAATGCCTTCACCTCACCAATCTACACACAGATACGACCATGCACCTCGATCGATATGATCATATACCTAAGGATGCAAAAAACAGTTTTTATAAAGCCCAAACCCACGGTTTTTTGTTCTATTAGGTTTCGAGTTCTTTCAGGTTTTTGTGAAAACCCAACTTCATGGGTTTAGAAATTTCTGTGGGGTTTTCAGTTGGTTGATTCATACGAGTTTCTGTTTGTCCCCTCCCCAACAACATAAAATATATACCAATATTTGCAAAATATTCCAAAAACTTAGCCATAAGAAAATATTTCATTATTAGCAAAACATGCAACTACAATTGCATCAAGTTTCAGTAAGTTTTTGTGGGGTTTTAGCGGCTTTTTAGATGGTTTTTGGGTATCTACCTGAGTGTGCTGTAATATGCTCAATAGTGGATATCAAGTGGACAAGCAGCTATGATAACAGACCCACAACATTCAGGTTGTAGTTTGAATCTCACCACGGATACTTGCAAGCAATCGTGTGCTCAGGATCAACTCAGAGGCACTGAATTTTCAAGGAAGGGAATTTGCAAGGAAAGGAAATTCCAAGGAAAAGCCCAAAATTTGCATCCGTGTGAATTTGCAAGGAATGTTGTGTCTATCAGTTCGGTTGGTGGTAGTATTTGGCCTGCTATACCTGTTAGAGTAAATGTACCTTGTTTTGAACATTCACAATAAAACGTATTTAATTATAATGGAGTACACCAAACTTCATAAGTGTAGAGGTAAACTTTACATCTGCCAAAACCAACTGTGCATTCAGACGACAAAATGATTTGAACGTTCTAAATCAGCTGATGATGTCAAATGTCTGCACATTTATTTTCAAGTTACTTACATTAACAGTGTGAAAAATGTACCTATTGCTATGATATTCAGTTAATCATTTCTGACCATTCATTAACCTACATTAACCATGTTGAAAAATGTAACTTGTATTTGCAAAACAGTTTCCTTGCATTTTCCATTCCTTGCAAATTCCATTCCTTGCAAAGTGAAACAACCCATCAACTCAGCTTCCTACAGAGATGGCAAATTAGCAGTAGTTCACTGGACATAGGGTGAAGACCTAGTTCAGTTGATTTGGGTAGTGGTATGTCAACTAGCTCCACCACTGGTACAACTGTTCATCGACATAATCGATGGATGGCCGCATAATGCACTGCGGTATCATTAGCTCATGCCAAACAGCTGCCACTTCTGAGATTGTTAATCATTTCTTGTCACAAGTCGGATTCTTGTAAGCAACAGCCCTATAAAAGGCAATGGACCTTTACTTTTATCTTTGCCAGTTCTTAGTCTGTTTGAATCGGTGAATCAATCTGATATCAATCAGCTCTGTTCAAAAAAGTAAAAAAAATTCATAACTAATTTAAAAAGTCTTAACTTGGGATCAAGATATGCCATACAGCTGAACTTCATTTAAACTTCACAAAACTGCAGTGATCTACTCGGTATATATCAGAAACTTGAGGTGTGAGCATTTATGACAGAATAAGTCGGACTCTGCGCCAGGTACAGAAAAATCAAAATTATGCAGTAATAACTTTGAGATGATGATTATAGCTGAGTTGAACTACAGTCAGCCTACAAAAATTAGCACAATTTTGATGCTGCTAAAGTAAAAGCTGAAAAAAGTCTATCATTCACCATGATGGCTGGGACCAATGACGGATTTTGATGCAGCTGGGGTAATTTTGCTATTTGCAAGTTCCAACTAACAAGGTTTGGTTGTACGCTAGAGCATTTTCAGCTGCACATGGAATGTCAGAAGTAACAAGCCAAAAGCAGACTTAGTCTCACCTTCTTCCAGAGAGATGGGTTAGGAGGCTGGGGGCCTTCCTGGTAGGCGTAAAGCTGATAGCTGGCAGGAGGCTCATGCACACTCACTGTCTGCATGTTCCACGACAAGACAATACCTGGTACAGTCACACATCACATCAGACAAGTGGGTCAACTAAATTCCACTAGTGGTGCACCAGATACAAGCGTTCACATACGGAGGAATCCAGTTAGGGCCCCGGATCCAAACTGGATCCATAGACTTTGGATCCTGTGGACAAAACTGACTGTCCGCCCGTGGTTTTCTTATGAGACATAGGACATGTGTGCTTGCAATAGACTTTAATTGATTAATTGATTTTAAATGGCTACACGTAAACTAAGCAGTCTCTAA
>Ga0209367_1007165_pt1 | contig 15390 bp, 13 predicted proteins | sample WorMetLIZISLAND2_FD_187412 | JGI IMG/M metagenome (GOLD analysis project Ga0209367, IMG submission 187412) | Marine gutless worms symbiont microbial communities from Max Planck institute for Marine Microbiology, Germany - Olavius geniculatus... ... | reverse complement strand
TACGACACTTATTTTTATTATTCTTTGTTTGTTTTATTTTACTATTTTCACCTTTTTAAATTGCATATTATGTTCTTCTACGCTTTACTTTTATCCTGTAACCTACACACTGCTAACACTAGCGTAGCCTAATTTATTGTAACCTACGTAGCGGTCTGTCTATGCTTGAATTAAACGAATATTGTATTGTATTGTATAGCATTTTCTTACACAAAACCTTTACTGTTGGCTTCGTAGTATGTTGCCATATACTGGATACATCTCTTGAGTGAATCTGATCTGCATTAAGTCTTTTTGTTCACAAAAAAAGCAATAACGGCACGCTGTTCATAACGGAATATTTCAGTGGCAATGTCGTTCTATTTAATGTGTATAAATGACGTCACAATGACGTCATTGTAATAAAACTCACAGCCTGTACTCAGAATGAAATTCCCTACAAAACGTATATTTTGATTTTTTCATTATTTAAGAATCAGTGGAATGGCGCTAATTTGTAAACTTATTTATTGAACGACCCTCGTACGTATTTGCTTGTGTTTCGTTAAAGCGGCATTGCATTTTAGTAACTTGCAGTTGCATCAGATGCAGTACCGTCATAAAATGCCTCACTTCCTAACTTCGATAGAGCTTACTGTTGCTGCCACCTGGTGAATCATGAAATTTTTCTGTAAGTCTTAGGGCCAGTCTTTCCATCGCCAATCAAATCAAATTTGATCTCTGATTTACTGATCTTCGATTAACTTGATGTTCAGAATTGATCGCCGATCAACTGTGTTTCATTTTTCCATGGATTTTCGATCTCCAATTACGTGATCGGCGATTAGCTGATCCGCCGTCAACTGAGCCTACGTTATGCCAATCTGATTGGCTGACAGTGACCTCAATTTGTGGTGTTGCGCTAAATTACCCAGCATGCGCTGCGAGTGGACGCCGTAGCCAGTAAACGTCATCATGGCAACGATATCAATGATATCGTCTGCTGTCATTAATACGTTCTATCGCAAATCTATACGGGAGCGTGTATCCATTTTATTTCTTCACAAAACACCATGCACAGTATAAATGGATCAGTAGTGACTGATCGCCATGCCTGGAACTTCATTTTAATGCGTGAACTGCCGTTCTGACTGGCGACGTGAAGCGATGTTTCTGGTGCGAATAAGCAACGAACTGCAGATCGCCACGTTTAATCGTCAGTTATCTGACTTGTTCAGCCAATATTCGGCCATCAACTTGATGGGAGATTTGATGGACGATTAGTTGCTAATTGGTGATGGAAAAACGGTTATTGAGTTGATCTCAGATCAAGTCCCAAAGTTGATCGGAGATCAATTTGATCAGCCGTCAAATGTGCATGGAAAAACAGGACCTTAAGCAGTTTGGTTGGTGTCTGACCCCAAATCTCCTTTGCCCTGGGCCCCATTTGTCACACTGTGTCGTTGGACCCACAGTGTATGCATGTACTGTGCAGGTTGACGTATGCATCGGCCGGTGTAAACATTGCTGCCGGTGATCAGCTGATTGACAGAATTAGGTCGGTCGCCGCAGCAACGCGTCGGCGTGGCTGTGACCCAGATCTCGGACAGTTTGGTGGAACGTTTGACCTCAAGGCGTCGGGATATGTCGACCCGTTGCTTGTATCCGGCACAGATGGTGTCGGCACTAAACTGCAGGTAGGGCTGATTCAACTGGGCTAAGCTGCAGGGCAGCAAAGTGTGTTCTTTTCTAGACAGTCTGAAAATTTTTTACTGAATGTACAATTTGATACAATGACACCTTGTTCAGTGTATTACGTTCTTATATGTTGCTTATAATCATAATTTAGAAATAATAACATGGGCAATTTCTAGCTTGTCTTAGCATGGCAAATCATTACATCCCGTTGCGTGTTTGATCTGTCCAAGGAGTCTGTGGAGGAAAATTGTCTTTAATGGCCAGTTCACACGTACGATGCCGATCTGACTTAACTGTTGCGTTGAATCATATCATCTGCGAAATTCAGTTGGTGACAGTCAAAGGCAGTTCTGCTGTGTCAGTGTAGGCAGTGTTGACTTAGTTGCAATGTCACTGATCGGTTGCAGATATCGCGTGCCGTTGGCTGGTATGATTCGGTGGGCATTGACCTAGTTGCAATGTCGGCCAATGACGTGCTGTGTCATGCGGCCGAGCCTCTGTTCTTCCTGGACTGTTTCTCGTGTTCCAGGCTCGATGTCGACGTTGCAGCTCAAGTTATCTCCAGCATGTCTTGTGGCTGCCAAATGGCTGGCTGCACTCTTATTGGTTCGTTAGTTGTCCTGGTAGTTTTGCAGGTTTTGTTGTGGGGATGAAAAAATGGCTCATAAAAACCCAACTTAGTGGATTTTTTGGGTTGGGCATTTTGGAGTTCAACCTTGGGGTTTTTCATGCATTTTTATTTATTACAATTAGGACTGCTAGATGCTGTCCATATCGGGTAATTAATCATGGTTTGGTGACACATTCTGGATTGATTTTACACTGAACTTGCAAACTGACGATCCGGTTTGAGCACTACGTGTTAGTTGTACGTTTAAGTTTGTTGTCTTATTTATTTAGAATAATGAATGTAAATGATTGCGTAGTTCCACTGGTTCACATAACCATTATCCAGCCACTGCTGTAGCAACGTTTGAGGAGAGAAATCTAACTGCTTGCAAATTCTGAAAATTAAAGTTTGATATGGCTTTACATTCAACTGAATTTACATAATGTTTTTCACTGAAACAGTATGTAATGAAACTACTGTTTTGAACTGCAGCTGAAATTAAAAGTGAACTTGAGTTGGGAAATCCCGCTGGCGTGTGGCAGGCGGTGAGACGGCGGAAATGCCGGGGACGTACAAGTCGGATGAGTTTGAACTGAGCGGGTTTGTAGTTGGGGCCGTGGAACACGACCAGTACTTGCCACGCATCGGTGAAATCGCCGACGGTGACGTGATGATTGGCTTACCGTCGAGTGGGCTGCACAGCAACGGCTTCAGTCTTGTCCGTGCGGTTGTCAGTCAACTTGGTCTGAGTTATGACGATCCATCACCATTTGAACCTGACATAACACTCGGTAACTTCTGTTGTGCTTTTCATGGTATTTGGCACTTTCTTGATAGAGCCCATTGTTGAAATTTTTATCATGTAGCCAGCTTGTGTTAAGCAAGTCAGAATTTGAGTTTTTAGCCGATCGTACTTGAGTAACGGTCACGCTGTTGGCATGGTTGTCATTCGTTGATTCACCCATAACGGATGTACCCTGACTGACGGGTGGGTTGTACGAAAAATTTTTTTACATAAGTAATTAGCCATGTGTTACACTCGGGAGTGCAAAATTTCAGCCATCTAGTGCAAGGGGAACATTTTCAAATTGGGGGTTGAATGGAGGGAGGGGGTAGGAAATGTAATGGAAAACTGGCCCTATCTCGGAAACAGTGAGAGATATGGCCATGGTTATTATTAATCACTAATGAGAAGTGGCATACGCCCTGTCAGACAAGATGGAAATCATTGACCTTGGGTGACCTTGAAGGCCATTACGTGCTATTGTGGCTAAACGGTAAGAAATATGGTCTAGTAACAGACCTAGGTTACTATTAATCACTGATATGAAGTGGCATGCACCCTCTCCGATAAAGTGAAAATCATCGACCTTGGATAACCTTCAACGTCCCTGATACCCAGTATGGTCGGCTATCGTAGCGACAACTGGGCTTCTTGTTCTTAGCAAGTCTTGTGCCGTTGACTAAACAGTGTGAATTGGTTATTTACTGGTGATGATATATGTTTATACATTATCCGGTTTATGTGTTCATGCTGTTTTTCATTCATGTTCCGTGGATTAGGTTATTTATTCAGTTTTCATAGTGCATTGTACTGTTCTTTCATAGCAATCTATGCTGCCTGTTTGCATGCTAAGTGACTGATTGGTTGACTAATCCTGTGTTGCAGGCAGAAGTCTGTTAGCACCGACGAGACTGTACGTCAGCAGTGTTCTGTCGGTGCTGAGGTCGGGGCTAGTGAAGGCTGCGGCTCACATCACTGGCGGTGGACTACCAGGAAACGTTGCTCGTGTTTTACCAGAATCTTTGGCGGCTCTTTTTGATGCCGGCTCATGGACTGTGCCACCTGTGTTTGGATGGATTTCTCATGCGGTAACGGTTAAAAAATGGCTAAATCGTGTAGCTTTTTCATAGAAAACCCATCTCAGAGCTGCTGCATCAGATCACAGTGTTACCTGCCACCCAACACACGTGAACATGCGCCACCTTAACCCAAGCCAGACAGGTTGGTACTTGATTTACCTACCCCATAGGGATGGAAGGCTGAGTTGACCTTGGTGTTGGTTATATACTGAGATGGTTCAACTGTTCGCAGACAGTCACCCATCTAAGTAGTAAGCAATTGATGGCAACACGACCAGGAGTCAAACCAACGACCTCTTCATTGTAAGTCCAACACTTTCTGATTAATGAATGATGACCAAGTCTGCACTGTTTCTCAAAGAAAAGATTCTTGACGTTATCAGTTGTACCAAGAAATTTTAAAATCTGGTACACTTGTTCGTGTTATAATAGATAATGTCTGGGATCTCTATTTGAGAAAGCGTACTGTGTGATCAGTACTAAATTTAATGATGTCATACATTTTTTCATTCAAAAAGGTTATTTTTACAGTGTCGTGGAAGTCAAACTTGTCTGCAAGAAACTGATTTGAAACAAACTGAGTGGAAATAAGTGTGCTGTGTAAATTGCTAGACTGAATGACTGGACAGCATAATCTGGATTTGCATAATACTGCAGCAATCATCGTGTGAGGTCGGCAATTTATGTGTAGGGTGGCATAAACTCATCTGAAATGATTTGTAGGGCTCATAGTTTTCTGCGGCAAATTTTGTCAAATTCTGTGGGCCAGTTTGCAAAATTCCGTGGCTTGCCGCGGCAAAATTGTTCAAATTCCACTGCTCGTCATGGTTATTTGTGTGTAAGTAAACTGTGCTCTATTCTGTCAAGGAACTTCAGTTATTGAAGGCTAGCTTTATGCTCAGTTATGCTGGCAACATTCAAAGAAAATCATTTTTTTAAATAAATGCAATCTGTGAAATCAGATTGTGTTTATTCATGATTCTGTGCCATATTGAGATGGCTATCAGTAGGGCTCACCGTTTTAGGCAGTTTAGTTTGATTTTTTGTGTGATATAATTTTTTTTAGTTGTTAAGCCCACGATCGTACTGATCATCGGTCGTTTTTCAATTTTTGCAAAATTTCATGAAATTTCGCGGAAGTATCAAATTTTTGCAGAAAAAGACGAATTTTGCGGCTTGGCTCGAAATTCCGCGACTCGCGGAAAACTGTGGGCCTAAATGATTTGTAAATTCAGCTATGGACTTGGCTTTGTTACCTAGGCCAGCTTAAGCACTTCTGTGCTAAGTCTATGGACTTGGCTTTGTGCTATGTAGGGTGGCATAAGCACGTCTGAAATGATTCGTACATTCAACTGTGGACTTGGCTTTGTTCTGGTCACCAGTGCTGATAATGCTTCGGCCGTTCTCTCTCAGTTGCATAGAGCTGGTGAACCACTAGCTGCTGTTGTCGGCTCTGTGGTTAGTCTAAACACAGGTATGTACCACCCAGCTATATTGTGTTTTATATTTCATCGTCTCCACTAGGAATGTTTAGACACTGATAAGTGGGAATTTGTAAAACCTTCTAAGTAGTGAAATTATGAGAAGACTGACGCTGTGTTACTGATATGTGTGTGAAGGAAATTTTGGTATGTGCAGACCAGTATCCAGACTTTTCAAAATGGGAGGGGGGTTGACTCAACCTGACAGCCCTTGGTCGAGCTAGAAAGTCCTGGGGAGTGCCGTGGTCAAAAGCGTTGTCTGCAAATGCATTTTGAGCTTGAAAATCGCATCTCGTGGTGACATTTACGGTTCTGCTTGTGCAACTGTTTCTGGCTCTGGTTGATAGGGGAGTGGAGTTAACCCCCTGGCTATGGGTCTGATGTGTATTTTTGTTGTAGATAACGGTGAGAGAGTAAGGATACAAGGATTATCAGCCGCTCTCAGCAACTCATTTCAGCCTCGGCCTTCAGACCTGGCATATCACGTCAATGGCGTTATGTCTGCTGCTTTGAAGTCTCACAAGAAGCGTGTTGCTGTCCTCATTTCCGGTTCCGGTAAGCTACACCAGCTGTCTTGTCAGTATTGTCACTCCAGTTGTCTTCTGCTGCACCTTGCATCTTACACCATCTACATTTTTTTCTGTCATTTTGCTCTAGTATGATGTAGTTAAACATGTTTACTTTTGCTTAACAGTTGTACTTTCTGCTGTGAGTTGTATTGATGTAGGATAAGATATAAAGAAGCATAATTTCATAGTTTCAACTTGCAGTCATTGCTGGACCACACACTGAGCTGTGAGTAATCAGCATCCAAAGGGCCGGTCTTAGGCATGTTCAAGGTGTTTAGCCAAACAGGGCTGCTGATTTTTTTTGGGTGGGGGCATCATTTTGGACTCTAAAATTTTGTGGAATTTACCAATAACTTGCCAGTTTAAACGACTTTGATGTCCAGATTATGCAACCAATCTATGCATTTTACGAGCATTATAGCACAGTGCCATCAAATGCCACTGCGGCTGGGTTCCATCCTGGATGTCGCTGGGTGGAGCTTTTAATACAGTTGGAACAGGGCTGCCGATTGGCTTAGCATCCGTTGTTCTCAGTGTCATTGTGATGTGTTGTCCAGGTACCAACTTGCAGTCCTTGCTGGACCACACACAGAGCTGTGAGTCATCGGCGTCCATTGTTCTGGTCATCTCAAATGTTGCTGGAGTCAAGGGACTTGACAGAGCTCAGAAAGCTGGCATTGAAACTGCTGTGAGTTTCAGTTGTCAAAATTTTTTTGCAACTGTCATAATTGAAGATTCAGAGACGTATCTGTCTTAGTTCAGAATTTGAGGCTGCATTAATGAGTGTAAACCATTGTACCGCTGTGTAGACTGCGTCACGTTTTGTGTACAGTATTAGTTACATTAAAACCCTTTGTCTGACTAAAAATCAGTGACGAAACCTTTCAATCTGGGTTTACGATGTCATTAATACTGCGTGCATGTGTGGTAGAACTTATATAAGTTTCAACTAAAAACAGTCTTTTCCATTGACTGCTGATTGTAATATATGGATAAGATTATGTTCATCTTCTACGTATGGAATGTAGGTTGTTACAATGGCTTCTATTCCCTCTAATCTGAAATCGAAATTGGGGCAAGTCCACCAACCACTTTTGGGCTCTTTGAGCTTTTTTTCTCTCCCTGCCTCCGCCTTCATCTGCCCCTTTTTCCTTTCCCCTTTTCTCCTTACTTTACTACCCCATGCTTTATCTCTCTTTCCCTCCACGTGTAGATTGCCTGTTGTAAAACAGGGGGGAAGGTTTTGTTAAGGGTGCTGATTGCCTAATGAGAAATAGGAGAAGTTTTGATCTACACCCTTAACAAAATATTTTCCCCTTTTTTTTCACTGAGCGCAAGCTGAGTTCACCAAGTATAGGGATAGAATCCCCTGGGTCGTTATGCGAAGATCGGCAGGAGCGTGGTTGATGGTCTGTGACTGGTATCAGGTTGTCAGTCACAAGGCCTACAGAAGTCGCGAGGAATTTGACTCGGTTATACACGAGAAACTGATTGCTGCGGACATCGACATCGTCTGCTTGGCCGGGTTCATGCGCATCTTGTCTGGTGAGTAAGGCTGGTAACGATTCAATTTTTTAATTGTTAAATTTAATGATAAGTCAGTCATTTATTGCTGTTGAAAACTAAACTCTTGATCTTGGTCGAAGAACGTATGTTTTTGCATACGATCGTTATCACTTTCTTGGCTAACATCTGTCATAAATACAGTAAACACAATCAGTTGATCTAAGTATTTTTCACGTTTTCTGGGAAAATAAAATCATATCTTGAGAATTTTGACAGCTGAGTTGAATAGTTATTCTCACCGAAAGGCTGCGGTGTTGCATTTTGTGATGTGATCTGATCAAAAAATTGTTGATTAAAATTGATCTATTGTAGCTGTCAACAGACATTCACACGTCCAAGTGGTAACCAGTTGATGGCGTCATAGCCAGGAATCAAACTCCTGACCTCACAATCGTAACTCTGACATCTTGTGCGACTAAGCCAGCTTGTGCTAGAAATGTGCAATCATAGATTAGATTATTGGTGCAAAATGGATCTAGTCGGAGCTAATGTTCAGTGTAAACAGACTGTAGACTGAGTCCGGTTGCTGCAGGTGAATTTGTGCATAAGTGGAGTGGTCGGATGCTGAACATCCATCCGTCACTGCTTCCGTCATTCCGCGGCGCTCATCCGCATCGTCTGGCTTTGGAAGCGGGAGTGATGGTCACCGGTTGCACCGTTCACTTTGTTACGGTCAGTAACTCCGCACAGATTTCTTCTCTTGAAGTTTGCTAAAGCTTCCAAGTAGAGCTGTCAAATTAACGCATTAATTAACGCATTAATGTGTTAATAAAATATCGCGCATTAAAAAAATGAATGCGCATTAAAAAATTAACGCACGTAGGTAAATTTTTGTTAATTTACTAAATTCTGTGAAACAAAAGTTCCAATATTCCATTAAACTACAGTTATTTGACAGTCGAATAAATTTAAGTAACTAAACCGTAGTTGCTGTTCCATCACTCCTGTAAGTAAATAATTATTTCGACAACAGGCTATATATTTCTATGCTAGCTATGATGTCAGTTATTATTTATTATACGTTTAAAAATATGTTTCTAACTTTCTATGTACTACAGGCAAGGCCCTCAAACGTTGCGGGGCCCGGGGTAACTTACTCTCTTACTCTCCCTCTTGATGGGCCTGGGTGCGTTAATAACGCGTTAAATAATGCGTTGAAAAAATTAACGCCGTGCGTTAGTGCATTAAAATAATTAACGCTTTGACAGCTCTACTTCCAAGAGGTTCTGTCGACCTTGAGGTCTGGCGGGGTTGCACACTGGGCCAATGCTGTTGTCTCAGTGCTCGGTGGCTGCTTTTGCGGTCAGTCACCCCGCAGGAAAGGTAAAGGTAAAGGTAACTCCGCACAGCTAGCTGATAATTAGAGGTTAAATCACAGCACTTTTTACGTTGGCCCTTATATCACGCCTGAGGATCGATATCTGCCCGAGGCGGAGCTGGGGAATGGGAAATTTGGAGGTCGCACACTCAGGCAAAATGTGCAAATTTCAAATTGCAGCCAAGCCGTCAATCCTGTGCTGCCACCTGGTGGATAAAAACGAGGGGTTTGGTGACTGGACTTTCATCGGCAGTTCCGCCTTTTGCCACATTGCTTTGGTCGTTGCTGTTACTGTTTGTACAGGAGGCGGTGGACTGTGGTGCAGTACTGCTGCAGGAAGCTGTGTCTGTGCTCCATGGGGATACGGAGCACAGTCTGAGTGAACGAGTGAAACTTGTTGAGCATCGAATCTTCCCGAGGGCTCTGGAACTGCTTGCCAGCAGCACCGTTACATTGGACGATTGCGGCAAGGTTGTCTGGCACTGACCACTGACCACCCAGTGATGCTACGTTACATCTGCCATTGAGCTGAAGACTTTCAGAACGGCTTAATTTTGGATTTAGCATTTTGGATGCTTAACATGTTCGTGTTTGTTCATAGATAAGTATATTAAAAATATGCTAGTTTGTGCATGTCGACCCAATACTTAATATTTTAATACCTTTAGCTAATAGTTTTAATTTTTGCTGATGGCACGGCAGATGAAAAATTCGAAAGAGTTTTTTTGCTGTATTCAGGCAATATACTAGTAAATTTGTTTTTCGTGCTCTGGCTCGGGCGCGAAATTAGCATATTTATAATATACTTATCTAAGAAGAAACACGAACATGTTAAGCATCCAAAATGCTGCTAGAGATACTAATAGTGAATGAATATCGGTGACATTGTTGAATTGTGGATGTAAAGTGTTCCTGGTAGGCAGGGCTTGAAGTGCAACTGTAGTGGTCGCTGTAGCATACCAGCACTTTCTTGATCTTAGTCATTTGGAAAGCCCACCACCCGCCACTTCTTTTCCGAGATAGTTACCAAATGATATATTTAATAAATGATATTAGATCTGCAACTGCACTTATAGAATTTCCCATACCGGCACTTACTTTTCCATTTCCAGCCCTGTTGATACAGCGAGTTAACATACGGTACCCACTGTTCTGGAAAGCCTGGAAATGTCCATCAGAATTTGATAGATGTTTTGGAATTGTCTGGGACAGAGGGAGAATCTTGGAATCTGCTCAGGGAAAGCTGTTTATTGTTTGTTAACTTAAATTCTGAGACGTTGCTCTTGTTTAGTAGCATACCAGTTGTGTTTTAGTTGGTGCATGTTTAGTGCTCTGTGTCGTTACGTTACTATGACATTAGTTACCTCCGCTAAGGAGGTTATGTTTTTGCCAGACTTTGTCTGTCTGTTTGTCTGTTTGTTTGTCTGTGTGTTAGCAAGATAACTCAAAAAGTTGTGGATGGATCTTTCTGAAATTTTGAGGGTATGTTGGGCATGGCATAAACTACAGGTGATTCAATTTTAGGGGTGATCCGGAAGGAATCCTGGATTTTGGATCACTTTGAAATTTTTGTTACCATTGTGTTAAAGCGGACATACGGAAACCGCTGGCAAAGCGAAGATGTTGACGCCACCTAGCGAATAGCATTGCCTTGGCGGAGGTACCTGCGAGCTATGATTGCTTTCTAGTTTATTTCTGTGCTGTTAGTATGCGCAGTATGCATGACGTGGATAGTCACAACATGGGTAAAGTGTCAGGATTGTGTGAAAAGTTGGCAGGAATTTCCCGACAGTTCCGGAGAGTAGTGAATAACAGTTTGTGTAGATGCTGATGCAGTGTTCAGACTCTAGACTTTGTTGTTGAATGGGAGATTAATTGAATTTGACATTCTTGTAGTTATGTACTTTAGTGCATTTTTTAACTTGACCCTGGTGACCTCGTGTTCTCTGTATTTGATATTTCATGATGGTCAGCCATTTACCGTGCCGTCAGGCCCACAGGCAACAGGATTCAATGGGTGCGATTGAACCCTTCCGTCCATCAGCCAGAACCAGCAAACACTGCGCAGAAATAACCAAAAATGTTATCACCAGATTTAAGTTTCCAGCTTGAACTTCCGAAAAAAAGGTGGTTATGACAGAATCTTTGTCTCAAACCCTACTGGGGAGTTTACAGCCCTCCACAGATTTTTCTAGAGTTCTGGATTTATGAAGAGCCAGTTTACAGCCGAAGTGGTTGAACCCCCCTCCTTTGTATATTTTGGCTACAGGTCTGTTTAGTGGCTTGACTGATGACATTTTTGTTAAGATCATTCACTCTGTATCGATCTTGCATTTTCATTTGTGTCCTTTCTGCTGTATTGGGGTAACGTTTCTTACATGCCATATTTGATGTTTTTGCATGTTTCTTCACACTCGTATCATCACGTTTTTATGAACTAATTGCAGCCACAGTGTACTTTTTTGCAAAACATTTTTGTTATGATAAGTTTTCGTTTATAAAAATGTATGATGTTGGAATGTGTTCTTGCGTCTAGTTTGAGAAACATTCATTATTTTTTTTTACAACTGTTGTCAGATAATTTAACAGACGAGTTGTTATTTACATGGTAATGTGAGCTCTTTTTGATAATCTCAAATTGTGTGTTGTTTACCATCTAGATAAGTAAATGTTGCACGGACTGAACATACAGGTTCAATGTTTTGATCATGTTTCAGCTGCCAGGATGCCAGGGGCGTCTACACCATATTAACCTTGGAGCAAATGTTCCAAGAAAAAAATAGGGGGAAAGATTTTGGGAAAATTATGGGGGGAGTTGATATTCATGGCATACTGCACTTAGCTTGTAAGGCGCTGTTCTCAGGATTTACGATATCTTGTAACCAGAAGTGTTCTGTGGCGCCTAAAATGCACCAAATTCGTTTTTCGCTTGGGCTTTGATGTGGACTTCGCTGGGTGAGCTCAGGATGCTCCTCCAGACCTGCTAGTGGGAATGGGAATGGGGAGGTATATCTTCTCCCCATTCCCCATCCCCTCGACACCTACTTTGCCTTACCTTGAGTTGGGGGAACTTGCTCCAAGGACTTGGATAGATGCCCCTGCAGGATGCTCATTATTATGCGCGATGCACGTCTTAGCCATCGTCTAAGCGTCTGTTCCGTCCTTCCATCCGTTCGTCTGTCATACTCGTGATCTGTGTCAAAACAGTGCAAGCTAAGATCACGAAATCTTCACTGTTGGTTGCCCCATGGACTCTAGTTTATCGTGACAAAATTTTGTGCCCCTGGGTGGAGGGGTTCCCCTCGAACGAGGGCGTCAAAGAGGGGTACCCCTCTTAAAAAGAGGTTATTTTGTCGCTATTGGCTCTTTTAGTGTGAAAATGGTTGCAAATAGTGCAGACGTTGCATATCATAACAAGCACTGGTCATGGGCTTTTTAATTTTATCAACATCTATGACTTTGAACGACCTTGAACCCCCAAAAGGGGTTTTTAGTGAATTTTTTTTGCAATTTTGGGGTGCAGCACATTTCAAGAGTGAATTGCAATGAAATGCCTGAAGATAGATCAAGACAACCTGCATATGAAATTTTCAGCATTAAACGCAGATTTTAGCAGTCCAACTGCCGACCCCTTATGTTTGAGGAGGCCTGCGCAAGCGAGCATAAAAGAGGGGTACCCCTCTAAAAAGTGGTTATTTTTTGTCTCGTCTAGCATGAAAACAGATAGGCACAGACATCCTGCTTATGATAACAAGCACTAGTGACGAGCTTTTTAGGAATGTCAACATCGATGACCTTGAAATGACCTTGTACCCCCAAAATAGGGGTTTTACTTTCTAGTAATTTTTTTGCGATTTTGTTTGCGACACATTTTAAGAGTGAATTGCGTATAAAATTATTATTTTATTGCATTCTGTACACTGATTGCCAAAGTGGCAGGACTGCTGCTATCGCGTTTCACGTGGGCTTTGCTCAAATTACTTGTTAGTATTACTGTTGTGCCTTGTAATTTGTTGCATTGCATTGTTTAAATTACTGCAAATTATTCTGTGCTCTGTTGTTGAAAATTAACCGTAAATAAAATGCAGTTAGTCCATTAATTCACACTCGTGTATACATAAAGTATTATGTATAAATAGGACGATAAAAATACTGTGTGTATAATGTGTGGACCAGGCCCATCGACAGGGTTGGGTTGTTGTTGTAACCCGCCCTTCAGACCCGCGGGCCTCGGCTACCCCGGGCTTCAAGACGTTTGGGGGCCCATCTTCGCCCAGAAATACAAAAATACTCTAGAATGCACCATTTTGAAAAGAAAGATTCAAAAATTTTCTCCCAAGAGGAGCCCCGCGGAAATGCTTGGCAGTTTCACGAGAATGTTTCCCCTGGTCCCACTGTGGCTCTTGGCGGGCCTGGTGTAGACCGAACACGTTTGTGCCTTTTTGATAGACAGTGAATAAGTGGTAGGTATAGTGTGATACTGACAATGATAAAATGCAATGACGTCGGAAAGCATAGGTGCGAGTGGAGTCGTCTGATCAAGAAAATTAGCTTGATTAGTACGAAAATGGACTATGAGATAGTAGTAACATGATTTTCTACTAACAAGACTATTATAATAGGTCAGAACAATAACGAATACGATTTTATTTAATATAATCCAAAGCTGTTAGCAGAACTCGAACTGATAACGTGGTTCAGTAGTGCATTTTGAAGAGGTCTTGTTTAAGATAATAAAACACAAGGAAAAAATAAAATTCTATCTAGAATAAGTACAGTTTTGGAATCGATATTGTTGTTAAGAGTGCTGAAGTGTTGACAGCATGTTGGCAAAAGATTGCAGTCTTTATCGCACGCAGTTGACTTGGCGCACCCACTCAAACGGTGTGAACTGTGTAGAGCTATAAGACCACCCTCGAAATCAAAATTACACAGATAAAAAAATATTAACGCGAAAGTGTGGACGGCGTATGCAGGGCATTGTAGTCGTTTCGCTACCGTAGCCTATCTCTAGATGTAGTTCTCCTCTGAACACTCTCGAAAAAAAACGTTAAAAACGTCCCAGCACTGTAGTTTCGTTAAATTTCTACGTCTGTTTACTTTTTACTTCCAGAAATACAATCGTGCAAGTTGTCGTTTTGTATATAATAATATAGATATTATAAGTGTTTGTGTTATCATAAAATGTCAGCTTGGAATCAGAACGGACAGTCTTGCAACAATGCTTCTCAAATCTGCGACGACTTCTGTCGTTATCCGTCTCCGCCTTTTTCTGAGCCCCGAGTCAGCGGTCCGCGTGGTCCTGTCGGGCCCTTTAATCATCCTCCCGCCGGGCCGTTTAATCACACTCCCCCCGTCAACAGACCGCCACCACCACCGCCTTTTTTGGGACATCCACCGCCCGTGCGGCCTCCGCCAATAGGACGTCTTCCAGAGCCACCGCCGCCGTTTTTCCGTCACGTTCCACCGCCCCCTCCATTCTTTCCACCGCCGTTTCTCCCGCCACCGGATAGATATCACAATCCATGTGTTTCGTCGCCGTTCAGCATGCCGCCGCCAGCTGAGAATGGATTTCCGGTAGCTCCTCGGGATCCTGGCTGTTTTCGGGGATTTCCACCACCAAATCAGCCACCACCGTGGATCAGTCCAAATCTTGCCCCGACAAACTGCTCGTTGCCAGTTCTTCCGCTACCAAATGGTCCACGTCCTGCACCTCGTGCTGACTATCCACGACTTTTGCATCATGGACCACGAGCCAGATTGCCTTTCAGAGACCAGCAGAATGGTTTTCCAATGAAACGACGTTTAAATACTGGTCATAACAATAGAAAGGTACATGTCATGATTGCTTTAAAGTTTTGTGTAAAGCTACTAACGGCTGATGTTGTATCATATCAGGGTAATTATTTACATTAGGTCCGCCAGCTTAAATGGTTGTGTACAGATAGGATTTTGATGTATATCGATAGAATGACTTTGGTTATACATGTTAATATGGTGCTATTTCGGCAAATACTGTTAGTTACCTTTTTGTGACACATTATACATTCAACATAAACGTCACGTACATTATCGTGTTTGTTTATCTTCGGTGTTTATATTGTTCATATAGTGATGTGCTTTATGCTTATTTTTACTAAACTTTTCATTACATCGTTATATGGCATTCATTTTTGCAGTATTTTACAGCAATTTCGGCTGGTTGATTAGTTGTCATTTTATGGTTTTTCAGGCTCTGAAAAGAGCCAGGTTGGGTTGTTTGTTTGGTGTTTGTGTTTATTGGGCGTTGTTTGTGCGATTCTGTAC
>Ga0209367_1007164_pt1 | contig 15391 bp, 6 predicted proteins | sample WorMetLIZISLAND2_FD_187412 | JGI IMG/M metagenome (GOLD analysis project Ga0209367, IMG submission 187412) | Marine gutless worms symbiont microbial communities from Max Planck institute for Marine Microbiology, Germany - Olavius geniculatus... ... | reverse complement strand
TATATATATATATATATATATATATATATATATATATATATATATATATATATATTATTTTTCTCCCCTTTTAGTGGGATTTCGTTCTGATGAGCCTGAATCAGAATGCGACCTGCATAAAGAGAAAGACGCATTCGTCGAGTGCAAGAGCTGCCAGGTAGCAGCCGGACGAGGGACGCATGCGACGCTGGACCCAGACGACGAACGCGAGAATGTTGCCTGGAATGCCGAAGATGTACCAGACCGGCGTGACGTACAGGTCTATGGCGTGTATGGCCACCCACGTCGATGATGGCGCCGTACCAGAAACTGCGACGTCGCTCAGTGAACCGTTATCAGAACCATTTGAAATCGTCATCGTCGCTGTTAGCAAACGACCAGGTACAACACAGTCACCAGTATTGTACACTAACGTTTACCACAGTAGGCCTATTTTTTATTGTATTATCTTGTAATTTTACAGTTTCTGTGTTGCATTTTTGGTTTATTGTCAATGGCGTTTGACCATTGAGAAATAAATGATTAAGCCTACTTACTTACTTACTTACTTACTTACTCGCTTACAATACTGTAGCTTACTGCCATGGAGAAAAACGTTAATAAGACAACGTAGACCAAAATAAAACTTTTGTTTCCGTATACATTTGTTTGTATTATATGTTTGATGTGTTTGAGTTTTTTATTGACAAGTGAAAGCGTTTTTTCCAGAAACGATTTTTTTGTCTGGGAAAATACAGAAAACAGTTTTACATCTACAAAAATAGATAATAAATGGTCAGAAGTGTTCACTTAATTTTTAGTAAAGAACATGCTTTAACGCTTTAAAAAAATTTAGCGTTTTATGCCTTCATTAATTAAAATTATAGGAAAAAATCGCATCGCTTTTTTGTGCGAAGTCATTGAAGCGTAAAGAGACTGTTTGTCTCACCGGAAAAAATGGCTAATTTTTATTTTCTTTTTAAATCAATTTTGCTCAGTCTTCGTTATCACGGCTGTTCCTGCGTACAACCTTTAATATACTCGCATTAAACGGTAGTTTTTCGACTAACTATTTTCCACATCAAAGTACAGGAAAGAAGCAATGTTCTTCGGCGCAAAGACAGATAATTATTGCTTGTACACCGCGGGCTGTTATTGAGAAGGATGTGCGTTGTTCTGTATGTCTGCGTTAGACGATTGAACGGGCGTAGCTAATTAGCAGCGCTGAGATCGACTCGGCATCACAGATGAGAACGCAGTGTAACTAACGCAGCTGTGTCCAGTCCACTGCAAGACATCAGACGGACGCACTTCACCATCTCCGTTTAAATCTCTGTCGGAGGCGGTAGATGTATATGTAAAGCTAAAACTAACCTATAACTCGCACGCGACTGCTTTAAGCAGACAAGTTGTTATGGTATTAATGAGCAACTTGCGTGAAAATGCAACAATTCCGTTATTTTCGTCAGTGATGGTGTCGTTAATGTGTGCAAGTGGCTTGCTAGAGGAGCGTGCAAAACAACAGAACTAAACAAAACTGAAATTAAAGTAAAACAAAAACAAAATTGCAATCACATACGATTTGGTCTTAGTTTAACTTTAGTTTAGTTTTACGTGTAAGCATCAACTAACTATGTAGCTGTTTGTTATGTCCGTGTGTGCCCAAGAGTGCTTGTCATTAGCTATCACTCGACACAGAATGCAGAAGCCACATAGTGCATTATATTCTCATAGGCTGACCGCTAGCCAGCTTAATCCATACCACTCACCGCGCAGTGACATCAAACACACAAAGATATGCCTAAAGACAGTCACTCAGTGGCACATAAGGATAAATGCTAAGAGAATAAAAACTAAACTCTCATAATGTCGTTGGTAACAAAATTCACAAGTCTTGAGCTGATTGGTCAATCTGGTTCAGTGACTTCTATCCCTCCAAATTTGAAATCGAAATCGGGCGCAACTCCCCCCTAGTTTTGGGCTAAGGTTCCCCCATTTTGACTCATGTTTTTTCTCCATTTTGGGCTTTTCCCCTTTCTAAGAAAAAAGTTTTGTTATAGATGTAGATTGAAAAAAGGGAGAAGTAAAAAATAGGGGGGGGAGTTTTGTTAGGGGTGTAGTTAGCCCAGTGAAAAATTCTGATCTACAACTTTATCAAAACTTCCCCCTCCTATTTTTCACTGGGCGCAAACTGCGCCCGCCAGGTATTGGGATAGAAGCCACAGAACTGGTCTGGCTGCTAACCGAAACCGCATCAGAATCGTAATGATCGAGACGAACACGATACACGATCAACGCTAATCAATTAGTCAGTAAGTCAGCCAATCACAATCAGAGCAAAATTTCATACGGGCCTCCTAAAACAGTATATCGCGTGGCAACGTTTAACAACAATTAAGATTAGGCAGAAATTTCTAGTTTGGGCGACTTGGTCTTTCCCCGGCCTCTACCAGAAATTTATGGATCCTCGCGGAGTCTCCCGACTGACGAAAAAAATCAGGCGCCACCCACTCACCATTTCAGGCCGAAGTCGAACAGCAGCTGGTAAACGACTGCTTTGTGATTTTCTATCTGTATTCAGCACTATAGTGTATCGCCCCAGCGGGCGACACGAAACGGCGTAGTTTTGAGATAATGGCGGGAATGACGAACGGCCAGAGCGACACGCGGGTCGCAGTCAGTGACGGCAGTTGCTATAAAAACACAAAGCTTTGCTAGTATGTGAACGTGAGCGGTGCGATGCAACTGCCCCAATAAATGTTTATGACTGACCGCTCGCCGCCAAAATGAACCGCATTTACAGCTGAATATCATTCGCGGCGCTCCGCGGCGTGGTGTATAGACCTACAGTCTCCACAGCGGGGACTGGGGACGTCCTACTCGCGACTAAAGCGACGCATTTAGCCTGTCATGCCTCTTGGCGCCGACAAATTTTATCGCAAGAAATGGACAGTCGAGAAAATGCTGTACAACGTATGCATGGCATTTCAGATTTCAAAAATTGCCGGAAGTAACACCCAAACTCCTGTCCTCCGGGAGCTGTGACCCAGATCCAGAGTAAGAGAAAGAAAAGTAAAAGGAAAGAGAAATGAAGAAAATAAAAGAAAAAAGAATGGATGAGGAGAGAGAAATTTTCCCTCGACGAGATACTACGTGTGGATATACGCCACTGATCGGAAAGTCGAGGGATCTACTCCCGGCCATTTGACTGTCCTGTCACAATCTGCATAGTTTGTTTATACAGACAGCAGCCTACACACATGTGTCTGTCACAGAGCAGTATAAATTCCGCACTGACCAAAAGGGTGCGGTGATGCTTTGCCGGAGTTGTGGAAAGTATATAGCAGCAGCTAAGCTTTTATAGTGTCGGGTTTATGTGCGCGTCACCTGTGTCGCTGATCGACTGTCTCTATACCGGGATTAACTCGGACGCCAACGCCACGCCACCTCACGGCGTTATCTATCGCTTTTATGATTCGCCGGAAACAATAATTCGTCGCCGCACAGTTAGCCATACAGCTTAAACGCGGCTGAATTTTGAGCTACGAACTTTGGTCACGTACCGTTGTAATGGCGCTAGCATCATCCCGTTGTCTTTAAACGTGTCGTACATGCTTTATACCTTCCCTGCTCAAGACCTATCCGTGCCCAAAGAACTTACAGGTAGAATTAGTGCTTTCTTATCGCCGCGGCTTGGCCACAGTAATTCCTGGTGATAAAAGTTTGCGTGCTACGCTTTGTAAGAATCTGTTCCATAAAATTACAAATCCGTCAACAGTGTCCCAAGACTCATTAGTAAACCATGAAACAGTTTTTCCACTGAGTTATAACAACTAACCAAAAATTGACAAAAAATAACTTAAAGATGAGTGCGAAAATCCGACGAGCACTCTATCAATATCGCTACATCGTGAACATAGTTCAGACAGTACCAGAAGTTGCGTGGCAAAAATCTGAAGAAAAAACATGCTTGGAATTATTGAACTTAAAATAAAAACTACTGGAAAAGCGATTGATGTCACGAGTAACCGGAGTAGGTCTAGCTTAAGATAAAGTAACGGGCTCGTAAAGAACTGAACTAGAAAAAAGACGGATTGAGACTGAAAGGCAGTAGAAATAAATCACAGCAAAACATCCTAAAGTAGAAGGACAGAGATTGGTCGAGGATTATTTTTGACAGACAACCGACTATAGACTAATCGGTGCAATAAGTACAGACGCCTAAGAAGACTTTAACGGACAGTAATAAGAACGGCGTACATAACAGGAACATAGAAAATGCTATAACGCCCAACGGAAGGCTTTATCTTGTGTGGATTTACTGCGAAAGCGGGAAACTGCTAAAAGTGGAAAACCATTACAACAATGACAGACGACAGTTGTAGCCTACGTATGATGGTGACTGCTTCTTCCAAGTTCCATTTTTTGGATTAGAACTTTGCTAACACTCCGCACTTTAATTTTTACGCGCGACAGCAGAATGCTTCGCGCGTCTTAGCCATGGGCTGGGCGTCTGTCTGTCTGTCCGTCCGCTACACTGCTGTATTGTATCAAAACGGTGCTAGCTAGGATCATGAAATCTTTACCGTGCGTTGTCCCAAATACCCTAGTTTATCGTGACGAAATTCCGTGCCCCTGGGTGAAAGGGTTTTCCTCGAATGATTGCGTCAAAGAGAGGTACTCCCCCTAAAAGACGTTATTTTGCCGTTATTGGCTCGTATATTGTGAAAAAGGTTGCAGATAGGTACAGACATGCTGCTTATCATAACAAGCAATAGTGACAAGCTTTTTATTAGTGTTAACGTCGATGACCTTGAATGACCTTGAACCCTCAAAATAGGGGTTTTTAGTGATTTTTTGCTACGAACCCTCAAAATAGGGGTTTTTAGTGATTTTTTGCTACGAAAAAATGTTTGGTGGGTAGTAGAAAAAGATAGATAAAACTAGAAATTTTTAGTTTAGTATATACAGGAAACACTTTCCAACGTTTGTTTTTTACGATGTTTTGTTAAACTTTCTTGCTTTCAGTTGAGGTGGCGAACTCCGAAACGTTGATAACATAAGTCGCGGATGGGACCATATACTATGGCCTAAATTTCAACGTATTTAATTCAAAGCAGGCCTGTTTTAATGCATTTCAGTTTGTTTACGTATTCAAGTGCATATTTTAGCGCCTTGCAGGCTATCTTACTTTAGTCTCAACATATTTTACGTCTATGGCAATCACGCAGGGCTAAAGCCGTTCACTAGATGAAGGACGCCGGAGTTTATCCCACGAGACATGAAATCTGCTATTCGACCGTAGACGGCAGACGAATAAGGTATGCCGGGTAGGAGAAATCCGGACGGATTCGGACAGTATGATTGGATACTCGTCCATCCGTCCATGCAGATAGGGGAGTAGCACTAGCAGAGTCCCTCGCCGCTCAGCCTGCTGTCGACAGACAGACTGACCATCGAGGTGTTGACTGCATGAAACACTGATCGATGAGAAACCAATAATCAATATGTCACATACAGCGTGCTTTCAGTCAGAACGCTATAATCTTATTCACATATCACGGTACAAAGTCCTCAAAAGTATTTCTCATTTTTACTCCAAAAGGCTCGAGTCTGTAGAAGATCATGTCAATATCGACTGAGTGCATTGATGTCGTTGCATTTCAAGCCACAGTGCATCGGCGCGCCTTAATTATTGTTTAGCAGCACGATAACTGTTTGGTGCGCCAGAGATGCTGAAGTTGCTTGCACACCGTCAGTTATAGGAGTGACGATGTTTACCTAAAATATCTATGTCATGTTAACTAACATTATGTCGTGTTTGTAGCGAAAACGCTCCATATATTGGCTGTTTCGCAGCATCGTCAAGTAAGCCAACGTTTCTCGCACCTTCCTTCGCGTGTTTCGTGGAACTCATAGTCATTCTGTCCTGCTCAAGACGGCAATAAAACTGACATTGACCATTAAATGCTGTTTACCTTCACACTTTGGTTGGTTAGTTGGAGGAGCTGAACTGATCAATTATTGACGCTCGTAATGACTTGTCAGTTACAACGTCATCCGCCAGCTGTTAATGTATCATCGTCCTCAGTTTCCGTATCACCTGTATCCGCCAAAGCAGCAGCAGTAGCATCGCTATTCGCTATGTTTTATAATCATTAAATTTCAACGCGCGCTCAAAGCTCATTAGCGGCTCACACTTTGTATACTGCACGAAAACAAAAAAAACGCTTAACCAAAAGCAACAAAAACAAGAAATTTGAGCTAATGCTCACGAGACGCTGGAAAGCCTATAGCTGTTCCGGTTCAGTGGTTTAGTTGAAATTGGGGTGTTCACGCTAAGTTAATATACAAATACCAAATTGTCTATCTGGATCGCATAACGATAGTTCCGTGGCGCCATCTTGTGAATGATATAGACTTGTGTCGCAGCCCGAAATCGCCAAAAAAATCCATAAACCCCCTAATTTGGCATTCAAGGTCATTCAAGGTCATTGAATTTGGCGCCAATCGAGAGCCAGTGTACGACTTCATATTAGTGATTGATAGTAACCTAGGCCCTATCTCGCACCGTTACTGAGATACAGCGACTTATTGGCCATAAATCGCAAATTTTGCCCACCCCCTCTCATTTAGTGCCCTTGTTCGGGGTGACCCCCTTCGAATTTATGAAAGAGCTGTACGGCTCCTGAAACTAGAGTCTTCCAGGCAGCTGAAGGTGAAAATTTGGTGATTCTAGCTTGCACCGCTTTTGATTCATCCACCAGTTTGACAGACGGACAGACGGACAGACAGACAGACAGAATTACGATGGCTAAGACGCGCTGAAAGCAGTAGCTGCTTCCGCGCGTAAAAATGAGCATAAAAACAAAAAAAGATCCGCAAAAAAAGACGGTAGTCCTTGGATGTCGTATGTTGATCAGATAATTATGATAATGAGGTATGAGAAGCGACGGTGTACAACAGTCGAGATGATTTACACGGCCAACATGACTAATCACATAAAGTGTAATATAAATACGTGACAAATTGACAACTTCGGCGCAGGTGTGCCGTGTGCGCTTTACACAGTATAAGTGAGTAAATAAGTAAGTAAGTAACATAAGCGATTAGAGTGTTCTGAAGCAATGAGCGCCAGGGTGCAGACACTGTACAAACTAAGGCGTTGCACAGGACATGGAAAAACATATGAGTTTTCAGACGGGACCGGAAGACAGCCGCTGAGAGTGTGGACGTTAAGTGTCCAGGCCTCTGATTTGTTTGTGACACACGACGCTACAAAATGAAATGTTTTTGTCGATCGACTAATTAACCAATTATGCGCGCTCTTGTTGCGTATTTGCGATGGCATATTGCTACTGGGCGGTGCTGGAGTATTGTGCCATAGAACTTGCCGAATCGCTGTGCATATCGCATAGCATCACGTGTTTGCATACAATGTGTCGAGCACGCGCGCGGCAGAGCGTGGTCTATTATTGTGACGAGGATCGACGACCGTGGATTGGGTTCATCGTCGAGTGTTGGTCGCACTAAGGCTACAGCAGCTGAATATTGCTTTCAGCTGCAGCGGCGGATTCTCTGAGACGCATGCTTGTATAAGACAAATGTACAAAACAGCAAAAATCACAAAAGGTGGTATTGCCCGCATCACACTGACTGTGTGTCAATGTGCTGCTGAATAATATCACCTTTTGTGATTTTTGCTGTTTTCGATGTGCGAGTTCTTTAATGTTGCCGTTAACAAGTGTATAAACTGATGTTTTGTACATTTATATTTGCGGTTTTATTACTAAAATACTGTTTTTCTGCTGGTGATCAGTTAGAAAGATGTTGCACCTAAGATATTTTTAGAGTAGCCAAGCCGCTTATAACTGTTACCTACTACCTGATGGCGTGACTGAACAAAGCAGACGACACGCGTCAGGCATGACGTCACCGCTGGCCTGCATTGATGACAATATTGAACAAAATTCCTTTTATATCCACAAAATGGCGATACATATAAACGAACTAATATTGCACGCATCACCAGCTTAATATATGCCGGGAAAACACTTCAATAATGCTAATTTAACTAATCGCATTATTGCAGTTATTGGACCGTTGCGTAAAATTCTCATTGCAACGAGTCATTCGGGGTAAAATTTGATTGACAGCATTCAATGGTTACCTCCGAAAACCCCCTTATGGACGCAAGAATCTCGCAGATATCTCTTACACAGACCGAGTTATAGCCCATTTTGTCCCAAATTCGATTGCCATGGCAACGGGGGTCGGTCGTGGGTAAATGCGATTGGCAGCATTCAATGGCCCATCCCCGAAAAACCTCCTACAGATGCCAAAAATCTCGCAGATATCTCTTACACAAGCCAAGTTATAGCCCATTTTGTCCCAACTTTCGTTGCCATGGCAACCAGGGAGGATCAGGGGTAAAACTGAATGACACCATTAGATTGGTCATCCACAAAAATCATATTCTAGAACCAAAAATTACGACTCTATCTTATGCACAGCCAAAGTTATGACCGTTTAAAGAATTGTTTAATTTTCCCCATAAGCGCCACTGTAGTTTTTTTGATTTTTGCAAATAAATACGTTAAATATTAAATTTTTTTTAATCCTCAAAAGGCACTTCCTTGTGCAGAACCGCGTCGTTTGACGTATTAAATGTAAAAATCCCTTAAGAGGTCTGACCTGTAGGTGCGTTGAAGAAAAAAAGGCATATATAAATAACAATTTCTGCGTATCTTTCACCCATTTGCCGAGAAGCCCCCCTTGGAGGGATTTGCATAAAATTTTGCATCACGGGTCATCTGGCCGACTTAATCAACCGTGCCAAATTTTATCTCAATTGGTTCAGGGGTTTTGATTCTGTTGGGGGGTCGAATTTTTGGCTTCCCCATAGGAAAGAGAAGTCGCCGTTAACACAGGGCTTGAACTACCGTTCAGCCTGTGATGGGACCGGACCGGACGTAAGACTGTTCTTGCGAGACAGATAATAGACAGGAAAGCTGCATTGGCCGCATGCAGATGAAGCCGTTACTGATGTATTGTTTCCCCATTGCGCTGTTCTGCCGGAGGTGAAAATTACTCCTTTGGTACTGCAGAATGCCACCGTCTTCCAACGTCGCGCAGTGGCAATGAATATGATTAAAGGGCGTATAAGTAGGCCTAGAATAACGATTGTAACGGCTAAGCCTAAATTTGGAATTATGTCTTAACGTGTGCCAATGTGTCATAAAAGTGAACAGCCAAGAAGCTCTCACACGTCCTGAGATTGTCCGATTCACATGCGTTCTCAAACGACATTACAAAACATTAGGCTGTAGTTACAACATTCTAACATTGTCTATATTGTGCCTTGTTCCTAAGTATCGTCCAATAACAATCCGTCCGGATATTCTGAAGAAAAAAAACATCGCGATGATTTGATTTTGTGAGTTTGCCGGTTTCACAATTCACATTAGCGTGCAATTTCGACGCAAACAGTTTAAGGTGACAATGATAATTTTAATATCATTTGGACCCTTTTAAAGTTTATTCTGTTAAAAAAATTGGCAGGTACCCCTTCCGCCAAAAATTGTACTGCATGCGTAGCGCGTATGACAATTTGTAATGAACCTGTGTTCTATAGGAAAACTTCATGCGGAGAGAAGAGTTGGTGTTGCTTAGAAACGTTTCCATGATGACTGATGATGATGATAATAATGATGATGAAGACCACACTGAGTACAAGTTTAAATCATTCACGAGTTGTCAGTCGTAAAGTTAATCCCCGTACACGAGCCACGTGTTCATAACGTCACGTCATACTCATCACGTGGTAGTAATAAAGCGCGCGGGCGCGGTTAATCTTTTAGATGCAAATTTGAAACATAAACCAGTTGAGGACTACCTTGTGGCTGCATGAAATATACGTTTAGTGCATGATGCATTTTACATTTGAGTTCATTTTAGGAGATAATGTTTCGTAGCAAAATGCAGTTTTATTTGAAGCGTGGTTGGATCGTATAGTAGGAATCACTTTACGTTGCAGTTGCCAGTGAAAGAATTTCGAAAATCGATTAACCTTTCAAAGCTCAGTGGCTTACACTTTTTTGACACAGTGTAATTTGACATGTTGATCAAAGTCGAAGTTACATCAAAGTCAAACATTTGAGTGAGTTTTCTTCTTGTCGGAAAAGTTTTGTGATGATGATGCATCCACGTCGATGTTCGGGCATTGTAGCGTCATGTTATAGTTTAATTTTGTGTGGGCTGGATTGTGCACAGCGAAAAGCTGTGACTACTGACCAATCGTCACGGCCCTCGCATAATACAAAGTAACATAAAACAAGCTGTCGTTTGATTAGGATATATAGTGGTTTAAATCGGTCGCCGTCGCAATATTTGTATTGCAACAGTCAGCACAAATTCATGTACAACGTGATGAATTAATAAAGAAATTTATTTTGATAAACTATAGTTTTATTGCTCATGTGCAATACAACTGCGACACAAGTTTTGTGTAGTTTGTTGCAGCTAGGGATTCGCGTGTACAACTGCACAAGTTGTTTTGCAGTTATTTCGTCGCAGATGTGCGAGCGGCCTTAACGTAACAACGATCTTATCGTGAACGAAATGCGACGTCGACTTGATGCCAAGTACGGCACTGTGGCCGTGCAAGTCGAACACGTGCAGCCGATCCACTGATCGATTTCTGCGACCACCAACCGTCTCTGTAACTCCGGGATTTTATCTTGACACGGACGATTTTAACGACGCGTCTCCTATCCAGAGGTACGTGACACGGAAGTGTGGTGGGGCCGGGACTTAGGGGGGCTATTTTTTTCCGGAAAAGAACGCGTCCTCACTTTTTACCAAAATTCCTGGGGAAAATAAGGCTCACAGCCTCATTTGCTTAATTACTTAAGTTAGCAAAACTTGTTTCATATCTTTTCAATCAATCAATTAATCAAAAACGATTTGATATAGCGCCATAATGTCGTCATCAAATCACAGGCGCTTTGTCGATAGGCTAAGTGCTTGTAATTTGTTTACTGTTTCTGCATTCTGCAGAAAAAAGTACATAAACTTAAGTTTATTCGCAATAATTTATGGTATTTTTGTACATATTACAGTTCTATAACAGAGCACAAAAACAAAAAACATGGAAAAGTTTAAACAAGTCGCTGACTTACACCACTAAGTTCCCAACAAAAGTCGTCTCTGCTTTTTCAGGACTACACCTAGCTTGCTTGTGACCCGTATGCGCCGAGGCGTGCGCTCCCTAACTAGGTTTCGAAAACACTTCCGCAGACGTCCTGATCGGTCTGCGACAGCAATTACTGGCTAATTGATTGATCGTGAGTGTTCACAGTCGAAACGCGTTTACTTTCGGATTTGATCTTGTTCCGCGCAGTCGCAGAAAACTTTTTGACATTTCAGCTGACACAGTGACACTAATAAAAGTAGTTTAAAAATACCGACTAATTTTTTTATTCTTTGCACGTTGTAGCGATTAAAAGCTATTATTACCGTCATATTTTCAATTGGGTTTAAACCCCCTATCTCGCTATTAAACTGACTAAAAAAGTTCCCGCCCTATGGGCGGGTGTACTCCGTTACCCGACAACTCAACTTTTCCCCTCAGGTTGCCCTTGGGGGAAGATAAGGGGCAAAGTAGGAACACACGTAGGCTAAGAACTCAAACGCCGCGGTCGGGGTCTGCGACCGACGACCGTGCAACACAGAATGTGCCAGAGGGGTATGACAGACATGATGAACAAACAAACAAACTTTCCGCACATTGTAGTAAAATTGTATGACACCTGACGTAGACTACACACGCTGGTTAATAGAATGTTTTTAATACCAAACCAAATGACTTTTACGACAAACGGCATTTGGTCCAATATCAGAGCAAAGATCAGGTGTATTAATCTAAAGAAGTGTGTAAAAGCTGCGGTGTGGTGCCATGAAGTCAAGTGATTGCCGTGTTCTTGTCTTCTTGAAGCTTGCATCATGTATGCACAACGTCACGCGTCTCCGGTTAATTATTAACGAATATTATCCGCGATTATTTTTCGGATAATGGCGCTTTGTGTTTAACGATGCTATAATTAAACAAGGCCGATGATAGCAGTTTAATGATTGATGTTACACGTAAGCTAGGCAAACATAAGGACAGCATATAGGCCGTGCACGCTGTGTATTTGCTATTTGTCTACCGATATCGGTGAATTAAAGATTACTATTTACGACTTTAAAAGTAGTAGGATTATTTAAATAGCCTATTTCAGTGTTTAAATACTCGAATGCCAACTTTGAAATTTAAATATATCAAACAGTAAACTTGTACAGTATCCAGAATCGTTTGGGGATATGTACGAATGAAAAATACTGTAAAGATTAAAAGAAAACCGTTACATCGATACATCATTAAGCACAAGACTGACACAGTTGTTGCTGCTTCCAGCTGTCAAAATTTTCTCAAAATGTTTAAAATTAAAAAAAAGTTTTTTTTGTAGATGCAGCATACAAGACTAGTCAATATGGGAATACGATACACATGCGTGATGTTTATTTTAAGTAAAGTTGTTGACTTCGAGTGACCCTTTGAAGTGAAAATAAACACACTCTTGCCACGGGTAATGTTCAGAACAATTTCGGTTTCACACCTTTTTTTGATTTAGCCACCCTATAACACAGTCAGACGGACGGACTGACAGACAGACGAGACAAGTAATGCGACCCACAGGACCGCGGATATATAGTGGTTTATACACTGTATAGAAACAGCGCCTATGACGACCTCGACGATCAGTCGATATCGACCGTGTCACACGCAGAGCGTGGGCGGGCGAGAGACAGAGTAAGACTGTATTGCAGGAAAGACGCGCGGCTGGTTGGCGGTCGACTTAGCATGAGGTGACGCTGACCGAGAGTCGTGCACAAGTCTGTTTATTGCGCGGAACGACGCAATCGGCGCGGCGGCGCGCTATCTGCAGACACTAGGGACTCATCGCAGTCACCAAGCCAAGCAACATCAGCAGCAGCAGCAGCAGTGGAGTTGGCTGGATGGCTGACTGACTTTCCTCCTATACATTCTGTTCGCGATACTTTTGCTTGCTGCCAGAGAGGAGAGTTCTCGGCGTAGAGTCACGCTTCGCTCCGCGGTGCAGATTATATGACAAATGAGAGCTCTAACGCCTGCATATCTGCACAGTAAGCCCTGAGTTCTACTCGAAAGAAAAAACGCTATAGCCATATAGCAGCAACTTACCTCGAATAGCATACTGGAATGTAGTCGGGATTAGTATATTATTTCTTACGAGAAACGACGTCATCGGCAGTGACAAATGAGGGGTCTAACGCCTCTCCAGGATTACGACGGCTTTGATGTTAGCGAAAGACGGACTGCGGGTTTACGGCGCACGTCGATGAAATGGCTCACGTACAGTCGTCTCTAACGTTTACTTGGCGTGCAGCTAATTAAACCGATTTATCGCAGAGTTCGGTCGACTTGTTCGTCAACACCTGCCAGCCAGTTCGCTCATCCGACTGCAACTTACTTGCAGCTCGTCTACTCGCCATCGTAACGCTCCGGACACGAGCAGTGCCCAAAGTGCACACTCCACTCACTCCGATTTGTCGCCAGTTTGTTGTAGGACCAGTCATGCAACTTGCTGTACGATTCATTATCTGTTGTGCAACGTTTCGTAGATTTGTCGCGCAGCTCAGTCGAAGTAAGTGGATTTCGAGCTTCAGAGCATCGTTCTGGAGAAACAGGAAACCCGCGCAATCTGAAGGTTCGTCGACGCACGCGATCGGACGATTCGCGTCTCATATTGCTCGTCAATCATGTGCATGGCTGCGACGCAAGAAAAACGGAAGCCTGCGGGAAAGTGTCGTAAATCGAGCAAACACAGACGTGAACTGTACTTACTTTGCGTGCCAGTGCCAGACTTACAACGCGAAAAAACAAATAAATTTTCGAAAAAAAGGAAATGTAAATTCTGCGACGAAGTGAAAAAATACCAACACCTTTGATGCCTTGGTCTACCCAAGAGCAGCAAGTCAAGATGTTGTAGGTTTTTAAGAACTTTTCTCGAATTTTGCGGGGGCTTGTTGTAATTTTAACTTGTTGTGGATTTATTGTGCAACTAGTTGTACAGCATTTTGTACGACTAGCTAGTTATACAAGAGAGTGGCGTTTGGTCAGCGGCAGCGTGTGTAGCACGGACGAAGTAGAAACACGGAGCTCTATAGTCAAGTCGTTGTGTAAGCCACCCGGGAGAAGCCGGTACTCAGGCAGAGACATTCAGTCACGTCCTGCTCAGTGCTCAGAGACACACAGCGGAGAAGACGAAGACAATAGGCCCTAGATACCGCACAGGGTCGTCGGCATCGTCCAGCCAGTCTAAATCTAAATGCAATCTGATGTCGTTCTTTTTTTCCTCGTTGGCCGATCGACCTAAGCCCACCGCCGAGTATGGCGTTGACATTTGATTTAGGACAGACAAGGGCCAGTCGATATATTTAGTGGTGGGATCAGAGAGATCGGGCTCGCTCGTCAGGTGCATGACATGACATAGGCCTATACTGTGAGTGTTCACTAACGACCCACAGCCGCATCCAGACACTGGAAGCGTCTGCACTATACGAGAACTCGCGGCCGATCGCGGTTTAAAATTATTAACTATATGTACCCTCATAGAAAAATCCCATGAAAATCCCATTTAAAATCTGAGTTTTCCATGAGTTTTTGCCCATATAAATTTTCCATGGGTTTTCCATGGGAAACTCGTGGAATCATCATTCCATGAAATTAACATGGGGAATTCATATGGGCAAAAACTCATGGAAAACTTATGAAATGTTCCATGGGTTCTCTAATCTCCATGGAAAACTCGTGGAATTATCATTCCATGAAATCACCATGGAAAGTTCATATGGGCAAAAACTCATGGAAAACTTATGAACTTTGACAGTGAATTTTCCATAAAATTAGAGAACAAAACTAATAATATTAGAGCATTCAGCTATTTTATGGAAAGGCACTTGAAACCCACGAAAGGCCCCACATAATGTTCTATAAAAATCCATGAAACTTTTCATGAAACCTTTACTGCATTTACTACAGAACATCTAGAGAGCTATCATGCGTTTTTCATGGAATAGCACACAAACAAAAATATGAGTGCTGAAAATTTTAACTTTGTTCCTAAATAACGTGCCAAAAAAGAATGTTTTAGTCCCAAGTTTTGCATTTTAGACAAAACTTTTCCGACAAGAAGAGAATTATTCGACAGCCACAAATTTAGGGAGAACTACACAGCCTGGTTATGGCAAATATCAAAATCAAGCTGAAGAAGAAGCACAAAGCACAATTCAGGAAGCGAAGGGACATTGCTAGACTCAGTGATGAAGG
>Ga0209367_1007163_pt1 | contig 15393 bp, 6 predicted proteins | sample WorMetLIZISLAND2_FD_187412 | JGI IMG/M metagenome (GOLD analysis project Ga0209367, IMG submission 187412) | Marine gutless worms symbiont microbial communities from Max Planck institute for Marine Microbiology, Germany - Olavius geniculatus... ... | reverse complement strand
GACCTTGGCACCACGCTACTATCGTTTGTGATCCAGATAGAGAATTTGGTATTTGTATATTAACTTAGCGTGAACACCCCAATTTTCAGCTATAACTATTGAACCGGAAATGCTACAGGCTTTCGCACGTCCCATGAGCCTTAGCTCAAATTTCTTGTTTTGTGATGATGCTGTCTAGGTTGATACTTTTTGTCATGACTTTTGTTGCTAGTGTATTTGAAATATGGGACAGAGATGTACTGGATAGGTTTCGAGGTTTTGAGTTTGAAAGGTCAAAGGACAAGGTCACTATGACCAGTTGTGTGCGGACATATATAGTTTGCCACTGTGTATCGAGTTGTAATTGTCTAATTAATTGTAATTAAGCAGATTATTGTTTTGTAATTCATCAGTTTCTTCATTCAGTAAGAGTACTTTATTCAATCTTGTGGAGTGTGTTTACATTATTTTGTAGCATATCCTCTTGACTTCTACAGATATTGTTAAACAAGTAGCTGAGCATTTGATTTTCAGCTATATGCATATTTGTGTATTTATTTGTGGTTTAGTGGCATAACGCTAAGGTATCGGACTTAGATTGAGAGGTTGTAGGTTCAACTCCCGGTCTAGTTGCTATCAGCTGGTTAGTGGCCGGATGGGTGACTGTCTCCGGAGAACTGGTAAGCCATCTAAGAATACAACCAACAGCAAGGTTAACTTAGTCTTCCGCTGCTCACTGGTCTGTCTGGCTGGGTTAAGGTGGAGTCCTTTTACCTGTGTCGGGTGGCAGGTAACTTGTGTGGTCCCATACGATAGCTTGATAGCTTTGTAATTTATTTTCTATAAAGATCTATACACAACTGTTAACTTTTTAAATCAAACAAGTTTGTGTTTGAGCAGACAGAAGGAGATTTGGTGACAAATCACAAGGAGAATAACAAAGAATCCACTGCCTTAAACACGGTTGTTACAAGCTGCTCTGCACCCGCTGTTGAAGGCAGTGGAGGTACTGGAATATCATGGACTGGCAATGCAACTGACAACTCAAAGGATTCAGCCAACTCTGTTGATACAAAAACCAGGCCGGATTCTGCTACTCCTATTTCCGATAAGCAGACCGTCCCGGCTACAACGACAGCACGTCCATTTTCACGCAGGTTGCGGCAGTTTTCGGGCGAGCGTCGATTGAGGCATCCTTCGAAGGAGAAAGAGGCTGTGCTGCCAAAAAGTGAGCGGCTGTACAATGAACTGATGGAAGCCGTGGCTAATGACAATGGGCCATCGGCAAAGTCCGTCATGAGACACAGTCAGTTGTTGGCTGACGGAAGACTGCGGGGTCTGCATGCAGCCGTGCAGCGAGGCAGCAACAAAGCTGCCAAAGCCATTCTGGATGTAGAACCGGAACTGATTCACCGTACAGACCCTCGCAGTGGCAACGCAGCACTACTTGTTGCCATCGAGTCAGCGACGGTGTCCACCATGACTCTACTAGTGGACCGAGGTGCTCGGCTTAATACTAGAAACAGTTTCGGCGAGACAGCGTGGGATGTAGCTCGGCGGGCACCACATGAGAACAAAGGTCTCATATCAACGTTAGTCGGTCTTTACAAACAGCATAGCTGCGACTACCACACAACGCCTGTTCACGAGGCGGCAGCTGCCGGCGATGTGGACAAAATCGATTTTCTGATTGAGGCCGGACTTGATCTCTGGGATGCTGATCGTGCTGGCTATAACTTCATTCACATTGCAGCATTCAACAACCGCACAAACGTCATACTTCACTACCTAACAGTACAGCCGGAGATAGCTCCAACGGAACCAGATGTAGATCGACACTGCAAAAGCAACGGAAAAACAGCGCTCCACGTGGCTGCAAATCGAGGTCATGTGGAGTCCGTTATGGCGCTGCTACAGTGTGGTGCTGATCTCAGGGCCGTGGACAATGGCTTTTGGACGCCCTTGCATGATGCCGTCGTGTGTCGGAATGCGGTGTCAGCAGACAAAATAATCCGGACGATACACAGCAACTATCCGTCGCTGATGCTGTCTGTAACAACCGACAAAGAGATGCCGCTGCACATGGCCGCTCGGCATGGTCGACTGCAGTCTGTAGAAGTACTACTGGAGCTGTTGGCAGACAGTTGTGGCGACGCTTTGTCGGCACAGGACATCGATGGCTGGACTCCTCTCCACTCAGCCGTTGAGTCTCGACAGCCTCAAGTCGTCCAGCTTATCATTGACACTATGAATGCCACATCTGATGTGCACTCACTGCTGGACCTACCAGACAAGTTTGGCCGCAGTCCGCTCCAACTTGCGCAGTCATTATCCGACAGTGACGAGGTTGTGAGAGTTTTGCTTTCACATCAGCAGCCTGGAAGAAGCACCTCCAGTTGCTGATTGTTGCAGTAGCAGTGCCATCGTGAGTTAATAAAAGTAGGTTGGGGGCAGACACTGCAAATATAGCATGGAATTTTGACAAGACATCTTCAAATTTCCACCAGAAGTGATTATGGCTGGGTGCTAAAATTTTAGTATTGCCCCTAAAAATTTTCCAAAATGGGGGTTTTCTGGCACAAATTTGGCATTTTTGGGCCATAATTTTGCACAGAGCAGTTTTTTAAGAGCCCATTTTTTTGGGGGGTGAAGCAGCTGGTTCCAGAATCCTGATACGACGTCACTGAATGTCGTAGTGGCTATAATAGTGCCAGATAATAGTTACAGTGCTTTAATGCTGTTTGCTGTATTCATTGTGGATGTTTGTGTGTTGCCAAGGTGGTAATGTGCACATTCTATATTTCCTTGTTCTCGATTTCTGTCTTTGAAACATTCGATATTTTGTAGGTACGTATTAGTGCACCAATGCAGTTTATATGTTACATTTTTTGGGTATCAGTTGGGTTGTCTGAATAATTTTCACGTGACAAGCCTTAATAGAGTCTTTATTTGTACAGTGTGAAGTTAGTTGCATTAGCATACCAGTTGTCATGGAGTGCATGCAATTGCAGTTTTTTTTATTTGGCATCAGAAGTTAAAGTCAATAAATTTTAATCAGTAGTTGACATTTGACTTACAGATTTCAGTTCGAATTTACATTCCGTTTATCTAGTCACCGATAGACTTAACTTGTATGAGTAATAAGAACTTTTGCTTGTGACACTTGGACCTTGGTTGCCGAGATGCCCAACGTGAACTTGATACATTACATGCTGCTTTTCGCAGAGCTATGGTTTTATGCATTGTTGACTGAATTCTGTCAAATTTATTCGCAAAGGTGTAATTTCATTTATGTGGCTTGGTAGTGTAATGGTTAGGATACTATGTTGGACTTATGATTGTGAGGTCGTGGTTTTGATTCCCGGTTGGGTTGCATCATGTGGTTACTGCTTGGATGGGTGACTGTTTGCGAACAGGTAAACCATCTCAGTATATAACCTACACTAAGGTTAACTCAGCCTTCCATCCCTTTGGGGTAGGTAAATGGAGTACTGGTCAGTCTGGCTGGGGTTATGGTGAAGTGTGTTCACCTATCTGTGCGATCCAATATGGCAGGTGACGCTCCTTAGCTCTGAGATTGGTTTCCTGTGAGGAGCTATATACCATTTATTGGCTTCAGAATATTTAGCCTGTGCTCATTGGTTCAGTTAGTCATTGCATTTGCATTGTTTGTATTGCTCAGCTGACAGACTCGCACACAGAGCTCAACACTTTGCCTCAGGTTCTGACCGTCTAGCTTTAAATCCGTTACATTTATGCAATGCTTGTGTTTGATCTCACAATGTGCAAAATGTCACTGTGAAATCTACATATTTGAGAATTTCATAACATCATTCTCCAGTGTTGCTCATTTTCTGCTCTCAGAAGTCTTGAGTCACAAGTGGGGGGGCATTTATATTGGTACACATGGAGTTGTTATGTGAAATTTTGTAGAAAAATAAACTACAGATGTGTAAATATTTGTCACTTGGTGCTGCCTACAGTATTGTGTTTCAGTCACGTTAAATTTGTAGGTCTTTTCTGCTAATTAAATCTGTGAACCATGCCAAGACGATTATGCTCCTTTTAATGTTACATGTTAAAGTTCCAAGGTTTAGTTACATTGAAATTCCACGTAGAAGCACTAGCTGGATTGCTGTGTGTAGTCAGGAGCATATTCTCTTGTTTATAAGTAAATACAATGCTGTTATAAGGATAGTAGTTTTTGGGTCAAAACATCTTAACTGCTGCATTGATTTAAATGTCTCTCGATAGCTTACCTAGCTTGTGAAATAAGTAATGCATGAATTTGTATTTGTCACTAACAGTGCAAAAGCGTGTGTAGTAGAGGTGAGCGATTCGGCTGACACCAAATCCGATTCGATTTGAAAGAATTTCGATTCGATTCACTGGCAATGACGTCCCCCGGCAAGAGGACAAAAGAAAGATGGAGAGAGGGGAGTAGTTGCCAATTTTAAATTTTCAGCGGTCGAAAAGTTGTCAGAAAATTAAATTGGCACAAAAATGCAAAGTGTGTGCCTAAGAACCTTTGTTTGGGGAAAATTTTAAAGCAGTGTTTAAATTTTCAGAACCCACAATATCGTGTGTTGGAAAGTTTAAGGAAATTCTATCAAAAATGTGCAGTGTCAAATGGAAAATTGCAACTTCCGCTTTACTTACTGTTTTGATCCACGATGCTGCTGTTCACTGATGATTTAAGCCTTTCGTGAATTCGGAGTTGCAATTTTGAACTACACTATCATGCTGTCGTACTTCTTTAGCCTACTATCGGTGGTAGGTCAATACAGAAAAGACCAACTGAAAGCTTTAAGTAGAAAAATCACGTCACGGAAGAAAGGGTTAACGTCACTGCACGTCACTGGTTGTGCTTTCGGAAGCTCGTGACAAACTAATATAATGAAATGAGACTAAAATGTCGTGTGTAACGCGAACTCGCGCACGCAGTTAGCACCAACCAGAGCACAGAAACACGAGTTTCCAAACAGAACTTGGATTGAATACTTTATGAAACTGGTGGGTCGAATCGAAATAAGCTTGAGTTTGATTCGCCTTGCCGAATAATTCAAATCAATTAATCCCAGCCCTAGTATGTACTGCAACTGATGATGAATGGACTTCTCTTTGGAACAATTTGTGTAAAGACTACTTTGCATATTTTCTGTCCACCTGAATGAAATACCAGCATTTTTTAGTATTGTTAGATCTTTAATTGAAATGTGTACATATCTACATAAATGCTTTAAGTCTCTGTAAACGTTTTAAGTTTCAGTTTTTTTCACGGATATTATTTACACACAAAAAACGGTGGTTGTGTTTTGTATGAACTTTAATATGCAGTGATCATCAGTGTGCTTTTCAAAGTTGTATTCTAGCCTTAAATTGTGCCTTGTCATTTTGCACGTTTGAGTTCGTTGAAATTATTTTAGTTTAAATTTGTACATGTACATGTATATGTTGTGCCTCTGACTGAGAGCTATGTCTTTATTTTTTTTGTCGTGTCCTGTGCTGTATATTTTCATGTAGTTGATTTTTGTGTAATTTGGTGATTAATGTGATGTGAGCACAGTGATCCGGTAACCATGCTTTGGTGATATTTTAGGCTTTGTTTTGTCTGGTTCTTAGCAATTTTTGTTATGTTAGTGTAAATGTCTACACAATGCAGTTTGTTGACTGTGGTTATTATCATTTCTTAGCAGTTATCACTGTATGCATTGCTTGGTTTTTTGATCAACTCCTCAGCTTTGTGGACCTAATAAAATTGGTCTCTGGTTATCTGTCTCATTGCTATAGCATAGCAAGGGACGTAGTATAAAATCACTTGCGTCTGTCCGTCATTCTGTCTGTAAACACTCCTACGGCTGCAATTTTGATTCGATTTTGATGAAATTTTGCATAGTGATTCGGGGCCCGAAAAGTAAGATCGAATTTGTTTGGGATAAAAATCTGATAACTCCTTCCCCTATTTTACTCCAATTTAAAAAAAAATTTGCATTACGGCTTATGGAGACTTCAAAGCGGTATAACTCGGTCCCCGTAAAAGATAATTGCATGCTGTGTTTACCTATCTCCCTCTATTTTCAGGCCTGGGCTATTCGATGGTGTCATTTAAATTTCTCCCCTGCCGACCCCTGTTTCCATGGCAATGAATTTGGGACAAAAATTGACTAAAACTCGGCCCTTGTGATAAATAATTGCACGCTGTTTTTACCTACACCCCTGTTTTCGGGCCCGGGTTGTCTGATGGTGTCATTTAAATTTCTCCACTGCCAACTACTGTTGCCATGTCAATGAATTTTGGGACAAAATTGACTATAACTCGGCTCCCACAAAAGATAATTGCACGCTGTTTTCACCTACCCCCTATTTTCGGGCCCGTGCTATGCAATGGTGTCATGTAAATTTCTTCCCTGAAGACCCCTGTTGTCATGGCAACCAACCGTTTTTATTCAAAGACAAAATTGGCTGCAGGCTCACAAGAGCATCAAACGCTGAAACGCAGCTGCTAGGCTATATAGCGTGGCAATGGGACAGATACCTCGTTTCACACAACGTATTTCTAGTTTTATAATAATAATAATAATACAATTTCTGTAGCGCCATAACGTCCAAAAATACTTGCCTGTCTGTCCATAAGAAGTTTTTTTTCCGATTCAAATTGAATATGATTTGCAGCTAGTCGGTGAGCACCACATAACCATATACATATAATCTAATCTAAGGTCAAGGTCGCATGATTTTTGATTTAGAGCTTCCTCCGTTTTCGAAGCCTGTCTGTTGATCCTTGAACTAAGAGTGTTTAGTGTCTAAATTTGATGAGGCTGGATTTCTGATATCTTGCGTAGTTTTTTATGTCACGTGACTGAACTTCTCTGGTACATGGTGTTGCAAAGCCAGTTATATGCAGCCGATTTATTTCATCAGTTTTTTGATGCTTGTTGGGTGATAGATCCGCCATCAAGCCTGTGGCTAAAAACCATCTTTGTCAGTCCCTGAATTTGAGAATTTTTTAGTTGAAGTTCTGAGAACTGGTTCAAGTCCAACACAGTAGCTAGAGAGAAGCAGGTCAGTAAATGTCTATACAGAGCTTTGTAACTGATCTGAAATGATATGTTTTACTGACCAATGGGCAAGCAGTAATGCATTACAGTTGGCATCGTCTAACGGCGTGGATGGCCTACATTACTAAGCTCACGTATGCGCCAACCAATGACCCATGGGCTCACCCTGCTTGCCCATGGTCAGTTCGTCAAAAACTGAATCATGTCAGTTCAGTTAAGTTACGTCGCTCTGTATGTGTTTTTAGACACTGCAGGGTTTGACCAAAGATTGTTTGTCTCAGGATGAGCGAAAATTAGAAGTAACTTTTTCTGTTTTGGATTTTGATTCTCCAGTGATATTTGATGGTAGCATAAGCAGATATTTGCTGCCCGATATGTTGGTCTCACACTCACGTTAGTAAAAAATCACTGAAGACTATTGTCATTGTCTTAGTGTCTTTCTTGACTGATAGCAGATTTTGCTTTCAGCTGTGGTTCATTTGTGATTTGCTGAATGAATATGCGTCATTTGAGCATTTGATTGTTGTTGAATATATTACATCTACTTGCTTGTAGATTTTTTTACAGTTGCTGGATTTATGCTGTGCGCTGAATACTGAATACAGTGTGTCACAGGGTGTCCCGACAAATAAGGTTAAGGATAGGGTTAAAGTTATGGTTAGGAATTAGGGTTAGGGATTAAGGTTTGGAATAGGGCTAGGGATTGGTATAGGAATAGGGTTAAGATTGGGATAGGGTTAGGTAAGGGTTAAGGTTAGGGTTAGGGTTCATATAGTAAGATATTTTTGACATTTCCGGTTTTGTCGGTCCCAGATTTGACAGAGAACTGTGTCACAGTGCTGTTTGGTCAGCATATGCTCAGTATATTTAATATTGTTTATAGCTGTGACATGGGAATTTCTGCCTTATTTTTTCTGGAAAGTTCTGGACAAATAGCACTAATCTCTGTTGTGATGTGATTTTATTTATTTTTTGTACATTAATCTTTTTCTTTGTATATTGAAGCCATTGGTATATTTGGCCATTGTTCCGTAATTGTATGTACTGTTTTTTAACATTTGCATTATGTTGATGATATTGATTTTTTTTCTCACAGAGATACTTGATTAAAAGTAAAACGTGACATTAGTAGGTTGTCTCACGTTGCAGGTGATAGATACAAAGGAGCTCTTTGGCCGTCAGTTACTGCAATTTTTTCCTCAAATGGCTCAATTGGTAAATGTTTTACAGAGAAACTTGCATGGTCTGTATATTTGTTATGCCCCAGTTTGCCCAAACATTATACTGGGCTTACGAACAGCAAAAAACGTGCAAACGATGCCTTGTAATACAGAGTGGTCCAAAAAGCGGACCCTCTACATTAATTTGGCAATAACGTCTGTAAATATGCACCAATTTCAACTGTTTTTATACTGTTACATTAAGAAATTCATAGCGCATAAAAGTAAAATTATGCCCACCAGCTGTATTCTGTAATTACCCTACCTAGCAAAACATAAACTGCTCCTTATACCGATGCTGCATATTTGATTTATCACTGTTAATGGCCAGTTGGCAACATCAGCAGTTGCATTAATGCTTAATAAATGCCTAATACTCGACAGCGATCGTCTCATGCTCAGAAACTGTTTTATTAATCGCTAGAACCTCAACATTTTCCTTTTTGCAAATTCATTATCAAACAGCTATCATCATTCGTTATTCTGCCCATAGGCCTAGTAAACCGTGTGAAACCATTAGAACGAAAAATATTATGCATAAACACAATATGACTTAATAATGTCAACACAATTTATTGCTATGAATATGTAAAGTGTAAACAATCGCGAAATAGGCCTAAGTATTAAATTGTTGCTTTGAGCAAACTTCAAGACGTTGCACATTGCAATATATAGCATCAGTTTTGGGAATAGTGCGTTTTGCTAGGTATGGTAATTACACAATAAATGTGTGGTGTCCAGCGTTCTTTTACTTTTATGCGTTATGGATTTCTTGTTGTATCGGGGAAAAAAAGATTAAAATCGACGTACACTTGTGGAAGTTATCACAAAATTAAAACGGGGTCTGCTTTTTTGGACCACGCGGTATGTGTGTCACTGATGCCAGTCGCGCCGTGGGTGGGCAGGAACACAGTGCATGGCAGGAAGTTGCAGTTTTTCCGACAGACACTGCGAATTTTCGACAGAGAAGATTATGGTGCTTAAAATTTTAATTTTCCCAAAATGGGCGTTTCTAGCCGCAATTTTTGCATTTTTGGACTTGGCTTTTCCGACAAGATGAAGATTTTCCGACAGCCCAAAATTTTGCGGTGGGGGCAGTGCTTGACCTCGCCATCCATGACGCCACTGGTTGATGCTTTCAAAAGGATGCTTCACTTGGTCAGCTTTCTGCTGAATGTTCTTAGTGATAAGCGGAAGAGATCAGATGGTAGATTGTTAATTAATACTACAGTGTATAGTGTCTTACTGTCTGGTGCGTGTTGTTACTGTTGCATTTCATTATAATCCGCAGGGTTCCTACAGGTCAGGGACAACTGGAAAAAGTCGGACAATTTGTGTGGTCAGGGAAAAGTCATGGAAATGATCTTGGATCATGCAGACTGCAGATTTCTTTGATTTTTGTGTTTCCAAATATTAAAAAGCGGGCAAATTTGCAGCTTTCATTCAACGTACTAAAGCTAGAAGTGTTTCAGCTTCAGGGGGCTTGGCCCTCCTGACCCCCTCCCTCCCCAACCAGTGCTTCTGTCGTTTGTAAATTGTTTCATTAATAGGCCTACTGTTTCATTACCTCACGAGGGGCGTTCAAAAAGTTTTGCAAGTCGACATGTTAGACTAAAAAAACTTTTCAAAATTTATACTCCGAAACACGTACGAGCCTAAAGCGGATATGACGTCATTGTAATGTATGACGTCATAGAGCGTTATACAGTAACGATTTGGAGTGCCAGCGCAATCAGCGTAAAATTGGCTCGCTGTTGCATGACATTTCTTTAGTCTACCGTTGGATTTTCCAACACGATGCCCTGGGACATGTGATTTTATGCGAGCCCTGACAAGTACGTGCGTGAATTTCTCATTTGCGACTACAAATCTATAATGGCTAAAAGCTGTGCCAGCCGTGAAAAAAACCGTACGCACGAGGAAAATTAGATAAAATTTACAACTCGATAGGCCGCCGTATATTAGACTAACAAACTTTTAAAAATTGATACACCAGTAAAAGTTACATTTATTCCATACTCGCATGAGCTTAAAGCGGATGTGATGTCATTGAAATTCATGACGTCTTAAAGCGTTAAACAGATACGATTTGGAGTGCTAACGCAAGCAGCACAAATATACGCACGACAATTCTCCAGTCTGCAGCCGGATTTACGAACGTGAGACCCCGGGATATGTGATTTTGTGGATGCCCTGACAAATGCGTTCATGAATTTCTTATTTGCATTATGAATACGCTGTAGCCGAAATCTGCGCTGGCCGTTAATAAGAACGCTTCTGTTAATTGCGATGTCACGTCAGGATTTGACGTTGTCCGTTAAATTTTATTGAAAAGTTAACAGTTAGTGATATCCGTCGTCTTTGTGAAAGGCTAAACAATTTTTACAATGTACAACCTGGGGAGCCCTGATGTGTGGGGGCTTGGGAGCGAGCCCCGAAGATCTCCTGTAAATCCGGCAGTGCCCGGCACTGTTAAAATTACCAAAGTTGAAATTACCCAGCAAGCTGTTCGCGACTCTGGCTTAGTACAATAAGACCATCCTACATACAGCAGAGACTTGACTTGCAGTAACTATTATCTTTTTCTAAAAATTTGAATTTTTTTTCTGTGGTGTCCTCTATCCAAACAATAATGACTCGAGTCTGTGGTAGATGCCTGGCTGGAGGGACCAATATAAAACGCCTTATGACGTCATAAGTTACAATGACGTCATATCCGCTTTAAGCTCGCATGAGTTCTGGAGAAATGTGCGTTTTACTGGTGTATAGATATTGAAAAAATTTTCAGTTTAACATATCGACTTGCAAAACTTTTTGAACGCCCCTCGTATGATGTAGTTTACCATTTCTACCATTTGTGCGATAGGTTACTGTTTCGATAAGGTCAGGTCCATGACTGCAAACTCGGAGAATTTTGCCACAGAATACCTGTAGGAACCCTGAATCCGGTCTTGCTCAATTAAATGTGTTTTCCACTTTTCGTCTTTCTTTGTATACTCAGGCTTGGAACAGCAAATGTGTCTAGTGCATCGTATCAGATAGGCCTAGTATTACTAATTGGCAAATAATTGTTTGAATGTTTTGAAAAACATCTAATATTCAGTAAGAAATAACAATAATATTTTTTAAATAGGGTGTTCATCCAAATACATAGAAATGACATAATATTTAAATTGTACCGAATATTTTTCTTACGTTCGAAAACATCCCTTTAAATCTTGCAAATTTCGTAGCAAAAATCTATTGGTCGTCAAGAAATTGTATTTTATTCTGTAAGACAATTTTGAGCAACCTTGTATTTTATTGTCTCTGGTATGTAAACTGGCTGATTTTACCACGAAAAATTTTCTGTGACATTGTTACGCAACATGTATAAATGACATTCTGAAAGCTGTTGATGTTATGTTACCATCATCATCTTATTCTTCGTTTATTAGCCCAAACAAAGTAGACAACTTGCGTAATTGTGTAACAACAAATACAATTTATTACGCAGAAAAGAAACGTTATAGAAGCAGTAATAGTGCAAAACACTAAAAAACAACAATGTAGTCTAATAACTGCTTATACAAATATTGTGTAAAAAGACAATAAAAAGCTTTGCATTTGGCGTTGTTAAAGTTTTGACGTACAAAGTTGTGTCGACAGAGTGAGACTTAATGGCCTAAGTCTTAACCGTCCCACTAGTACAAGATCGATCATTTCCGAAACGATGTTAGGCTGTTGTTCAGTGCAGCGCTAGTATAAATACACTGTGCAGCATAAAACACCAAAATTTATCTATCGTTGAAGATGGATGATGAAATTTTAATAATTTTCGGTACGAATATTCCAGACACAACTGGCTATCAAATGATCATTTATGTTCCCGCCTCACCGCACTACCTGGGGAAAAACAAGCAAAATATTACATTTTGTTTAATCAGTATCATTGTTTGACTCAAATAACACACATTTAGCACATTTTGACCAAATTTCCAACACTTTGGCTGAAAGTTTATCCAATTGTCCAGTTGTGCAACTGCTGACAGTAAATATTCAAAATATCGGCCATGTGTGTAAACACAGGCATTGAGATGCATTCTCCATTCGTTGATAGCAGTGTTGATAATGTTCTGCTTCGGACTTCAACCAGTCGCTTCTTGAGTTCATTGATATTCTGAAATAGCATCCCATGGACTCGCTGCTGCATAACACTGCAAACATTGTCAAATAAACTGGGATCAGGGCTGTTAGAGACTACGTATGTCGAGTGATGAAATTTACTTATGTTTTTTTCTTTATTTTTTTATGTTGCATTTGTTCTGTTTTCCCAAGTAATGCAGAAACAGACTTTATAGTTGAGCTAGAAATTTTGAACGGCCATTTGATGACCAGTTGTGTCAGGAATGTTCATACCAAAAAATTTTAAAATCTCATTATCGGGGTATTTTTCTTCAAGTTACTATCAATAATGCCAAGGATGTTTTTTGGCATTTTTTGTTCATTTTAATGCCGATTTTGTGTTTTGATTTCCCCATTTAGTACAGAAGCATATGTTGAGTGAAGTGGAAAGTTAAATAATCATTTGATGGCCAGTTGTATCAAAAATAGTTGTACCAAAAATTATTAAAATCTGATGATCCACTTAAAAGTTATGATCGATACATTTTGGTGTTTTTATGCCTCACAGTGTACTTATAATCAACTTATCTGAGTCTCAGTCAGATACTATAACAGCGATTCCCATTTTCATCGTTGAACGATGTAGTTCAAAGCTCGGCCAATTAAACTGTGCTAAGTGCTGAGCAGTGCGGCGCAGATCGGGTGCGTTCGCTCCTTGCGTGCACAGTTAAGGCGCGTACAGAGCGACGTAACTAAACTGACACAATTTAGTTTTTGACGAACTTATCAATGGCAAGCAAAGCGAGTCCGTCGATCATTGGTTGCATGACGCGTACGTTGGCGTAGTCAGTCTGCATACTGTAATGCATTACTGCTTGGTCAGTTGTCAATTCGTCAAAAACTAAACTATGTCAGTTCAGTTCAGTTCAGTTACGTCGCTCTGTACACGCCTTTAGACAGAACATGGAGGCGGCACCCGTACATAGGCGCCGCAAGCAAGGTGTGATTCGACGGCTGGACTAGCTGCCACTATACACTCGTCGTGGTTGAGCGGACGTTGATGGCCCGAGGCAATAGTTGCGGTGACGTGTGTTAGCCTAGGCCTAGGCCTACTGCAACAGCCACAGGTGCCCGTGGGGTGTCTGGACATAACACTCCCCGCCGGACATAACCCCCTAGGAGAGGGACAGAACTCTCTCTTTACCGGCAAGACTGCACATTCTTTGTTTATAGCAAATTCGCTTTTTTATCATAACATGTAGATCGTATTTATCTCACTCTCTCTCTCTCCGACTATCATATTACGAAATGTCTTAGTATTGGTTTCCACTGCAATGCGTTGCTTATGTAACGCGGTTTAAACCGCTAAGCCAGCCGCTAAGGCTTCCGACCAGCCGTTAAGGTCTTAGCTTAACGGTTCCGGGGACTACCTGTCGGTGGACAGAATTTTATCAGTCAGTTACAGGGGAGGTTCTGTTCTAAAGGGGATTATGTCCGGGGAAGGGTTCGACTCTACCTTTGCCCGTGGGATGCGGGGCGGGAAGCGCGTCAGCTGCTGCGGCTGAGTTAAAAGGAAGGTACAGAGAAGGATCGGCGGCGTGCGACTGATGTTCATTCATACGGACGCACGCTCTAGGCTGTTACACAGTGAAGCATCCGCTGTGAACGCACGCTAATAAACTCGACTACACGTCGGGAACTTTGCTGTCGGCCCCTTGTCCGTTTTGTACGTACATGACAGGTCAGTAAAATTTTAACTGCATAAAATTTGCTGCTGTAGTAAATTATTGTAGCCTATAAAACCGACTGAGAACTCCAGTAGGCTAATTTATATAAACCTGCAGTTGAGTAATAACGAGTTGTTAGGTTATCATAAGCTAAAACGCTGTTCGATCATCTATACATTCTATGCTTTTGAGATATCATTGGTTCGATTAGCAAGTGATAGAGGTCGTCATACGTCATTAACTGCTCGAGTTCAGTTTCTCAACCGTGCCTTTGAGTTGGAAGTTTTTCTTTCTCCACGAAGTTTCTGTCTGCGTTTGTCGATCTATAGTCATAAGCCTTACGTGTGCCTGATGTTAACAAGTATAGGCCTCAATAAAACAAAACGCAGACGCCTTAAAGAAACGCAAATAAGCTTAGGTAAAATTTCACCTGCTCTGAACAAACAACACCCGAAGCGTTTCATTCTGTGACGTTGTAACGATTTTGTGACAGACAGAGACTGTACCGTCCTAAAACTACGCATGTAACTATTTACTGTATTATTAGACGTTTATATGCCCACATTGCATGCATGTATGCTAACAGTACTGATGTAGGCCTACCGGTATACGCGTTGCGTTACAGCCGCAGCCGAAGCCTCTGTAGTATTAGCCTTTTTATGCCTTATAAATAAATAGCAGTCCAAGATTAATAACTTAAGCTTTTCATAAAATTAGCAATTAGTAGTAGATAATTATCGCATAGTTAGCTTAGCTTACTTTTTTGTCTAACTATTTAATAAGCCGCAACAAAACACGGTTAATTAGTCGACAAAGTGTCTTACAATTCATTTTCTAATGGCCGTTCGATAGCTGCTCCGATACAATAGAGCCACTTTACAAAGCATTCTTACTCATTCTTAAGCAACATACTCGCTGGCTGGGCGACAAAAGTTCATGTTCTGCATTGCAGAACAAATACTAGAAATTTGGGGCAAAGCCCTTCGTGAGTCCGCCCGGCGCCCTAAGTCCGACTGGGGGAAATTAGGGGGAGGGGGTAAAATTTCCCGGCATCAAAGTCACGTGGCCCGAACTCAAATGCATTGGTATACGCCGAACGCGCATTGTCGACTTGGGGTAGGTCAACATGAGCGCTTATAACTTTGTTCGTAGTGGACCGAATTTCACAAAATTTCTTTTGTTCAACGCCCAAAAGATCGTTCTCGTTAACGCCGTTTACATATTGTCGCTATCTTCATCGGTTTCAGAGATATTTGCGCTCAAACTCGAAAATTGTCGTAAATCGCGCCAATTTTTGCACGTTTT
>Ga0209367_1007162_pt1 | contig 15393 bp, 9 predicted proteins | sample WorMetLIZISLAND2_FD_187412 | JGI IMG/M metagenome (GOLD analysis project Ga0209367, IMG submission 187412) | Marine gutless worms symbiont microbial communities from Max Planck institute for Marine Microbiology, Germany - Olavius geniculatus... ... | reverse complement strand
CCGCTATATACTATATACATACCATTTACATCACGATTTCGTTCGGTCTCCGACGGTTCGACCGTCGTAAAGTTTAACCGCCCCAGCTAATTTTTCACAATTCAAACACTGCCAATGGCGCGATCAACCAAACGCTGCGGCACTTTGCCCCACTCAGCGACAATAGCTTTCTTTAGCTGGTTGACTGTCGTGAAACGTCAACATTGATAGGCCATCTGTTGAAGGTCATGCCGAACAGCATAATGAGCTGGATTTAAGTCTAGGTTGTTTGGGGGCCACAATGCCAGGCTCGATCAACGTTGATCACGCAACCGGTCAGTGGCGTCGCCGGCTTGAGTGCCTGACATTTCACGAGGTAGTGTAGCGACACACTTGAGATGTGGTGGGATCTGTAGTGACAGTTTCATTATAAATTGTCTCCTGATTCCTGCAGTGAAAGAATTTCGAAAATCGGTTAATATTTGGTGAAGTTATGAGGCGTACAATAAATGGTGCCATTTATTGGCCCACCCTGTATATGCGGCACCCAAACAGGACGTCGCGTTATTCACTCACAACGTTGTCTGTCTGTCTGTCTGTCTGTCTGGCTGCAGTTACCACCCAATGGCTTTGTAACAAATGTCTAGGACATTATTAAAGACAACCTCACTGGTGGAGCAAGCCGCAAATTGCTACAAAAACTCTAGTAAATAAGTAACAAAAAAACATCAATTACTTGAATTACAAAATGGTAAAAATCGAATCAAAATAATTGAATCAATGATGACTTTGAGAAAAAAAATAAAGCTATCTCACAGATAAATTAGCAGAAGTACTCGCCCGTAGGCATAGTCATACTCTGTCAATTTCTCGTGTACGATTTTATAATAAAATAATAAATAAATAAATAATACAAAGACGCACGTTCGCTGCGACTGAATTTGCGGACTAACAGAATACTCGAATCGTAATTAAGTAATTTTTATTCTGATGAAAATAGTACACAACGTTTTGCACGAGTTCTGGGAAAGGGATATACAAAAGAACTCGCACATTTGTCGACCAGTTGAGTCAAATATGAGCCGTATTCAGCAAGCAGCCTGCTAATTATAACACTGGCGTAGACAAGGGGGCTCAGGGCCCAGACAAGACATAAGCACACGTTTAAACTGCACTAAATTTGCCAATATGGTCAGTTGAAATTAAAACTGTTATCACCAGATCTTATATTTTAAAGTTATAATGCACCAAATTCGATTTCGGCTGGAGCTCCGCCCCAGACCGCGCTGGGGGAGCTCACATCGCTCCCCAGGCTCCTGGCGAATCCTATCTGGATTCATAACTCAGAAGTCCTACTTCTAAGGGAAGAAAGAGAGAGGGAGAGGAAAGGAGCAAAGAGGGTAGAGGTGAAGGGAAGGGAGAAAAAAAGAAAGAGACGAAAAAGGGTAGGGAAGGAGGGGAAAAGAAAAGAGGACCCCAATTCACATTTCTGCCTACGCCACTGCATTTTATAACAGCAACAATAATAACAATCTAGGTTCGCCGTTTTAGCACATCTTCCAAAAAAGAAAGAGCAAGTACTTAACACAGGGCATTATAATTATTACTAGTTTCGGGGTTTTCAGCGCACAGTGCAGTAAGATAACAGAATTACAATTACTACCTGAATTACAAAGACCTAAGAAACACAACACAGACACAATACTACAAAACTATCGATTACAATTTACAATTAGGCTACTTCGAAAACAGTCATGTAGTACTGCCAGAGTAGACTCGAGTACTTATTTTCGTGACCCGGACTCTTAAGTATGCAGACACTGACTAAAAATAGGAAACTTTTCTTTGACCAGAAAAAACCGCCCATTCGACACGGACTCGCTGTTAGTGTCCACATGGACACGTTTGCCGTGGAATGTCAGCTCGGATAGGCCACAACCGGCAAAACATTTTTATAGGATAGACACAACCGAGCCATGAGCCAGCCTGCGGGGTAATCCGCAAATATTCTAACTACATATATAAACCTATGTACAAAAATTAACGATTTATCAAACGATTAATCGTTAAAAAATCTAAAAATGAAAATAGCTACATTTCAATTAAAGTCAAGTCACTCAAAACCGCGTAGTCGACCTACTGGTTCATCAGCAGTTGTATGTTATCGCTAATACGGAGCGAACATCTACCGTAGAAAAAGCGAACGCCATCAATTGTAAGAAATCCGAAAAATGGGACCTAATTCAAAAAAAACTTCCTAGGTCGTTCCTAAACAAAACCTGCGCAATATGTCTGACGTAGGAATAGCCTAGGAAGAAAACGTGCTTTAAAAAGATTCTTAGGAAAATCTAGGAATAACTTACGACGCAAAAAACCTGGGGCAGCTCCTGAAATGATTTATGATGTAAAACCTAGCACGATGTTGTGAAAATCCCTAGAAAGTTTTTTTGTAAATTACGCCCCACGATGAAAGTTGGGAGCTGAAAAATAGACGGATTAGGGTGGTTAATCAATAATTTAATGACTTGTTAATCCGCAACTTTTCTAAAGTGAACCAGTACAAAAACTAGTCGTAGCCAGCGCTAATTCAAACTGGACGGAAAATTTGTTCAGTGGGAAGAAACGGGTAAAATCCTGAGGACAAGAAAATATTCAAGTGTCCACGCACAAAGGGCCCAAACGGCAAAGTGGGAAAAGCCGGACCAGTACATTTTCAGAATTTAGTTGAATAACGAAGCGCATTCATCGTCAAAAGAACAATTTAATTTTCTTAAATTTCTGTACGAGATTAGCAACACGAAGCTAAATGAATATGTGCCAAAAATGCAGACGCTCTGATTTTATGTAAAGGCTATCATCCTCATCATCATTATTAGGCCTATTTTTTAAAATTCTGGGCTTACAAGACTCGTGTAAAGAACAAAACGGCTGTCATTCTTAGTAGATCTACGCAGAATACGCAAGACACAAGTGTTGGAATAGGTATCTTTGAGTAGCGCAAATTTCTAGAATCCACATTTCACCAAAAAATTCTGCCTTGCTGTGCCGACCTACGGTCTCACACAACCTGTGAGCTTACGAGCTGAATAATGCAGTTTAAATTTTGTTGCAATAACGACGTCGTACGCACGTGGTGCAGAAAACATCGGTAGTAAACAAACGCTACGGTTACCACCGTTCTACGTGGCGTGTCGGCCATGTACAGACATCGAAGCTACGGACAATAAGTTATCAGCGTGAAAAATATTGACCGACGACCGACGATATAACGACTGAAAGAGAAAAGTCAGAAAGATTATAACGACATCACAGCTATCGTTTAACAACAACAACGCACGCACTGCGATTCAAGGCACGTACAAGGCGACGTAACGGAACTGGACTAAACTGAAACGACATGGTTTAGTTTTTAACTGAGCAATGAACAAGCAGGAATGCATTACAGTAGGCACTGTCTAACGGCGTCGGTGGCCTACGTGACTACGCTCACGTACGCGTCAACCAATGACCAATGAGCTCGGCCTGCTTGCCCGTCGGTTAATTTGTCAAAAATAAAACTGTGTTAGTCCGGTTCAGTTACGTCGCACTGTACACGCCTTACCAGTTACCACCCAATGGCTTTGTAACAAATGTCCAGGGCATTATTAAAGACAACCTCACTGGTGGAGCAAGCCGCAAATTGCTACAAAAACTCTAGTAAATAAGTAACAAAAAACATCAATTACTTGAATTACAAAATGGTAAAAAATCGAATCAAAATAATTGAATCAATGATGACTTTGAGAAAAAAAATAAAGCTATCTCACAGATAAATTAGCAGAATTAGCTATCAAGCAGCTTTATTTTAACGATATAGCGACAGCTTAATTAATAGCGAGATCAGTATGCTAACAATTAACTGAGCTAAACTGTAATGCAGTTTGTGTGTTTGCGGTAAATAGAAATAATAATGTTCAGAAATTTAAAAAAAACGAAAGATATTATAAAAAAGACGAACGTTAAGCAAAATTTTTGGACAGCAAATTTGGAACACCGGGAGGGCAAATTTTCCCACTGTTGTAACACATGCCCTGCAAGTCAAACAGCTAAAAATGCCCTGCAAATGCCGATTCGACCTCGGAACACAGAAGACTATCAAAGAGCTTGAAACAAGTTCTAAGCCAATGACATAGTACACTGAGAAAATGTCAAAACAACTGGTGCACATGTACGAATATTGACTACTGTACACTAGAATGTTCAAGACAAAATCGACTGGCAGACGCTGTTGTTACGCACTTGATACTAACAAAATACGGACATAAAAGTGAAAAGCGCCGATGAAGACGGAAACGGTGCGTCATCAAATACAGAACTGCGAAGCTACGATCTAACGCCAACCACTTCAGCTTGTCACATGATGAGATAAACTAGCAAAACATGTCAGCCGGTGTCCCATTATAGAATCACCAGCCAGAAAAGTCTCCCCCAGCCGACAATTTACCAGCAACAATTTTGCCGGTAAATTGTCGGCCAGGGGAGACTTTTGTGAGGAGCGATCCTATAATGAGGAGACTTTCTTAAGGGGCCAACGATACTTTAATAATGGGGAGATCCATGATTATCTCTTTCTGGGCGATTTTTCATTGGGGAGACATTTTAATGTAACACCGGCCCTGTGCTGACATATTGTGCCGCCGTCCGCTCACAGCTGCGCCAACTTCAAACAACACACCTGTAGTTACTACTCCAGTCACGGGGCAAGTTCACACCAATTTTGGTTAACGACACATTTTTCAGTTCTCCAGTTAAAAGCCCATACAGGTCGGACGGACGGGCAAGGTCCGTAATGTGGCCTTTTAAAACGCCCAGACAATAACAGCCAGAACAAGTCTCATGGTCGAGGAAATATGTTAATGTTCTACCTCCAATTTTGACTTTAACTTAGATGATAAATTTTATCACATATAATCCGAGAATTCTTTGGAATTGTTGCAGCAACGAAACTTTCTAAGAGTCTTCCGGTGGCCAAACAACATCAAAAGTCAAAACACTGTAGCAGTTTAACGGACGTTAATGTTTGAGTCAGTTGCTTCTGCCATCGGGACACAGACACCGTTTCACAACCTGTTCCTGAGTTCACAGTTAATAGATCAACAATATACACTATACACTGTGTTCAGAGAATAACACCACTTACGTTATCTTCTATCTCCATGACAAATGTTTGGATTTCTACAAATTTTGAGTGAACGTTAAATATTAAATATTCACTGCTACTGATGATGTAATTATGACGTCATATTTACGCATTTGCAAATAATAGGCTTTAGACAGACATTTGATAGAATGTTTGCGAGTCAGCAAGAGTTGCAGAGCCACACGTTTATGCAAGATGTTTCCGGACAGTGGACAAACAATGAAATGTTGGATGCGACAATTATGCGTAAATCTAAACATTTTCCAGAGATATATAGAACAAAACATAAGTATTTTATTTTCCAAACACAGTGTTATCAACGTTTAGTGGATAGACTATCAATGATTGAAATACATGCTCTACAACAGCGTATATTATGCAGAATGAATGACTACATGTCATTTACACTGACAAAAACAGCCACAGCGCAAAGATAATGAATGTAAGGCTATGAGCGTGTTACATACAACAGAATGTCTACCAGGTAATTGACTTTTTCTCTCGCATTTACACCGAAAAGTACATTAACAGTTGCAATATTCAACAATATCAATATTATTTTATCCATATACTGTTATCTGCCTCACGAAAATATGAACCATTTCAATGACCACCTACCAAGCAATCCCGGTTAACCTAGGTTCACATGGAAAAACTGTCACAGAAACGATGCACTTGTATTTCGATAATGGTAGAGGTCGACTGAAACAGGATTTTTCAGTTTCAGCCGAAACCGAAAGTGAGCGTCCAGATTCGGCCGAAACCGAAACTGAAGATAGCTGTCTCAGACATTTACCACGTTAATATAGGTCTAAATGCAGACAGAAATGTAAGTTGCCGTTATAATGCGAGTATAAAAATACTCATACGCCTAATTAAGTGTCTGACAAATTTATCAAATTTATGCCTAATTCGCACCAGTTCACGTACCAGTTGACTCTCGATCAGCAGTTGTGACTGTGCGTACACGTGAGTGGTGGTGGAGAAAGAGTAATATGATAGCGACCGAGACTCAAAATGAGCCGAGAACCTGGAAAGATGGCATCTGGAAACTCAGCTGTCATTAAGTGAATGCAGGTGTCGCTGGGTCGGCTCGCTGAACAGCCAAGCCATGCCTGTCCTTTTAGCAGCAACCGACTGAGTTACATGACACTGCACTAGGCTGAGGCACAGATGTCGGCATTGAACAACTGCCGCATGCAGACTCTGCGCGTGGACCGGCGTTAATGACTGAGTACAAGACGACTGATAAGAGGCACAAGCAGAGAAGACAGCCAGCATAAGGTCAGTTTCAGTTTCGGTGCCAAATCCACTCACAGTTTCGGCCGAAACCAAAACTCATTATAGTGTGTCCCACCGAAACCGAAACCAGACCCGAAAGTGCCTTTACTGTCAGATTCGGTGCCGAAACCAAAAACGAAACCGAAATTCGGTCGATCTCTAAATAATACAGTGCAAATCTGGCAATTTAACACCAAAAGAAATGGTCCATCGTTATTTGGGCATTATGTCATATCACAAAATGTCACCATCTCATCACAATTGCAAACATAACGGTTATTTTACAACAACATGCGTATGCATCAAGTAATACACACATGTAGCAACTGTCTAAGTGTGACTAGTATTTAGACAGTGCAGACTTTTGCCCAACCCCGTATAAATAAGTAACAGTAGCAGTAATACTACGTCAGCAGTATTGGTAAACGACAACGTTTACAATGCTGGCATCGTGTGGCACTGCCATGGCCAGAGTTCAAAGGGTTCATATGATGAATGGTTAACCACAGCGCCAGACAGCCGCCGAGATCTGGACCACCAAGTCAATCAGCTTGAGCCACAGATCCGCCTATTGGCAGCTAGCGTGTCTACCTTTGCCATCGACATATATTACTTCTGGCGAAAAGGAGGTCAACTGATGAAGTCTGTCCGTTGTTTGTCTGCCCGCTGTACTAAGTCCACTGAATTCGGTAGATGGCAGCACTCTTCTCACTGGATGCTTGAAAGATCTGATCGATTTCAGTCACTACTTCTCATACTGTACGTCATGGTGTTCAACAGTCTTCATAACCGGGTGAACTATTTCTCCGCTATGTGTCAACTGGTTGCCGAGAACCCCAGCCATCGGTACCTGCACGTGGTGATCTTGCCATTCTGGTGACAGACACAATCCACTATGGTCGCTGGACCATCTACGTGGAACTCGCTGACGGCACCACCACGTAACTGTCAACTGCAAGTACCAGCCTGTCTGGTCATGGTTAAGGCAAGACCCATTCACCTGCATCAAGTGGGAGGTAAAATTGTGTGATCCTATATGGCAGGTGATGCTCTGCAGCTCTGACTGCAATGGGTTTATCACAAAAAGCCATATGCACCTTTCAACCTTTAAACCTTTTTCAACCTCTCTGTCACAAGCTGAAAACAGAATTGTTCAACAGAGCATAGCTCGTGTGACTGCCTTCTACAGTCGACCACCGCTAACTGTAACTCGTCAGCATCATCCATCGTCAAGGTTGCACAGCGGACGATCATGCTAGCAATTAGCTAGTATGGAATCTGGTTCTGCCAGAACTGGATCATGTCGTAGGTCTTGCTGCGCAGACTCTGCGAGCAGGTGTAGATGATGCGCAGCATGTACTGTGCCGCCTCGCGGTCCGACGCGTTCGGCTGGAAGCGATTGCGAAGCTGTTTGATGGTCCGGCCGCGGAAACACGGCAATCCAGTGTCCAGCATCAGTGACACCAGTGATACAATCGCCTCCCGGTACTGCCTGAATGACAGTCAGATGGACAAACAACTAGTCCACTTGCTCGGCTGAAAAATCTATCTTGTAAACTGTGGATAAAAGCAACAGATTTTGCAGGTGAGTAACATAAATGAGTAACATAATGTGCTACAATTAATTTCAGACATGGCGGCAACAAATTCTCTTCAGAATAACAGCAATAAAATTGGTCAAAATTTTGATACCAAAAGAAACGTTTCGGCTAAACATGCAGTTACTCAAGTCAACAACACAAGAGTATAAAAGGGTTGCTGGGTCAAAGCTCCCGACACACTAAGAATCCAACATTGGCAGAGCACCAGAAAACGAATCAAATTAAATTTGCCACGGACCATGTTGCTAATCTCTAAAACAAACTTTAAGAATTATCTGCAGCAGTCCAAAGCAATAACTAAAGATATTGCTAGAAAATGCGTTTTGAGAGCCCAAAATGCATACAAAATTTGCTTGCGACTGGGGCTCCATCCTGAACCGTGAGGCAGCTTACAGTAGTCTCTCAGACCCCTTAACTGGACTTTTTTGAGGAAAAGTGTAAGAAGGGAAAAAGTGAAGAAAAAAGAAAAGGAAGAAAAAAGGAAAAGAAAAAAAGAGAGGGCCTCAGTTATGCCCCCAAAAATTCCTGACCATGCCTATAATCAAAAAACAATGAGTGAGCAGAGCTTAGTGTTCTACTCAACACAAAATAATAAGTATACACCCGCCCAAAATGCAAAAAATGAAATTATCAAACATATGAAGATAATGGATGATACATATATTCCATTACATGTCCCATACATCGCATGCACAATGATTATTGTAAAATAACAGTATCAACTATAAATTCAAGGAATGACTCACTGGCCTAACTGTGTTTTTTTTCTTTTGATGTATTTTATTGTTTATTGTTGCTTGAATTCAGTTATATTATATAATGGCATTGGTGATAATTTCGGAAATTACGGTCTTTTAGAGAGTTTACAATTTATATCAGCTCATTACTTCTGCTGTAGTTAACCAGATGGCTAATAATCTGTGTAAGACCCACCACAAAGAATTTTCCCAATGAGCACTAAGCACCATGTTTATAAGCACTTTTAGCTTTGCTGGCTGATCATTAAACATGGTGGGCATAGCTCTTTAACTAAGTTTAACAACCATGTACTAAGAATCAGTGCGTAAAATGCTACAAGTACCTGATAGCAAGATAACCCTGTACACAGAGCTCTTCAAACCACTGGTAAGCTTCGGCCTCCATGCTACCACCCATGATTAGAACCATCTCCGTGTCCAGCTTGAAGTCCGGCTCCCAACCCATGTTGCCACCCGGAGAACTCTCAAACATGAACCCGAAGTCTGAACACATCATCACATTAATCAGTTCATCGAACAATCATGGTTGACAGGAATGGTGTAATCTTTGACTGCACATTTGTTTTGATGAGACAAGGGGTCTTACCAACTTCCTCACATAACCCTATCCTACCTTCAGGGTAGGCTAGATATTACACCTGCAGAGTGCTGATGTCGTGTCACTTCCTCACATCAATGCTTACTTGGTGAGCAGTCGTTCGAAAGAAGGCAGCAGTGGCTGTCACCAAAACATCAACTTCAATATAAACTTCGTATTTTGATGAAATTTTATAACGTATGATGCTATGCATTAGCTGCGTACCGTCAGCTAATAGTCACATGATCAGAAACTGCATGAAAAACCGGCCCTTTCATCATTACATACAGCAAGGAAACTTCTGGAAGCAGGTAGCATATGTTGCAAGAGAGAAAAAATCAGTTTTGTCGTACCAATGTGAACAATGTGACCCTCACTGTCGAGCATAATGTTGCCGTTGTGTCGGTCTTTGAACTGAAGCAGAAACGTCAGCAGACTGTAGCCGGCCATACTCACGATGAAGTTACGCCGAGCCTGCACGAGAAATTCTCTCTACTATAATGTACAGTATATGAGCTTAACAAATCACATCATATGTTTCTTTAATACTGCAATCATACAAAACAACATTGGTATTATAAAATTACAACTAGTAACATATGACATACATTCCAGTAGCTAAAAGCTGGAAGAAAAGTTGATAGCATTTTGATTACGTATCATTAGCTCAAGCCAATCAGCTGCCAGTTCCGAGATTGTAAAGCACTTCCGGTCACAAGTCTGACTCAGGTAAAAAGTGCTATAGCAAGCACCAGACCTTTATCTTTCTACCCTTTGACTATTATTTGGTCTGTCCCTTACAGAATAATCTATATGATCAGCAGGTAAAGCTAAAAGTGCTTATAAAACACGGTGCTCAATGCTCATTGGAAAAATTCTTTGTGGTGGGTCTTACACAGAATATTAGTCATCTGGTTAACTAAAGCAGAAGTCATGAGCTAATATAAATCGACGATAAAAGTGTATAACTGCAGAAATGTAAACTTCTAAACTTTCTAAAAGACCATAATCTCCGAAATGATCACCAATGCTATTATGTAATATAACTGAATCCAAGCAAAAATAAACAATAAAATACATCAAAAGAAAAAAAACACAGTGCAAGCAAATTCTTGCCACTTACAGGTGAAATAAAATAAATTAAACGGCCAACATTAGAAAGCTTGCATTTCATGCTATAAATGCCTAAGTGGTTTATAGGATCAAACCGAGACCATCAACAGGAAAATTAAAACTGAGCTCACAATTTTCAGCCTCAAAACAAAACAATGGTCTTGAGAATACATGTTTCAATGGGGTGTGACATGTCCATAGTGTTTACCTTCTGAAAGGCCAGTGATGTTTCATCGCCGTATTTAGTGAGGAAATATTCGCACAGTCCGATGTCCGTTTGTCGACCAATCTGATCTCTCGACTTACTGTCAGGAACGCACTCGATGACACCACACTGAAAACAATTCGTTAACAACATCTATCAGTAACTTCACCGGCTAAACAGATAAGAACACAAGAGAACTGAAAACTAGGAAAAACACAATCCTGTTCCTTTGGCAGAAACGCACACAACGCAAATGTGATAAATCCAAACACTGTACCATCAAATAAAACTCCCAACTTGTTTTTGTCTGAACTTTGTGAAATCTCGATTTATGCCCAAAGTGTGCCCCGCATACATGCACACAATGGTATAGACGCAACGCCACTGGCTGATAGCAGCATTAGCCTAACGATCAACTGCACTCACTCAGGGATTAGATGTGTTCTGAGGTCATCAGTCAAGTATTTTGTTGTCTGCTGTTTTCGGTGTAGAGCATTTAATACTACAAAATTATTAAATCACGCGGTGCCCTATGTTGAATTGATGATGAATGGGTGAGCAATCTAGTGCTGATAATTACCGCATAGGCCTAATGTAACAATTTGGAGCTATTGCGTTTCACAAGGTAGTGCATTGACATAAATTAGGTGAGGTAAAAATGAATGCACCTCACACAATTCTATCGTACTGTATGCTAAAAATTATCAAATTTGATATAGATTTGACGAAGTTCAGACAAAAACAAGTTGATAAATTTTTTTGGCCCACCCTGTAGATGTCACAGTCACAAAGACAATGAAATGACGGCTAAATCTACCTGGAATAGAGTAACACTGTACTAAGCTTGTAAAATATACATTTATTAACTTTATAAAAACTTAATAACCTGACCAGACAGTGATTTAACACACTAGTTTCACATCTGCCAATGGTTCGTATTGTAAGACTAAACTGTCATACTGTTGGTCATGCAGCAAGCTAGCAAATCATTATACCAATCAGACAGAATGGTATAGATAGGCTGTATGGGTTACCAGGAAATAAAATATAAACCAACAGCAGAACTGCTGACTGACCCCAGGAGCCGTGGCAACAACGCGGTAAGGAAAGACATAAATGTCGAGACCGACTTGTCTGCAGATATCTCTGAACAACGAAATGATCTGCAGCGCCAGCATGTCCTGCAGATACCAGGGGGGCAAATTACTAACAAACTGCAGAAAAAACTGGTACAACAAAGTGCAACCGACAAAGCTAAAGAAAACTTGAACATTGAAAAACACAGTTTTTGATTACACAGGGGCACAAAAAAAACAGAACACAATGCCTGCAGTCTTCAGTTAAACAGCTGATTCCTTTATGCCACCATTAATTCAGCCATATCACCAAAGCTCCCAAAAACACAGGAAAGATCTCAACAGGGTCAATAGCAAAGTTTTATAAGTGCTGGAAGAAAATATAATAATACACAGATACAGTATAATATAATGTCATTAGGCCTAAGCCTTTACTTGTTACAGAACAGGTGGATGGAGATATGGACAGACAGACAGACAAACGGTTTATTATGGACAGACAAACAGGCAAGAACTGTAATGCAGACTATTAGGACGACTACGTAATAATACACAAACAAAGTATAATAAAACGTTATGAAAAGTTCTATAAATTTATCAGATTACAACATGTACTAATTGGAAGTAGCAGCGATTGCTGAAACATCAATAAACTGATTACATGGTTCCTACTACCCTGTAGAATTCATTTTCCCTGATGACTTTCCAGAACAAAATGAATCATTTTCCATGACTAATTTGTTCACACAAAATACTAACGTTGGCTTTCAATCGCTTGCAGTCACATTAGAATCAAAAGCGATGGAACAAATTTAAATATGGAGGTACAATTAATCTGTGAGTGAAGTGAGCAAAAGCAACAGTTCAAAATTTTTTCTGCAACTTTGTTAACTTTTGCACCCTAGTACTTTTTAATTCCCTGACTTTCCCCGACCATAGGAACCATTCATGATTAACAAAGATTGTAACTTAATGAACTTACATAACTTTTTAGTTAGTGTATGTGCAAAGATAATGTTATGAAGACTAAGTCATTCATTACCTGTCGTACATCGTCTCCGACTTTGAAGATGCACGCCTGCCAGTGACCGGGGCGAAAGTCGGAGTAGGAATGGATGACTGAAAACCTTCGATCCACTGCTGCTGCTATGTCAGCGGCTGACGCTGAGCCCTGCGAGGCTGCCAGATCATCCTCATCCTCATCCGGGTTCATCCCAAGTGACTCCAGCTCCGACACTCCGCAGCGACGTACTTTAAACCGTGCCAGGAACGGTGCTTTTGCCGCACTGCCACAAACACACGTACATCATCACACAATGCAATCAAGCAGTCTGGTACTATTGTTTTTTTTGTTTTACGCGATGACTGATGATTGGCTGTGCCAACAAAGAAGTGTTTAACCTGTAGAGCTCGTTGTTTCTCAGTCTCCATGCCTAGTGTTTGCAATACATTGCTTTCCAGACTATCTGAGACATCCGATTCTCTCCAATGCTATTTAAAGCACTTCATCTTTTGCTTTTTACCATTCTCAATGTGCTACAGCCTTTGTGCTGTATAACTCAAAAGATCAAAGACTGGGACTAGGTTAGTTGCTTATCTTGATATTTTATGCTTTGCATTTTATCTGTACTTCTGTTTCAGCAACTTTTATGTCGTTTTTATTCTTTCAGTTCTTTTCAGTTTATTTTCTGGATTAAACTGACAGCTTGTCTGTCTGTTTTCGAGAGATTAAGGTGGAGCATGTTCGATTGTTTACCTGTGTTGGATAGCAGGTGACATGTGATCTCATACGACAGGAGATGCTCCGTAGCTCTGAGAAGGGTTCCCATGCAGAGCTATGAACACCATTTAACCCTTCCCCTTTTTAATGAAGTATCAAACAATTTCTGCAAGATATTGATGATAAAATGTACTAAGTGCATTGGAACTTTTTTTGATTATGCCCTATATAAATTTACACAAGTATGCCTATTTTGGGTAATGTGGAAAACCAAACTTCACAGATGGTAAGATAAAAAGTGGAATAAAAATCAGTCTGAGTTGAACCTCTGCATTGGATTGCCGGATTTGTAGTCGATTTGCAGCACACAGGCCTCGGGATTTGATGGCAGGTAGCAGCCAGTCTGGAGCGGAACTTTTGACAGCGCTTCCAGGCATGCTTTCTTACGTTCCTCACCTTTTGGATATGGCCTGAAAACGAACAGTATCAGACCACACAGACTACTTATGAACAGTATCTCAATAACGTCACGTTTGCATTGATTTATTTATTATTTCATCCCTTCCTGGTGTAGAATTTCCTGCAAATGGTACAGCAGGAAAAACAGTGGTTGACAGAACAGCACAGAGAAGACTGACACGGTTCGGGCATGTTGCAAAGATGGGAAGTGAACGGCTGGTAGTAAAGATGACGGATGCATTGTTCTATAACAGGGAAGAAGAATGAAAAAAGACAACAAAAACATTACAGAGAGAACATAAAAGAAAATACGAACACAAAAATAACATACAATTTGATGATGCAGTGTCGACAGTGCATGAGAGAGTCAAACAGAGACGACTAGTAGCAGCCTCATCAACCTTTTCTTAAGAATGAGAAAAAGCAAAAAAAAGTATTCATTGTTATATTCATGGTACTGCATCATTTCTATCGCCATGGCTGCAGTTCAATAAATGTATAATTTCATCAGATGTAAATTTTGACAGAGGAAAAATCAGCTGATTGTGCTCTGTGAATTATGTGTATTACTTAGCCCAGCAACTTCCTAAGTTTTTCCAAACTCTGAAGTCAGCAACTTGGCCATATATCAGTTTTTGAACATTTTCCTACATTTTCTTACGATCACTTTTTTCCTTAAAATTTTTTTTCAGTCTAATTTTTTCCTAGTTTTTCTTAACTTAGATTTACAAAAAATATTTAATTTAGACAACTGGTTTAGGTGCTTTTATATGCCATCACTCAGGACACTGACTTGGCTTACTCTGCAGCTCCCAGAAGTAAACAAAACAGTAGAGAAAAGCAAAGATGAAATGAAACCAACTTGATGATGCGAGAAATGTCGGTTATCTGATGAAAAAAGTCAAACTCTCGTTCATAGAAACTCAGAGCTGGGCCGGTCATCGACTTCTTTATGAGCTCAATTATGTTCTCCAACTGCTCGCCGATTTGCTCTGAAAATTCAACACCAACACATCACTAATACAAACAGAAACTACCAACTCTGCCAAGAATGTTTTACTTTTGTTCACTTGTCTATTTTACGGTGCACAAGATTCACAATAAGTTATAGACATTCACAAAAAAGCTAAAAACATTTTGACAAAAATTTTTTTGAGAAAAGGGGTGTAGCCCAAGAAACAATCAGTCATGATCCAAGTGCAGGAATTTTTAAAGAGGCGAGTTACTCTGCTAGTGAAATGAATGCACGCAAGAGTTTGGGAGGGTTTTGTATGCAGTACGTGGTACGCAGTCGTAATAACATGCAGAGGGTGCCACTGATGCAATTGCCAGCGTGAGCCGACAGTGGAGTAGCCAGGAATTTCAATTGAGGGCCTCGTCTCTCTTCCTTTCCCTTTCCCTTTTCCTCCCTACCCTCCCTTTTTCCTTTCTTTTTGCCCCTCCCC
>Ga0209367_1007161_pt1 | contig 15394 bp, 8 predicted proteins | sample WorMetLIZISLAND2_FD_187412 | JGI IMG/M metagenome (GOLD analysis project Ga0209367, IMG submission 187412) | Marine gutless worms symbiont microbial communities from Max Planck institute for Marine Microbiology, Germany - Olavius geniculatus... ... | reverse complement strand
GCACGCGGTCGGTCCGCTGTAGACGTGCCGACAGCGGGCCGACAGAGAACCGATGTGCAAAACTCTAGCTGCCCGCTAGCGGCCGCCGACAGTGGACCGCTGACGTTGCCGACGGCGGACCGCTATGGGGCCGCTAACGTTTTGTTTGCTGGGGTATTGCTTGTAAACGTCGATTGGACTCTTTTTATCGCTACAAATTGTCTGTTTTTGGTCTAAAGTTCATTAAATATTGTTCGGTAGAATTCCGACTTTATTCACAATAAAATCTCGTGTTTGTTTTGTCATCTAGGCTAATTACTCTAGTAGAGTTACTCCAGGATTCCTCCGACGGATTACTCTGCGGGATTACTCTAGAGTTACTCTGGCGGATTACTCTGGGAGTTACTCTAGGATTGCTCTCTCACAAATAGTCCCCTTTATTATTAATAAGTAATAATTACTAGTTATAACTTTAAAACTAGAGGCCTTCAGTCCTACGTCTAGGCTAAATCAAGGACCCACCCGACCTTTACGAGATTGTTGTGGACCCCTCAGCTAAGTCGACCTAGCTGCGTTGGGGGCAAACGTCACAGTATCACATGATAGGCTGATATATCATATGCCGAATGTAATCGGGAACTTTTTATAGAAGTTATCCGAATGTAATCGAACTACTCTGTCCGCATCGGGTGGTGTACCTGGGCTGGCTCGTAAAGATTGAAGTGAGATATGCCGCATTTTCGGGAGGTTTTTGACGTTCGGTGACCTCGACCTTGACCATTGACTTTTTGGCCAAGACTGATACACCGAAACGCGATTCCTTCACATGAATGTAAGTTTTTCTACGCTTTTCAGTTGTCGGAACAATAAACCTGCACGAGACATACGGACGACAGACAAACAGGCAAGAACCGTGATGCGGCCTATTCGGACAGCCGAGTAACAATGCTCAGCATAATAATATTAAATGTACACTACACTTCGTGTCAGAAAAAAATCACCCTCTAGGCCTATTTTTGAGATCTTTGTCAGATGTCGTCAGATTTGGCTAATTTGTGGTAAGATCATACCCCCAAAAATTTGAAAGAAAGACATTTCACACAGCCCATCACATTTCTTCTGTCTACAATTTCCAGCCGTCTTTCGTCAAATTGCAGCCTTCTGCCTTCTTCTCCAGCGGCTTCTTTAGGTCATGCAGGGGTCCAGCGTTTAAGTTTCAGCACCGGCGCCCCCGTGCATCGGTTGGTGAAGGAGGGGTCGCCTTTCACCAACCCATGCGCCCGTCCCGTGGCGATCGAGGGACCTGGAATGACGACCCCCGGAAAAGTTTTGAATTTGCATTCTGATGCACTTTTGATAAAAAAAATTAACTCATCAGGGAGATTAGGATGTATACATGCATTGTTGTCAGTGGCGTTTCTAGCCTCAAAAGTCTGCAGGATGCTGTGCTGTCCCAAACTCCGCCGGACAGGGTGGCTTTTACTTATATCGGTATCACCGATAGAACGTCCCATCGACCAGTGTGTTAGGTCTGCACACAAAACAGGATGTGCTGAGCCAAATCTGGGGATGGTCCCCAAGCTAAAACAGTCACTGATTGTACTGGGGCATGACTTATAGGGGACGTCGGACGTCCTTCTGATTTCAAAGGGGTCCGGACCCCAGGATCCCTTGGCGAGCTACGGGCTTGTCCCATCTACTTTCGTAGCCCACGGAATTGCTGTTACCGATGTAGGCTGTCTATGGTGTGTGTATTTGACTGCACAGTGATGTAGACTCAGAGATTAAATCGACCGATGAACCGAGCGTTCGCGAGCGCAAAGAATTAAACGCCAGAACGAAAGCGACAATGGCGTCTCTCAGACAGAGAATGGAACAGGCGGCCCAGAACAAAGTAGTCTATTGGCTCTACGTCTCCTGTATATGCGTTAAATTTGTTTCGCTGAGTCGCTCTTTCTGCTGCTTCTGACTGCTTTTCAGTTTCGACACGCCTGTAAGTGTCAACTCGAGAAACCAAGGCTTTTGGTAAGCTACAGTATAAACCTATAGGCTCGCCTACGAATAAAAGAATTAACACCTAAAGGAGTCTACAAAGCGACAGAACTGAAATCAAACTGAAATGTAAGTCTGAAAGGAACTGTATGGGGAACGGACATCCATTTATGGATCTTTCCCCGTTAGGCAACTCAAAAGGGGGCATTTCGAAATGTCCGGGGTATGTCAAAGTCCATACGGGAAAATGTCCGACACCGAAACTGAACTGCACTCTAAGAACACCCATGCAGGGAAACCGGGCCGTTTGACCCTTCTCATCTTAAGCGAATTTTGCGTAAGGCACTGTTTCTTTTGTTCTTTTTTTCTGAGTGTTGTCAAAGTTCAGCAAGTTGAAACACCTGACCTGTAGTGGCCGTAGTCTTGCCGGCAGTGCTGAGTGCATACAGTGCACGAATGTCCAGGTGCAGAACTGCTATGCTGTTAAAACAGAGATCAGTGTCTCTTGCTCTTCATCATGGAAGGGTTGCAATCAACTCCCTTTCACCAATATCTGTGCACAGCAGTACCAAAATTTTGTATGCGTAGCCTAATTGCTTGGTGCAGGCTGCGGCGCGCAAACGGTTCCGCCTATCGCTACAATTGTTCTCCGTAGCGTGGTCTGTTTTTCCGTCTGTCGTCTGTCACATTCGTGTACCCTGTTCGACGGATTTAGGCCTACATGGCATTTTGCAACTACACTACCTCATGTGAGGTTCTAAGACATATTGTATTAGTTGGGGTCCCTGACCTCAAAAGGAGGGAAGGGGAGAGTTGGGTGGTTGAATCTTAGCCAAAAGTTGCAACTGCCTATTTATGATTCACCACCTAGATGGTAGCATTTAATTAGCGATTTCGCCTATTACCAAATTGTTTTGGTGCTTGATTTTATATTGCAGCTGTACAAATTGCACATACATTGACCAACTTATACTGTTGGCATGTTGCGGTAGAAAGAGAAGGCTACGGCTTTTGGTCGCCGGTCGTTGGTAAAGTCTCCAGTCTCCAATAAGCCGTCGGCGTCAGCTGCTCGAGGCCCAACGATTAACGGCGGCTCGGGCACTAAACTTGCCGGCGGAGCGGCGAATATTCCAATAGTCATCGGACATTCAGCTGTCAACGCTACACGCTCGTCAACCCTGTGAGTAGCCAGTCCAGTTTGTGTAGCCTGCCTATAGTAGCCTATAGTCCGAGTCAAAAACACACCACCAAACTTTTGTCCGTATCTTCGCCAAAATGTAGATCAATTTTCAAAATTCGATCACTTGCGCATTCTGCGGAAAAAATGCAATAGGCCTAATGCTATTGTCATTAGGCTGAAGATTCCACCACAACACAAACACGTCGCTACACTACCTTGTGAAATATAAATTTTTATAGTGTCTAACTGCACTAACCGTTTTGTTTGTGTGTAATGTTCTCTTTCGTAGACTGCAGGTTGTAGGACCTACATGTAGTTTCCTCGCACTGGTAATTGGGGCAAAGCCGTCAACTTTTGCGCTCCTTAAGATCTTAACTAGCTGTGATGATCGATATAGACATAACATCGAAGAGAAGAAAGGCGGCAAAGGTTCCGGTGTGAATCTATCGTCGACCAAGCAGCGACTGCACACCGGCTCGTCCCATGAGAATCAGAATCGACGAAACAGTCACGATCAAGACAACTCGTCGCCGCCGATCGACCGGGGTTCGTCGTCGTCGATATGGGCCATACTTCTGCACTCGTCGTCCAAACTGTCTGAGCTCGAGATATCGCGCGCTTCCTTGCGGCCTGCCGCCAATCACCCGAATATTCCGGTAAGTGACGCAGCTGTTGCTGAATAAATGAATGAATTTTACCAGTGGCGGATTCAAAGAGGGGGGCGGCCGCCCCCCCCCTATTGACCGGATGCATCTTAAAACAAGGGAAAATTTTGCGCCAAAATGCATGACTTTTGGATAAAATTTTAAAAATTTTTCTGGGGAGAGGACACAGCCCCCTCTCCAGACCCCTCCCACTACCCGTCCGTCCCCTATTCCAAACTTCGTTAGGATCCGCCACTGAATTTTACGTGTCAGTAACTACAACAGCAAACATAAACACAGATAGTAAATTACACGTTGACGAAACATCAGCAAGAAAATACCACACATCATTTAAAACATCAACAGATGCTGTGATAAAAATTATATATTAAGGTAGACCTAGTCTTGAATTAAACAGATGTAGATGGAAAACAAATTGGCTATGCGTTAAAAAACCGACGTTTTCAACAAATATGCACGTTTCTTACTGGGAACGTATAGTAGTAGTAGTAGAAGGATCCGCGAGCAGGCACCAACCAAGCGTTACCTGTCCTTGTGTACGTGGATAATCTCACAAGATCATCGTTCTCACTGACTGAATGTTAGCTTTGTCTGCGCGAATCAACAGGTGGATAATCTGGCGACTCCTACAGATGAGTCCTCGTTCTCATCAATCTGGCTGCGTCGAGTTCAAGCTCGTGATGAAGTCAGTCGGACCAGCAGCGGCAGATTGGTCGCTCATGACTCCAAACACTCCACCCACTCGGCCACCATCATCAAAGGACGAGCTAACAAGGTGTGTACCTACTCTATAATAGTAGTAACAGTAATTATAGTAGGTTTTAAGCCTAAAGCGGAAGAAACTGTGCTTTTTCAAAAAACTTGCTGGCATCTATGCTTATAGTAGGCCTCGTAGACCTCTTACCGTTACATTACAGTGTCCGGAAAAAAGCACACCCCAGACATCATGCAGTAAATTTGCAATTTCCAAACAAAATGCGACAAACGTAAGTTTGCATACCGGTAAACTTGAAATTCAATTTTTTAATGATCGAAGTAGCAAACTTCCAATTTTTGCAAGAAACATTCCTGGATTTGAAGTACGAAATTTATTTGCTTTCTATATCATCTAGGGCCCAAATATCACAGTCTCATAGATTGTTTGACAGAGATGAACACTGTAAATTTACAACGTAGTGTGATATACACGCATCAATTACGATGAAAAATTGTACACATTTTTAGTCCGCCCGGAAACGATAGTTTCGATTTCGGTTGACTTCAAAGTTCGGCGGCGAATGTCAACGGAACGGATGAAGATATTCAAAATCAGTTAGTTACTCGATCGACAGCGATTCCTCCCGCGTTAGGCGAAATACATGTAAGTCCGGTGAAGTTTGGTCCAGTAACCTCGGAGATCTCGATGTGGAATTATACCCACCCAAAGCGCATTTTTCGGAAGACCATATTTCGGCCCCTAGGGGGTGCTGCGTCCCCAAATTTTTACACGCGCTAGAGAATGACCAAGTCTTACTAGCGCACCCTCTACCGAGGACGTGCATATGGCCCCCTTACAACTTATTTCAAAGGGGGGTCCAAAATTGGCCTTAATTGTAGCGAATTAGCCACTATAACTTTAAAGCCAAAGGGAGTAGCCTAATGAAACTTTGCCACGTGACGTAGTGTTAAGTGGGGCTGATAACGTGCGTGCAAATTTTGGGGTGCACCGCTCCCTTAAAATTTGGGATAGCAAAAAATGTCCAAAATTCGGTGCGATTTAGGACAACTTTCAACTTTGAGCGAGAGTATCTCTGAAACGGATGGAGATATCGACAAGCGGTAAACGGCGTTATCAACTACCCTCCCTCCCACGTTGACAAAAGAAATTTGATGAACTACGGTCCACTAACGACAACGGTTAGTTGGCTAATGTCTACCTACCCTAAGTCGACACTGCGCGTTCTGCGTATGCTAATGCGTTGAAGTTCGGGCCACGCGACTTTGCCACGAAAGGAATGCGAGCCCCCAAGCTGTTCCCCCCAATCGGACTTAAGGCGCCGGGCGGACTCACGTTGGGCTTTGCACCAAATTTTTAGTTAAATTGTTTGTTTCTGGTCTCTGTGGTTTAGTAAGCCTACCATTTCATCCAGAGTGGTGAGTGGTCACGTTCTTTTCCATAAATATGTGCATGCTTCAATCTGCCAGTCTGATGCCTTTAGTCGGTGCTTCCTGTTTTTTATAATCTGTTAGTAACAATAAAAGGTCCCTCTTGCACTTTATCTTGAAAAATTTTGACAAAATTCTCTAAGAATTGTATTTTTTGAACTGGTATACCTTCTTATCCAAAGCCATGCCTCCATTGCTAAACGACGTTACATTACAGGTGTATTGTCGCTGCATTAAAAACTATTATTTACGATAATGTCGTCTTCTTTTTTTTAGAAACACAAGAAATGTGTCTAAAATTGAACGTTCTTCACTTTTAATAAAAACATCTGTAGATAATTGTTTCAGAAAACAATTTTTGTATATGCATTACTGTGATTTTTGACAATTTATCTTTCACAAGGTAGTGTAGCGACACAGTTAAGGTGTGCTGAGATACTTAATAATCGCTTTATTGCCAACTGTATAGAAAATGTGCCAGTGGAAAAAATTTTGAAAATCAATTAATAATCGGCAAAGATATGGATAGTACCAAGAGTGACGTTTTTTCGAGACAGTGTAGTAGACCTATAACATAGAAAGGCGGCTAGTTGTGTGACGAGAAGAAACTCTATGACCACAGTGACAAACCGATGTAACACTGCTCCAAGAGACTTGCAGCTCCAATCATTAATACACCACCGTAAGCCTAGATCTAACAAAGCCTGTATGTACCGGTGTATGCGTGACATGGTGACAGAATAAGGCGGCGAGCGGTGTGATAGGAACTCAGTCGCCAACTGTTGTCACAGACCGATGTTCGCACTGTTCCAAGAAACTGCGACTTGCAGCAAATTTCCAGTGCAGGTGAGAGTAGAATCGGAGCAGGGAGACGGCAATTGCTTGCGCCCACCTAAGTTTTAATAATTGTGGAAACAGTTCCTTCTTGTCGAAAATTTTTCTCCCAAGAGTACAACATTTGAGGGAAATCCCTCATTCTGACGAAATTTAGGAAAAGTTTGAGCATCAGCTATCTCCTCTATTGGAAATCTGCAGTTCTCTGTCGGAAAATTGCAACTTCATTTAATGCCTCCCAACAACTGAAACCCACGACGCCACTGCCAAGTGAGACGATCAGGCCTGTACCAGCCATGAACCATATAGACGTCAAAGACGTCAGTTAAGAAATTTTTAAAAAGGTTAAAAATAAATTTCGTATAAAATAAATTTTTAAAGACGTTTGTAAACGTTCAATAAACGTCGTCAGCGGCTATGTAAATGAGTCAATCGAGTAGTCTTGTGCGAACGTGAGTGTCAGGAATGGAAAGACCTAAATTTCTGGGAAAAGTCTTATACGTTTTTGAAAAAAGTTTTTAGGTTTCAGTCTGCAAAGAAAATGGAAAACAAATCTAACGACCCACGAAAAACATCCATTCTCCACGTTCGCCAGAACTAAAAAATCACATATTATTTTTTTGTTGCACAGCAAATAAAAAAACCTTAACAACCTAAAATTTGAACTTTTAAGGTTTCTCAAGTTTTTAAAGGACGTCTTTTTCGAAGCAATGTTCCAGGCCTGGCGGTGTGCGTGTGTGTGTGTGCGCTGTGTCAGATGCGGTGGCACTTTCTGCTCGCTACATCGTCATCCAGAGGCACACCATTGCCAGTACGACTACAAGAACAAAGGACGACAGATTCTTGAGAAGGACAACCCCAAAGTCGTCGCCAAAAAGTTTGAAAAAATCTAGTCTACAGACTCACCGTACCATTAGAACTCACGCAAATTTGTTTAACCCGATGAGCAGCAATGAAAAATCACTCAGTTTTTGGAGAAAAAAAATTTTCACCTCTTTATCATCGGATTTTCATTAAAATGGGAGCAAAAACTCGCATTAAAACCAACATGGCTAAAAAAAGTAGTTTTATATTGATCATTATCAGTATCAAGTCAACGAATGAAAACGCAGTACAGCAAACATTCCAACATTAACATGACCCAAGCGCAGTATACTTCAAAAAAGTCAAACCTCTGTCAAACCCATAGCCGAACTTTTTTCAAAGGCGGGTTTGCAGTGGCTTCTATCTCTATACGTGGTGGGCGCAGCTTGCGCCAATGAAAAATAGAGGGAAAGTTTTTTAAGGGCGTAGATCAAAAACTTTTCCCCTATTTTTCACTGGGCAATCTACACCCTTAGCAAGACTTTTTACCGGGCAACGAACATCCTTAACAAAACTTCCTCCCTATTTTTAACTTCCCCCTATTTTAAATTCTACATCTTTAACAAAAATTTCCCTCTAGAGAGGGAAAGAAACCCAAAGGGAGAAACTTGAGTCTGAAAGTGGGAGGGGAACCTGGGCCCATAAGTGGGGAGGGGGGAAGTTGAACCCGATTTTGATTCCGTATTTGAGGGGGGATAAAAGCCACTAGAGTTTCAATTTCACTCCCGTGCCTCAAAGCGGCCGTCCATTAATCCAACTATTAGACCTGGGGAGTGCTGTAACCCAACCCCCTACCAGTGAGTCCAGGTCAAAGCTCCAGCCACACATGCATGCTTTTTCGTGCATTTCGAGCTCGAAAATCGAATCAGGTGGTCGCGTTTTTTTGTTATTTTCATCCAACGTTTGCTGGTTCTGGCTGACGGATAGGAGGAAGTTGATGAAACTACTCATGGAACTATGCTTCGCTATAAGCCTGACTGTTCATGGCATGGCCTAGTTTTGTTGACCTTTGACCCACTTAATCTGTCCCACTGCGTCGCCACTGGCAGCACTAGTTTGTAAATCCACAGGATCGACGCCGTCTGTGCTAGTGGTATCCAGCTTGGCATACCGATCCTGTGCTTTAATCCAGCGTTCGCGACTCGGTGATTCTGCAACATCATCCAGGGAAAGCCGGCCTGCCGGGTAAGCCCCAAGTCCTGCGGATGGTTTCACTCTCAGGTCAACACGCACCTACATGACAAACAGACAACACATTCTACATTGTACTACAAGAAGTCCAATCTAATTTAATGTAATCTAAAAACAATTTGGTACAGTGCTTTTGTCACAAGTCAAGTCAAGTAGCCTGTACTGATACGAACATGTCAAGTCAGCTGCACAGATATTACAAATAAAATACAAATAAAAACAAAAACATTGAATGCAATATAGCAATAACCAAAAAAATATACAACACATGAAATAATAATGACTGGTGACTATGGGAGAGATGACGGCTGTAAAACAGGGTTAGTGGGACAGAGTTGAACAGTATACAAGAAGCCCACCTGTCTCTAGTATAGCCGACCGTACTGGTTGTCAGTGACCTTCAAGGTCATCCAAGGTCGACGATTTTCATTTTATCTGAAAGGGCATATGGCACTTCCCATTAGTGATTAATAGTAACCTAGGCCCTATCTCTCACCGTTTCCAAAACATGACCATTTTTTCATTGAATTTCTTACTCCCCTTCATTAAACTCCCAATTTGAAAATGTTCCCCTTGCACTAGATCGCTGAAATTTAACACCCATGGCAAATTAGGTCATAGGGGAAAACTTTTTGCACAAAAAAGCTTAACCACAATACATCCGTGACAGCCAGATGGACAGACGATGAGAACCATGCCAACAGCTCAACCATTACTTAAGCATGGTCAGCTAAAACGCATCTATTTACAAAGGCATTTGAGAATCAGAAGCGCCATAACAGTGCTAAATCAATCAGGTATAGACTGAAGTAAACTAAAAATACTGTGCTATAATTAGAAATAATTTCCCAGAAGGTTTTAAACCAGTACAACCAAGAATCCTGAAACAAAAATAGCGATGCCAATTAATGACAATATATTTACTGTATGAAAATTCTCACAGGTTCGAGAATTCCGGTGTTGGTTTTTCCCAGTGAATCTCCTTCTTTCCAACCCATCCTTGACAGCAACTTGTGACCGACATTTTCCTCTGGTATGGCACTATGCAAACAGAACAGAAAATGACACAGGCGTTGTCATCTGTTAGTTCAGCAGCAGCGAAAGTGTAATCTGCTGCATTCTGCAAAACAAAGAAAAATACAAGATTGCAAAATGCTAAAAAGTAAACAGCAGAAAAAATTTCTACGGAAAGCATGTACGAAGAGCAATGTACTTGCTAGTAAAATTAAGAGCCACATATTTGTGCAAGATCTTTCGGGACAGACAACAAAATGACGATGGAGTTAAAACTTTAATTTTAAAAATTCACATGACAGGTAGTATCGAGCGACAGGGAGGAAAAGTTGAGGGTGACACTCAGCCAAGAAGATAAACCACAAACATGGTGACATATTTGTCATATCTTTGGGTACCGCCAAACAATCACTGAGAATGATCTGCAAATAATGTGTCTAAAGAAATCCGAATTGCAATTCCTAAGTAAACTGTATTGAACGATAAAACCCATTATTTACAAACATGCAAATATGATGTACTACACCAGCAGCAACAAATATTTAACTTTGATGTCAGCGGAATACTTAATTCACCTTATCAGAAGTAATGTGATATTACTACTACAAACAGAACTACAGTACTGGTGGATAGAAGCCGGCAACCTAGTAGTAGTATTGTGGTGTTACTACAACAACTACACTACAGCAACTACTACAAATGACTACTACATTACCGGTGGACAGAAGCTGGCTGGCTTGTAGTAGTATCATGGTCCGTGGGTAAGTCGCTACCGACACTGCGACGTCGATTGGCTGCCCTGTCCTGATATTCATCATTTGGTCGAACTGATGGATGATCCTCATAATTCATTCCCTTCCAACACACATACATAAACAGAAGCGAAGTCCTTCCTAAGCCACAAGACCCATACGGTGGCAGCACTGGTCTCCCTTTTCTTACCTCAAAGCCAAACACCAGTTCACAGTGAAAGACCACGAATACAGATATGTGCCTGCTTACATCGAAGCTATTGCTGATACTCACTGTGCCTACCCACAAATGATTGGGCAGGCTAAGTTAATCCAGATGGCTAGTTACATACCGATATGTTTTACCCATCTGGTAATAATAATTATTAGCATAATAATAATTATTAGCATCCAAGTAATAACCAAGCCTGGCTTAGAGTAACTTTGTCGACCTAAACCAACCAATTTATCAGCAAGTAAGCAAGTTGCCACAACCACAATTTACATGCACTTATGACCTGAGTACAGAGTAACAGAACTTAGCTGAAATGTACTTAGTCAGTTAGTCAATCAAGTAATCGATAGATCGGCTGACTGCTCGAAACACATTCACATAGCAACGTATGTTCAAAATCTAATCAGAGGTACACAATGACAGAGACTAGGCTGAGTGTTCACCTCTACTGTAGGCAATGAACATTTCAGTGTTCAAACTACGATTAACAGTGCTGAGAAATGGGGCAAATCTACAGCAATATTTATTATCTCCGCCAAGTGTGAAAGTAGTGAACATTGGAGGAGATTATGAGATTGGTCATTCTGTCCGTCGTTGTGTGTGTCCGTCATTCTGTGTGTGTGTGCCTATGCCTGTACACATGTCTGAGGCACCATATCTCCATAACGATGCCAGATAGACGCATGGTCGCAATGGACCACTCATAGGAAGTTGACCACCGCGAGTCAAATGGTCACGTGACCGATGTCGTCACGTGACCCCAAAAGGTAAAGGTCGTGACCCCATTATCTTTGAGGCACCACATCTCCATAATGGTGCTAGAGAGATGCATGGTCACAATGCACAGAGTGGGCCAAAAAACCGGACCTGTTTGAGCACTGATAACTCAGCGATGGTTAGAGGTAGAAAGACATGTGATACGTCAAAAGTTTCAGAATGCTGTAGAGAATAAGTGACAAATTTGCACAGTGAAGCATTGAAATATTCTTTGCCTAATTTGCATAAATATTCATCACCCCCAAAATTCTGCCAAATTTGACTGTAACACATGAATTTAACATGGACATTTGAGCTTTTATAACTTAGCGATGTTCAATGATGGAAAAGCACGTAACATGCCAGAAGTTTCAAAATTCTGTACAGAAGAAATGTACAACTTGCATGTCTCAGCATTTAAATAATCTTTGCCTGATATACACAAATCTGTCCCACCACTAAAATCATGCTAAATTGGCAGTAACGCATGAATTTAAGTTTATTGTCATTCAGCATACAGTGAAATATCAACAATCATTAACACATACATTGAAATTCAACGTAGGCAGTTGTCCAGCTTTTGCATTCATTCATTTAGGCAGCTGATCTGGAGTCAATGTGTTCAGGATCAGCTGAGCCCAGCATTTGATTAGCACACGTTTCAGTTGGTCAGCTACTGAAATTTTGTGACCATGCTATCTGTTGCAATGCCCCACACTAATTAATTCATAGAATTTTAATCTGGAGTTTTTGACGGTGAGTTTTTGAGTTCAATGAACTAGTGCACATGGAAGTGCAGGCAAATGCCTAATTTCAGGGGTAATAAAGATTTAGACAAATTAGGCAAAGAATAATTGAAATGATTTGCTGTGCAAGTTCGGCCCTTTTTGTCTACAACATTCTAAAACTTTTGACATATCACACACCTTTCTATGGATAACCATCGCTGAGTTATCAACGCTCAAACAGGTCTGGTTTTTCTGGCTCACTCTGTAGTAGTAGTAGTAGTAGTAGTTGTTGTAATGTTTAAATTACTTCACTTGGCAGAGATATGCACTGTTACAAGTGCCTTCTAGTAATGAGATTGTACTTGTACTCAAGGTACAAACAAACCAATACTGATACACTATATTAGAGTAAGTTCCAGACAGAAAAAACCTCAATGATGAAAGCTTTCACTATTAGCAATGCAGGCTACAGAAAGTAACAGTATCAAGTTTGCTGTAAATGACCGTAAAGTTGCAACAAACTATCTAATTTGTTAGAAAAGAAATCTGTAACACTTTAGAAATACCGCACTATAATAACAGATTAACAGTGACTGCTAAATCGTACACAAGCTATGTTGCTCTAGCTCTATATAAAGTTAACAAGCAAATTACGAAATTCTGCCATGAAGTAAGTAAGCAGGCTTTATCTTCATTAATATGATGCAGATGGTTGAATGACAGGAATTATGTTAAAAGCTGCACCAAAACAATTTCAAACAAAAGTTTATCTTTGGGCCATTGGACTAACTTGCAGTAATCCTGGACAAAGAGTCGATTTAATAAAAAACCCGAAATCGAGTGTACGACATTGTATGTCTGTGAATGTATGTCTGTGAACTGCAGCAAAAACAAGTCGATTTACCGCGAGTCCAAACTTCATTTTCAACCTTCTCAGCTGCTGTCTACGAGCTTTTTCCTTGTCCTGTGACGTCTTGCTCACTTCTGTATTCAAATACATTGTTAATATTACAAAATAACATGGCAGAATTGTAGAAAGGGACAATATTAGCATCAGCAGTTGACAGAATGACATAAATACACTACACTTTGACCTTAGGTATAGAAGAAAATTTTAAAAACTACCAAAGTACTCTTTCAGAAAAGTGAGCTGGTTTTCGGAGATTTTAAAATCAGCGGGTGCCAAAAGTGGCAGCATAAACTCAAACAACAATCTTGACCCATGAGTTCACAAACTACCCACAGAGTTAACAATGGTTTGCTGGTTGGTTGGTTGGCAAATTATCCCACATTCTCAAGGCCTGTCTATGTCTTCATAGTGAGTAAGTGAGTGAGTAGAGTTAAAAGTCCCACTCGACACAGTATACGTCATTTCGGGGATAGCATTTATGGGCAATGCACATACATACACATAATAATGGAACAGAAAGTTAAACCTTTACAGAAAAATCTAACATGAAATATAAAACACAGAATCAACCTAAACCTATTGTAAGAACTCGTTATTGTACTTTTGCATATGGCAGCAGTTCTAATAATCTTCCTTGTTTTTCTCCAGACAGTCGTCAATCTCATAATGCTTTATATTAGAGGACAAATTTTCCATAGCACAGGCTGGTAAATTTCACTATCACATGTAGCGCAATGGACATGGACATATTTTGCTAACTATTCCAACAACTTTTTGAGTACGTTTTCCTATAAAATCTCTCTGACATGGGCCAGCATAAAGACTGAATCTATGGCAAGCCAATGTCGACAACAACAACAACAACAAGTAACTATGACTCGCATTAGTAGTAGTTGTAGCACAGTTGCAGGTGCAGTAGTGGTGCAACTACAACAGCCAGGTTCACACTGAGCATGCTACTTTCAACAACAACAACATATGAATCTGACCAGTGTTAGTATTAGTTGCATCAGCAGGTGCAGTAGTGGTGCAACTACAACAGCCAGGTTCACACTGAGCATGCTACTTTCAACAGCAACAACATATGAATCTGACCAGTGTTAGTATTAGTTGCATCAGCAGGTGTATTAGTGGTGTAACTACAACAGCCAGGTTCACACTGAGCATGCTACTTTCAACAACAACAACATATGAATCTGACCAGTGTTAGTAGCAGTTGCATCAGCAGGTGTACTAGTGGTGTAACTACAACAGCCCGGCTCACACTGTTCACAGGTCTCCTGGCGTGGGTGAATGTGCAGACTGAATGTATGGCTGGCGACTCTCAGCTCATCACCATGATATAACACACGAGGATCACTCAGGCACTTTGCCTTCATACGACATCATCATCATCATCATCATCAATTCATCATCATCATCAGTAGCAGCAGCAGCAACATCGAACAAGGACCAAAATAATGTGGCTAAAGGTGGAATCGCTGATTGATGACGCCACCTGGTGAATCATAAATAATCTTTTTTTCAAAAGAGAGACGCAACTGCATGCATTGGATGGGAGTTTGACTCACGAATCTCCCCCTTCCCCTGGGGGTCAGGGAGCTCCATCTAACACAATATGCCACTGGACCCCACAAATGCACCTCCCAAATGGCAGTTAAATCTGTTGAACAGTTGTAGCATAGGGCATGAATGTAAGAAACAGGCAGATGACAGAAAACAGACCACGCTACGGACAAATGCTTAGAATTAGGTCTAATCGCTTGCACTGCAAAAGCCACTTCGCCAACAAATTTTCACCAGCAAAGCAAAATCCTAATCACATCAAGGCATGAAAAATAAAAGGCAGCAAAAATTTAGCAAAATAAAAAACTGGTTAGGCAGCTAAGCACCCCCCTGCAGCAGATTTAGACCCCAGCTCAACTCAGATCCCAACCCTATCCAATACTGAGTTTACCCTGTTCTGCTACTTTGCAGATGAAATCAATAAATGTGGATAAGCATTTTACATCAAACATAATGACACTCAGCGTGATCGGAGTTGAATAGGTACCAAGACGTCACACTTTAGGGATCAGGAGATGATACCATAACATCACACTAGTCACAAATGCATCACACTCGCAGATTCAAGTGTTCTTCCCAATGTATCACAACCGGATGGGTATTA
>Ga0209367_1007160_pt1 | contig 15394 bp, 12 predicted proteins | sample WorMetLIZISLAND2_FD_187412 | JGI IMG/M metagenome (GOLD analysis project Ga0209367, IMG submission 187412) | Marine gutless worms symbiont microbial communities from Max Planck institute for Marine Microbiology, Germany - Olavius geniculatus... ... | reverse complement strand
ACTATTAAACTATTAAAATATACTGTAAGTAACTGTTAAAGTTTAGATGTGAGAGAAAAGCCCGAAAACTTATCTTTGTCGTGCGAAAGCTATGTAAACAACTAATCTAGCCAAGAATATTTAACTACAATAATATTTAACTACACGTAGGCTAACGTTAACGTGCCGCGAGGCAGGCGCGACTGTGACAACTTGGGTACAACTTTTAGGGGCCGTTGCCCTAAAATTTGGGAAGGCAAAAAACGTGCAAAATTCGGTGCGATTTCGAACAACTTTAGATTTGGACCGCGAAATCTCAATGGATCGAGTTAGGTATAGTTAAGACTACTTACTTATTGACTTTTGCAATTAGTGATTTCTTACTTTTCGTAATTTTTCATTGGGTTTCCGGTTAGTTATACCCATTTTCACAGCAGACGAACAAGTTTTTTTTACTCAGTTATTAGTAAACTTGCGATAAACAAATGGCAGATAAATCAGCACTATCAAAACAATCAGGTGAGTCCTAGCTGCTTGCACAGTTAACGTTTTATTTGGAGATAAGCCTTTGAGTAAAATGGCAACTAGTTGTTATACGTAGGCGGCAGGCTGGCCGACGTTGAAGGCGGATAGTTAAATAGCAATAGCAAGCAATAGCAATGATCTTGAATAATCGTTGTATGACAAATTCGATTGAAAAACGAGCGGAATATGTTTCTTGCAGGTTTGTTCATCACAGTGCCATATTCTGTCAGTTATTTAGTATTCACAACCATTGGAAAATCTGATCGCACACTACCCATAGTAATGAATAGCTCCTGTCATCTTCACTTTATTTTATTTATTTACTTAATGAAAAAGGGCCGCAGCCACTAACATGCCACAATAACATAACAGTATACATCAATGAATGTCACTGATAACACAATACAACAATAGGACTAGGCCTACTAGAAGAAATAAACTTTGCAATAACTAGCCAAGAATGTGGAAGTAATAGACTTGTCACTTGTCCCGTGTTCTTTTTTACGTATCGTGTGCAGCTCGGATTGTTCTGGTGCACTTGGTTTCGCAAGAAGATGCTGAAATGTGTTCGCAGTTGGTGGCAGGATTGCAGCATTTCCTATCACTGATATGTAGCATGAGTGGTGCATGTAGATTGCCATTTATTGGACTCGTGGCCGTTGCTGGGGCTCAACCAGAGGCAGGTTACCGGGTGCTAAAACTCTTCATTCTTTAGGCCTAAACAATTAGAAAGCTCGTTTCTAACTACCAGTCAAGTGGTTAAATTCCAAATTCTGGTCATGCCATTTGTTTTTAATGCAGAAAACAAAATAATGGAATTGACTAGATTTTGGATTTTTTCAATAATTTCTGCTATTCTTTCATTTTACCGTTATGCTGCCTAATATATGTAATGTTTGTGTTGTCACTCTTGGTCTTCAGGCATCATCTCAAAACCTTTATGTTCTACCGTTCTTATCCAGACCTACTTATCTGACATTCTGATACTGTAGTAAGGGGGCCCAATGTTTATTATTTTGGTTATGTTAAACTCCTCTATGATGATGATGATGTTGTGTTGATGTTTTTCAGGGTTAAGTTTGTATAGCAGTACTCTATAGTACTTATTTTCAAAGCAGTATGCCATAGTGGCAGTTGTTGCTGTTACAGTGGCAGTGCAATGTGCAGCCCAAAGCCTTAGGCAGAATTTTTGTTTGCTCCTCTCTGCTCCCTTGCTCCTCCTTTCTCTTCTCTTCCCTTAGAAGTAGGATCCCTCAAATCTAGCTAGGGGGTCTGGGGAGCACTGTGAGCTCCCCCAGCAGGGTCTGGGGCAGAGCCTTAGCCAAAGTCGAATCTGGTGCATTATAGCCTTAAAATATGCCATCATATGAATCAACTGACCAAATTTAGTTCATGCAGCTTAAGCAATAAAGGTAAACAAGGATGGGGCAGAACAATTTTAAAAGTGAAGGTAGAACTAATCTGCGAGCGAAGCAGGCAGAAAAAAAATTTGTGCTGTTGTTCGTGCAATTGTCACATTAACTTTAAGAGTTCCAAACATTTCGGAGGGTGGTTTGAACCCACTAACCTCCCACCCCTCTTAAATACACCCTATGCAGCTGATTTTGATTTTGCTCATCTGCAAAGTTGAAAATGTCACAAGAACATATTTCTAGTCTACTCTGTGCATCAGAATGCATTTCTCCAACTCAAAATGTACCATAGGCTAACTCATTTTTGGCCGGGGCTAACAATGCTTTCCGCAGATCCCACTGTTGGAGGAACACTTTCATCACATTGATTGACAGTATCGTCATTTTATTTTTTTTTACAGAATAACCACTGATATTTTTAATAAGTTATACAAACTCATCAGTATACAATCTTTATTTTGATACAGGTTGTTGACCTTTCAAAACCTTCAACAATCTGTGTCAAAATAAAGGTTTTACGTTGACGAATTTGTAAAGTTACTATTTTAGCCTATGAGTAGACTATTCAAAGATTGCACTGATGTGTCCAGGTGCTATTGCCTCTGCAGAATGTCCGTGGCAACTTTGCACGCATTCACTCTGTGCTGAGTGAACTGCTCAGTATGTCAGAGAGACTCAGCACTGACACTGACATTGCAAAGAGTGTTGGTGGTGGTGCTAGGCAGGTGGATTTAAGCTCTGTGCAGCTGGCTGTTCAGGATGCCATTACTATGTTCCAGAGACAGGCACAAAGTTGGCTACAGGTTTGTCAGCAGTCACCGGAGAGGGGCCAGTCACCCTCTGCCTTAAATTTTAGCCTGTCAGAAAATGTCGCTTAAATGTGCTTTAAAAGTTTTGCTTTTTTTAAATACAGAATTTGGGGCTAAAAATCTCCCATTTTGGCAAATTGCGACAGAAAATTTGAGCTCCCATAATCTTTTTTGTTGGAAATTTGAAGATGACTGTTGGAAAATTGCAACTCCCGGTTCCTTCCCTAGTACTCTTGATCCACAACGTTACTATTTGTGATTATTATTTACATACCAATATTTTTTATGATTAGTGCTCTATTTGCTTTTATTGTGATATTCTTTTTGTTATGCGGCTTATTATTATGAACTATCAGTGGTCACTCGTGTAAAGTAGTAGATTGTGCAGCTGTCATAATAAGTTGTAGTACCAGTCTTGCTCACCCATCTGTCAGTTCCTTCTATTGCTGTACTCAGCATGGGCGCTTAATTTAAAAGCCAATAAGCGTATGTAAACCAAAATTGGCGCTAATGCTGAACGTTTCTCGGGGCAGAAGTAACCGGTGTGCCAAGTAAAAACTTTTAGTGCATGTACAAAGTGACTGAACTGAACTGAACATGCTTTGCACATTTCGTCAAATAAACTGATCTGCACTGACTTTCACTTCAGGCCTACACTACTTAAAAGCAGCTGAACTGAACCGAGATTTCAATTCCATTTATTTTGCCTGCTTTGAACGTGGTTTCAGTAAGGTATACCAGAATGATAATTTTGCTATTCTATGCAGTGGTCAAGGCAGGATTGAAGAGGTGGGGGAACTCTGCTTTTCCTTCCTTTTTTCTTTTCTTTTCTTTGTAGTAGACCTTTTCAAATATGGCTAGGAAGGTTTGGGGAGTGCTGTAAGTTCCCCTGGTGGGGGCTGTGCATTTAATGCATTTTAACCTTAAAATCTGCCATCTTGTGGTACCAATTTTAAACTCAGGTGGGGCAAGTATACAGACTGAAAATAGGAGGTGGGGGAATGCAGGGTCAGTGGGGTTGCCCTTACTTAGACCACTGGTTGTATGTTGGCTGGTTGTCAGGCGGCTGGCTACTGGTCTCAGTTGGAGATAACTCTGTTCACCACGTGCAGCTCACAGTCTGTTGTCAGAGCGGTTGATGCCGCTGCAGCAGCCCTAGACCAGCACAGCCTCAAGGTTTCATGCACTTTTTCCAGGGGCATAGCCAGGATCTGGATGTACGGGGGGGGGGCACTTGATGGGTGTTATGCTCCCACCAGGGAAGGGGTCTGGCAAAACGTGAGAGGGCTATTCCCCCTTCTCAGAAATTTTTCAGATTTTTGTCTGTGCGAAAATGAAATGCTTTGGTGCATTTCGGCACTATTTTGATTATCATCTGTGGACTCCAAAGGGGCACGTGCCGAGTGCCCCCCCCATATGGCTATGTCAGCGACTTCCTGTGACTCTGATACGTTAGTACGGATTTTACATACTGTGATTTAATATATGCCAGTATTCCAGAGCTGCAGTGCAGTGGACTTGCACATAAGCGACCTGATGGTTTGATTTCTCTTCTTATGTCAGGACAGACTTTGTCAAGTTCAGCCGTACCAGCTCTCTGGAACAATCTTCCAACTTCAATCATTGAAGCAAACAGTTTGCCTGCATTCCGTCGTCGACTCAAGACACATCTGTTTACTGTTGCTTTTGAAAACAGTGGTTAACTGTAACGTAGCCAGCGCCTCTGTATCTTTACACACGTTTAGTTTTATGACGCTTTATAAGTTCGTTTTTAACTTTAACTTAACTTTAACTTGAAGCCTCTTGAGCCATGGTAGAGTTGGCATGCTGGCACTGCAGAATGCTTGGTAGTTAATTTTTGCATTCTAGTTGTAGATGGGAACAGTTTCACTCTTTTGCCAGATTTATCTGTAGGCTGACAAATACTGTCTCGGTGTTTCTTTGCTAGTTTCAGTCATTCGCTTAAAGATGTTGACTTTTCTGCGTAGGCTACCTGTGGTGTTGCTGTGTTACTCGTATCAGTTACTTCGTTCGTCTGTCTGTCTGTCTGTGTATTCTTAATTCAACTGTTAGTGCTTATGGTTTGTTATTCAGGTGTGATAATGTGCATACTGCAGTATACTCTGTTCATTAAACAAACAAACAAATAAATAAATTATGAACTGCTTTTGTAGATTAAATAATAACTTACCAGTGCACTGTAGGCTAATTCCAGTTTAGGTATAAGTATTGAATTTTAGTGTGAAAGTTGCTTAACAAGTCTTATTGTGGATGGCTCGCTCTCTCCGTTCACATTGTGTACGTACATTTACGCTCGAATCATTCTTGTTGTTTTCTTATCTATTGCTTTATAGTCACCAGTATGATTTATGGCTGGCTGGGTGGATGACAGAAGATCCAGGTGGTGCGTATGAAAGTGGCTGGTTCATTGGGCTTCAGCCAGGAGCTGCAGATGTTGTCAGCTGCTAGTGACGATTTAAATGAACCTCTAGATGATGAGCTCAGCACTGGTCTGGTTGACGCTGTCTCCATTGATATACGTACGTACACTTAGACTCATTCATACTGCCTGTCTAGCAGCTCACTCTGTCTGGGGTGGTATCATTGCTGAGCAGGGTTTAAAAAACCTGTTTTTTTTAAAAAAAGCCCAGTGGGCTGGGCTTTTTTTAAAAACCCGGGTTTTTTTCAAAAAGACCCGGGCTTTTAAAAAATCTCAACTTAGTGGATTTGGGGGACGTTTTATTGCGTTTTGAGGGGTTTAAAAATATGCCGGACCAACGTGTTTTGGAGGTTTATGAATAATATAATATATTATATTATACATATTATATATTAAGATGCACAAGGTTGGTGTAAACACCGAATCTGAGGCGCTAGCCGTCATTACTGTTTTGGTTTAGAAGCTTCAACCACAATAAATTGAATAAAGTGTTTTATTGTTGGCAAAACAACAAGTAAAGCAGACATATTTTTGAGGTGGGTTTTTAGGTGGGTTTTTTTTCCGTGGGTTTACCCAAAAAAACCCGGTGGGTATGTACCCGGGTGTCTGAACCCTGCTGCTGATGTCAGTTGCTAGTGATGATGTGATGATGACCTCAGCAGTGGCCTTTTCATCGCCATCTCCGTTGACATATAAATTGAACTTTGAAAAAACATTTGCTCTCCAGTCCACTGCTCAAATATGTCCATTTTGGGGAGAAAAGAAGCCACATGAATTTCCTCTAAAATATTTCAATATTTAAAGATGGCCTAAGAGCTTTGAATTTTATTATAGGTTTACTGTGAACTTATTATAGTATATTAGCAGTCAACATTGGCACTTCTTCATAATAAGTTGAGAACCTATGGCAGTAGTCTGTAGACAAATTGCTGTGTAAATAAATAACATTTTGAAACCATTTGCTGCAGTAGACAAACGGGCCGGTACTCTATTTACCTAGCCTGGACGGATGGAAGGCTGAGTTGAACTTGGTGTTTGTTATGTACCAAAATAGTTTATTTTTATGTAGACAGTCAGTCGCCTGTTCTAGGAGTAACCACTTGATAATAGTCTTGCCGGAAGTCGAACCTACCATCACTGGATTGTATGTTTGACACCCTAGGGTTACTGCTACTAGTTACACGTGTGTGAGTTTTTGCGTGCACTGTCTGGGATTTTTAACGCCAAGTGATTTAACATTGCATTACATTACCAGTGCTGTGTGTAAGTTTGTTCGTAAACTATGCAATATAGCATTGCAGGCGTTTTTGCACACAAATGTAACTGATTTGTAGACCCGATGAGCGTTCAGTCATATCTGATGAGTTGGTTGCATGAGTCTTCCACCGACTCTGAGCAGCTTCATCTCATCTTTCCGCAGTCCGCTGGTAATCGTCAAATGACTACATTTAAATTTCCTGTGCAAACCGTAACAACTAAAAAGCAGTGGTTTAGTGTTAAATTAGTAGATGTTTTAAACGTGTCAACTTTTTCTTTCCGGGATAACTTGATATCGTTGCATTGTCCAGATCTGAACTAAAATTCATAGCTCTGAAATGTGTTTCTTATAAAGAGCTATACTACTATTTTAGCCATTTGGCCATCAACCATGACTGCCGTGGTTACTTTCTGTTTGTTTGCTGTGCAAACCGTGTTGTTGTGTGGGTCACAGATCTGGTGATAAAATGTGACCTTCAGGAGCGCATTCTCAACACTCTTCTGCTACCGTTCTACCACAGCTATGTATGTGTGCTTCTTCTATCGTATCACATTCGGCAACTTCACTTTTTGACTTAGACTTTTGCTGAGCCTTTTCGCTGAGCTAAAGCTAAAGCTGAACGCTAAAGTCTGTACTTAGACCAAAGTTCAACTAAACGATTACAAGTGGCGGAAAACCGGTAAACCTAACAGGAAATAAATCAACCAGTTACGCTTGGACTTGCTTATTTAATTGCGCCGCGCACGCAAGTGACGTAATTACGTAACGTTTTACGTCATTGTGTAGCCATTACGACGTTTATTCTTGGTACCAGACTGTTTTAATTTACTAAACTATCTGTGTTAGTTGCCATGTTTTCGCTCAGCGAAATTACTTCACTTTTTGACTCAAGTAGGTACTTAGATCGAAGTTTAAGCTCAGCGAAAGTCTCAGCGAAAGTCTAAGTCAAAAAGTGAAGTCGCCCATTGTATCATAAAACTTGCTAAAGCACTCCTCATCTGTGGCACACGAATGTCATAACATACACCTAATAAAATAATATACAGCAATAACATGAAATTGAGAGATAAAATGGGCACTAGAAAACACAGACATAAAAACACGTAAAAAAATCTTGTAGCATTAGAAAAAAATGCCTATTATTTAGGTGCATTTTGAGATGCAATAAAAACAGTTTGAGATGTGGCATTAGATGTATTGTCATCACTGTGAAAGCATTGTTAGTGGAGCTGATAACATTTTTAAAATGTTTAACTTTAATAGTTAAATTTTCAACGGTTAACAGTAGAGCTGTCGAAGCATTAATTTTTTTTAACACATTAATTAATGCATTATTAATGCACCCAGGCCCGTCAAGAAGGAGAGTAGGGGGTAAGTTACCCTGGGTCCCACGACGATTGAGGGGCCCGCCTGTAGAATATAGAAAGTTAAAAACACGTTTAAAAATTCATAATTAACAATAACTGACGTCATATTTAGCATAAAAATCTATTAGCCTGTCGTCAAAATAATTATTTATTTACAGTAGTGATAAAACGGCAACTACAGTTTAGTTACTTGAATTCATTCGATTGTTAAATAACCACAGTTTAACGGAATATTGGAACTTTTGCTTCATGGAATTTGGTAAAATAACATAAATTTACGTATGTGCGTTAATTATTTTAACACACATTAATTTTTTAACGCACGTTAATGCATTAACGCATTAATGCGTTGATTAATGCGTTAATTTGACAGCTCTAGTTAACAGATAATTAATTTTGATTAGAACTCAGTGGTTATTCTCCAAGAAAAATACATTTGTTGTCAAATTTATTATTATTATTATTCAGCTAATTACTGCTACAGCTGCACTAGAGTCATTATTTTTTGTTCTCCTGGAAGATTATGAAACGTGGCTGTCGTAGCTATTACTGTTGCTGTGAAAACTGTGAGCGTGTTGTGCTTAAAAGCTGCATGAGTGTGGCTGATGCATTGCCACCATTTCAACAACTGATAACCACTCGTCCATTGTCTCCAGAGGCATTTACAGAGCAACACGAATGAACTCGAGTCTTCGTTCAGTTTAGTTGCTTCTAAGGAGTGTACTAAGCAAACAAACTGAACCGAACTGAACTAGATATGTCCGTGAGATTTAGTTTATTTCATTTTGGTTCATTTCTCAAAATGTACGAAGCCAGTTCAGTTCATTTCTGTAGCTTTGTACACCGTGTCTCAAGAAAACAGTTGAATTTTTTGGCATAACTTTGTCAAATTTCCATCAACTTTGATAATTTTTTGTGTAAAGATGGCCAAGACGATATTATTTTGTATGGTGCACTCATTTACCACCTAACCTAATTTATGTCAATGCACTACCGTGTGAAACATAGATGCTCTAAATTTTTACATTAGGCCTACGCGGTAATTATTTGTATCGGATTGCTTATATACCTTTGTTTCATCAGTTTGACAGAGGGCCACGTAGTTTAATAATTTTGAAGCATTAAATATTTTATGCTGAAAACAGCAGACAACAAAATAGCTGGCTGATGAGCTTAAAACACATCTAATCGATGAGTGAATGCATTTGATCAGTCGATCGTCGATTCTGCTATCAGCTATAAATTGGCATAAATTCTAATTTGCAAGCGAGTTGTTATACAAATTTATAATTCTGTTAAATAATTCACATTTTAGTGTATTTTGTGCCTAATTAACTCGTTACAACATTTATTTGAGACAAAAACTCAGCATTATGCAACAATTTGGAGCATCTATGTTTCACATGGTAGTGCATTGACATAAATTAGGTGAGGTGGAAAATGAGTGCACCTTACATAATTTCGGCATCTCAGTCATCAACGTGCCAAAAATTATTAAAGTTAGTAAAAGTGTAGCTGATGTGTTGCCACCGAGACCAATGCAAAGCACGTTTAACGTGTCGTAGAAACATTCAGATGTCCATTGTCTGCCGTTCTTTATTCACTAGGAAAATATATGACACTGTCATAAAGTGAATATTATTATTGATATGTTGTGTGCCATCGTTTACCATTGACAGTCGTTGTTGTAGGGTTGTTATGTTATTATGTTATTAAGTTTATGTTAAGTTATTTTACGTTCTGCTTAGAATCTGAGTGCAGCCGATGTGTTACCACCACGTCCATTGACCAGTACGTCCAACTTGTCCAAGAAACAGCCCGACGTCCGTCGTTTGCAGGTCATCTCTAGACTACCGGCTGACTTCGTCTGCGAATCACTGCTCTTTGGCAATGTACGTATGCCCTAGTATACTTGTTTTTTTTCTGCACATAATAATAGTAGTAGTAACAGTAAATGGCAATATTTATGGTCTTGTTGTCTTGGCACAGCAACTGCGAGAGTTCATCTGATGAGTGCTAAAATGTAGCACATGCATGTGCAGATAAGAGGTGGATTTAGGTATGGTACGATACGGTACAAGGTACGGGAGGCCAGGGAGATGGTTTGGGCATGGACAACGCCGAAAAGAAGAGGATTGTGTCAAACGGATTTTGGAGACAGACAGTGGTGATTCCAGCCCGCAACATCTGGGGGGGAAGGCCCCATGGCGAGTGCGATAGCGTGCACCTATATAGGGAGTCTGGGGCAGAGCCTCCAGTGGGGTCCAGGGTCAGAGTCCCTGGTCAGGGGATCAGGGGGCAAAGCCTCCCTGAAGCTGAAACACTTTTGGTTTTTAGACGTGCAATGGAAGCCGCAAATTTGCCAACTTTTCTAAAATTTAGAAACGCAAAAAAATTTAATATTTGTGTTATACTTGCGAAAAAATCATGGGTGGCCATGAAATTAGGGGGGGCAAGAACAAAACTGGGGGAAGGGGGCCTCTGCCCGTCTGGCCTGGGCCGAAAACCGCCACTGGCCACAGTACATCCGTGACAGACAAACGGACGGACGAACAGATGGACGACAACCCACATGAGACAACAGCTCGACCATTAAAGTACGGTCGGCTAAAAATTAACGCATATGCGCAAGTTTACTAAAGTTTGTGAAACAGTAGTTTCAATATTTACCTTATATTAAATTGCGGTAATTTGCAGTGGCATTTCTAGCCCTTAATATTTGGGAACATGGCCTCATGGCGAGCTCGGTAGCATGAGCCTATAATAGAGTCTGGGGGCGGAGCTCCCAGCGGGATCCAGGGGCAGAGCCTCTGGTGAGGGGTCAGGGGGCAAAGCCCCCCTGAAGCTGAAGCCTTTTTGGTCTTTGGGCATTCAATGGAAGCTGCAAATTTCCCACTTTTCTAAAATTTGGTAACAAAGAAATCGGATTTTGTGTTATCTTTGCCAAAAAATCGTGGGTGGTCACGAAACTGGGGGGGGGAGCTGGAGCCCTGTGCCCCCCCTCCCCCGGCCCCAGCCTAAAACCGCCACTGGAGACAGATGTTCGAAAACAACGGAGCAGGGGAACATAGAGAAAAAGGTGAATCGACGTCATAAAGTACAACATATGGAAGACTTGCGACTCGACTTGGTGGACGTTGAGAATGGAGCCGAGTGGAGACGAAGAACCCGACGCATGGCTGACCCCTCACCCGAGGGATCCACAGCCTGAAGGAGAAAGGAAAAGACTGGGAGAGAGCATGTTTAGCTGAACAGGTGCCCCACAAAAAGGGAGCTTTGCAGGTCAGAGAATGTTGGGACAGCAATGCAGCATTTTATTGTTAACATTGTAAATTTTACATAAGTGTTTTCAACAGCAGCGATATATTGCACATAAATTATGTACTTAAGCAAAGTTTATACTGTGAGTATATGTTGTCTAGGAAATCTTAGTCAGCGAACTAGTGCAGCAGCAAGACGGGGGCCCTGGACTTTGAAGCCGGAAGCGTACGGGCAAACGTCTGTCCCCGCGGTTGCATCTATAGTTTATACGGGCAAACGTCTGTACAGGCAAGTGTCCATATGGGCAAATGTCTGACACCCCCACAACATAGTTAAATTTGTTGAAGTATCGTCTGGAATAACTTCTCATTCTAATGCTTAATTCTAAATATTAGTTGCTATTTCTGGCAAGTTTGCCTATTTAAGAATCGCTAATAGAACAGACCAATAAACTGTTAACCAATAAACACTATGAAATGTATTATATGTGGCAGCCATTGATTCTTCGTCCGACGTCGTGTTGGAAGATTGACTGGTGTGAACTGGAGACCAATCAGCAGAACTTTCACGCCCTTTCTTCACTGCTCTATCAGCAGGTTGATTTCGTCATTAAATTATTACGATCATTATTATGATTAATATTATGATTTATTTATTTAAGAAAATCATACAAAGTACACAATTAAAAATGAAACGAAATGAAAAGAAAACAGAATCTAAACCATTAAAGCAGTACGTAAATGTTGAAGAAGTCTATTAACTTCAGTTGCACAAAAATGAGGGAAACAGGCATAGCCATGTTCAACACGCAGCAACTCTACTATCTGATTAATTATTATGGTTATAATTATTATAATTAATTGGCGTGAACTGGAGACCAATCAGCAGAATTTCCGTGGCCTTTCTTTACCGCTGTATCAACAGGTGGCTATGATGATAATGACGATGATGATTATTATTATTGATTCGTAGGTAGACCGTGTTAATGTGTCTGTAGTCGCCAGTTATAGTAGGGAAGCTGCTCATGCATAGGTATGCGGGGTGTCAAGTCATTAGTTCTAGTGATAAAGTTAATCAGTCATTTAATCCAGAATCTAGGTCCAGCAGCGAGAGACTTTTCCGTGCCGGACTTGTAATCCTGAGGTCACTCAGGGGTGCAGGTTCGACTCCGCACCAGCACACTGCCGGGTAAAAACCGTGGGCAATTTGTTCGCACGCATGTGCATCTGTCACCAAGCAGTATAATTTGGTACCGGTCAAAGGGCGGTGATGCCCCGCGGCTGAAAAGGTAACCGTAGGTCTGGCGTTGCACTGGCCATGCGTCACGGACTCAAGTGGTTTATCCACCTACGGGCTCAACGGCCAACGTATGGGAGATGAGCACCCCGCCTACGCCCCAGCTGGGGCATGGCTCCCTTTACCTTTAGAGAGAGATTTGATGGAGTGCAGTCCGGGTAAATAGTCAGTAAAAGGATTCGGTGAAAAGGTGAGTTTTGAGTCGCTGATGGAAGCTGACAAATTAGTGATGCACCTGATTCATTATTTGGCCCTGAGACTGGCTATGGTAGTTGCAGTTATTCAGTTGATTGATTGACCAATGGATCAGTTCATTGATCGACTAATCAACTTAGTACAGGGTGGTGCAGCTAAAGTGAAGTCAACTTACATTTTTGCTGGTTTCCTGCTACTACTTCTACTACTAATATAGCTACAGTCTGCTGGTGATGTAGTGACTTCGTTGCTATTGTGATGTCATGCCATGTGAGTCAAGATGATGTGCCACCCATCCACCAGTTCACTATATTAACTGTGGCAGAGTTATCTCTGACAGTGAATGTGTTAATGTGTAGTCATCGGTCTTGGTGGTGAAGCTACTCAATGACGATGATGTTTCCACTCAACCAGCGCCGAGGTCCGGCACCAGCTACGGCAGCAGTTACCATCATCCAGCAGCCGGACCGGGACCCCTGCCCCCCACCGGTCACTTCGTCATTCTGCCCTCAGCCAACTGTTCCCTGCTTGTCAAGTCACTGGCTGTGAGTGAGCTAATGATGCCGGCCGACTTCTCGGCCAGCGACCAACAGAGTCAGCAGTCTCTGGACATCATGTCGGCCATCCTCGACAAGGTTATTAGTTGTAATATTATTTACGCCACTCATCGTCGTCATTATCATCATCATCATCATCATCGACAACTGTGGGCTCAACACCCATTGGTGTCTGACGCCATTGTTACTATTGCTGCCCACCGCTGCCTATCTAGGGCAGCGTGGCTTAACTCCTGCAGGGTTGCCCCACACCACTGCTCAATGTCATCTGACCATTCTCAGTGAGGCCGTCCTCTTTTGTTTGAACCGTCCATCATTCCGAACACCAGGGTCTTTATTTTTCTGCTGTCGTCCATTCTGCAGATATGGCCGAAGAGGCGCAACTTTCTCTGTATCACTGTGTTGAACATGAATTGACAACTTTCTCTTTTGTTATTATGATCATTATTATTTATTATTATGATCATTATTAATCAAGTCAGTGAGCTAATGATGCCAGCTGACTTCCCGGCCAATGACCAATGGAGTCAATAATCACTAGACAGCACGGCTGCAGTTCTAGACAAAGTCTGTATGCTAATGACTCATTATTGTAATATTATTTACACTGCACGTCATTACAGGGGCGTCTACCTTCCCCCATTGGACACACTACAACAGTGATTTGGTGGCGTGGTGTAGTTGGTAATGCGTTTCAGCTGAAACGAAGTTACTCTACGCCGGGCCCAGTTAGTACTGCGATGAGTGACTGCCTGCGGGCAGGTAAACCATCTCGGTGCGAAGCCTGCCAGCTAGGTCGACTCAGCCTTCTACCCTCCGTGGGACGGTAAAATGAGTAGTGACTCATTTACATGGGTTACAGAAGGTGGGGACCTTGGTACAGCTGACTGGGGTTGCCTAGCCAGCCACTGCACGTTATTACAGGTTATTATGCTCGCAATTGCTAAGTGGCGCCTTGTGCACGTTATTATGACCGCGTACCACGTACTGCATACAACTCCTACCTTCCTCCATTGGACACACTACGACAGCCCCCTCCAATGTCTGACTGCCCTCCTTAACGTCGAATCAGTCCCCTCTGATATCAAACTTAGTCAAGTGCTGCAATCACCAATGACAGATAAAGGCATCTATGCTTGTGGCCGTGGCGATGTGAGGGAACATAACATACAATTTGGCACATTGTAGGCCTACACTTGTGGCCCAATGTGGAGTGTTAGATGGGGCTGCTTGACTCCAACACTCTAACGGAAAAGGAGATTTTGGGATTAGACCTCAACCAAAAGTTGCACTTGCTTATTTATAATTTACAAGGGGCAGCACAGATCAGCCATTCTACAATTTACCGAATTACTTGGTTTTTGTTAATGATGTCACTGGCCATCGGTGAGCTGATGGCTATTTGCCATTTATTCCGTGCACGCTGTTGTCAATCTCTACCATTGAAAAAGGGGTTCCTCGCAACCCAGAAACTGCCCAGAAAGTGGCGGACAGTGGGACGACAATTTCTGGCTGGTGAGGGCCTCTTTATGGCATGTTGCAAGATTTAGAAGTTCACTTCGTGCAGCACAACATTCCGGGTGCTCTGTGCAGTTCAGTTTTCACAGTATGGCATGTATTGTGAAACTTGAACTGTACTGTGTTACTTACTTATTTCTTGAACAGTAAATTTATGCGAGGCCAATGAGTGAGTGAGTGAGTAGTTTCTTAACGGCACATGAGCACAAAATAGGCCATAGGTCCTCATTTTTACCAAACGTGGCCTTATTGTATTTGAATCCATCCTTGCTGTTTTGTGTGTTAGGCCTCTAACTGGTTGAAAGCAATCAAACCTTACATTGTTGACCATTGTCTGTAGTCATCGGTACTGGTTGTAACCATGGAGTAAGTTTGTTTGGGACATTTCGTGCCATATATTTGTGACTGTGACTGTGACGGTTGATATTGGTGTCTTTGTGAATGTGTGGACTCTGAAATGTGATGCATCGTCTGTGTGTGAAGGTAGAGAGTGTGGAAATGTACAATCCGCTGTCAGTGCGTTCCGGTCTGTTTGACATTCTCCAGTTCCAGCTCATGAAAAATGCGCCGGCAGCACGTCACAAAGCCACAGCCAATACACAGGTTCACCTTCATTTCATGCAGGGGTGATGGGTTTATAATCTTACTATAATGGGTGGAAAGTCTGTCTGTCTGTCTGTCTGTCTGTCTGTCAGCCCCCTCTAGCGCCTTCCCTGTTGCACGGTCGCGAACCCCGACCGCGGCGTTTGAGTTTTTGGGCCTTAAGTATGTGCCCCC
>Ga0209367_1007159_pt1 | contig 15396 bp, 11 predicted proteins | sample WorMetLIZISLAND2_FD_187412 | JGI IMG/M metagenome (GOLD analysis project Ga0209367, IMG submission 187412) | Marine gutless worms symbiont microbial communities from Max Planck institute for Marine Microbiology, Germany - Olavius geniculatus... ... | reverse complement strand
GGGCTCCACTTTGGTACACTTAGCTACAGACTGGAAAATTGTCATGCAACAGTGAGCCTGATTCTATGCTGTTTGCGTTAGCGCTCCAAATCGTTTTGGTTTAGAGCTATATGACGTCATAAATTAAAAAACGTCATATCCGCAACCGACTCATTATAGTTTGTAAAGGATGTACGTTTCACTGATGTATAGATTGTAAGAAAGTAGATGGTAAGTTAACTGTTGCTCTCGTCGTGGCTGAATTTTTTTTGTTGCAAAATTCTCCCTTTACTGCCCTACTCCTTTTTCCTTTTCTCGCCTCTTTTCCCTTCCCTTCCCTTCTTCCATTCCAGTCCCTTCAAATAGGCTAGAGGGTTAAGAGGGAGCTCTTTATCCCTGTATCAGGGTCCAGAGCAGAGCTCCAGCTGCTAATGTACCGTGGGTGAATGCAGTGAGTGAGCCCCAGAAGCTGCATTAAGTGGCAGCTAATCACTTTCAAGATGGATATGTTTAGAACAAGATGGATATTTTAAAAGTGCAAATTCTTCTGGATGCAATGCACAGAGAATTTCCCTGTGTTCATCTGCACCCAGCACACCTGCCAAGTTAGCACATAAATACTTTGTATTCATTATCGCCAATCTATATTGATATGCAGTCATTTTTTATGTGCAAGAGCTAACATAGCTCTAGCGCGTATTAGCCAAGGTAATTCTGTCCGTCTGTCTGTCCATCACGACCCAGTACCGATTCAAGCCCAGGCGAGACAGAGACTTCGGGTTTTCACCATATGATAGCATAGGTCTCTAGTATTTCGTGACAAAATTTCATCCCACTGGGTGAGGAGGGTCCTCACAAAAGAGGGAGCAAAAGATGGGCACCCCCTGTAAAAAGACGTTATTTGGCCGATATTGGCTCGTCTTGCATGAAAATGGTTGCAGATAGGCACAGACATGCTGCTTATCATAACTAGCACCGGTGACCAGCTTTTGAGTAATGTCCACTTCGATGACTTTAAATAACCATGAATCTCCAAAACAGGGGGTTTTAGTGATTTTTTCGCGGTTTCGGGCTGCGACACACATTTCAAGAGTGAATTGCGCCGAAATGGCTGGAGATAGACCAAGGTAACCTGCATATGAAATTTTCGCCATTGAAGATAGATTTTAGCAGTCCAAGTCCCGACATCCTACGTTCAATGAGGCCTGTACACGTGGGTGTCAAAGAGGGGTACCCCCTAAAAAGTGGTTATTTTTCCGCTAATGGCTTGTTTAACATGAAAATGGTTGCAGATAGGTATAGACATGCAACTTATCGTAACAAGCACTGGTAATGTACTTTTTAGTGATATCAACATCAGTGACCTTGAACCCCAAATATAGGGGTTTTTAGTGATTTTTTTTTTGCAATTTTCGGCTGCAAGAGTGAATTGCGACGAAATGGATAGAGACAGATAAAGACCACCTGCAAAAGGGAACTGCTATAGGCTCTCACGCATCTCGTTTGCATTAGCTCCAATTTTTTGTATTACACTGTCATTTTATCACTGTATCTTCTGCTGTCTTTAGTTATTTACCTTATTTGTCAGTTGATTCACTTAATGACGAAGTGCACTTATGATTGACATTCCACGAACATATCATAATCTTGCTGGTTGTATTTTATCATTGTTGTTTATTTGATTCATCGTGCCTTATGTGACATTTATAACAAATGAATAAAAAATAGAGACATTTGATAATCTTTTTTCATTATCAAACACTGAGAAATTGCTCATAACTGTCTACATGTAAATTGCAAGTAGTCTTATACATTGACTGAAAAGTGAAAATAATCGGAATTGCCATCAAATGACACAGTGAAACATCTAATAAGTATGTAACATGTGAATGAATTGTCTAAAATACCAGTACCCTAATTGTTTGGCAATAAATGAAATACTACAGAACATCAAGGACAAAATGGCATTAATACAATACAGCCAGAATTGACAACATAAATAAATAATGCAGCATTATTTCACGAGCTGAAATAAACCAAATTCAATATTTAGCTGCTTAATTCCAACTACCACAAAACATGCACCAGCACGGATAAACTGCAATTAACGGTTCAAATTATAATGTACATATGTCTTACTATAATGCATGTAAAGTTTTGTCTGGCGCCTTCTGTGTTGCACGGTCATAGACCGTGACCACAGCATTTGAGTCCTTGGGTCTTAGGTACATGCACCCCCAGCTCCCCCACAATCAGCCTGACGGGGGCTGAGTTGTCAGCAAAACTCCCACTTGTAGGGTGGGAACTTTGCTAGTGGTATGAACTGTAATGCATGCAATTCAGCAGAAAGTCCCCTTAATACTTTTCTACTAGGCTAAGTAAACCATGGTACTGATTCGGACAGAGTTGACCCGTCCTCCGCAAAACCGCAATAGACAGCATTATGAGATTGATGACTGTCTGAAGGATAACAGGGAAGATTATTAGAACTATCATTATGTTAATTACATATGCACGCGTATAGTGGAGTTCTTACAATTTTAGGTTTAGCTCATTTTTTTGTGTTTTGTGTAAAGGTTAAACTTACCGTTCCATTACTATGTGTATGTATGCGCATTTTGCCTGAAAAGGCCATCCCCGAAATGACCTATACTGTGTCGGGTGGGACGTTAAACCCTACTCACTCACTCGCTTGACCAGAATGCCCATACACCAACTGTGCATGAAATGTACTGAATAACAGCCTACAGCACATCAAAACTGCATGGTGCAACTAAGGCTGACATGCAAAACAACATGACGCTGATTACTTCTTCAACTAGCTGTGAATGTACGGTACAACATAAACAGCAGCTACAGAGTAAAGATGAATGGCTGCCTATGAAGCACAATATCTGTCATACACAGATGGAGCTATACTTATAAATGTTCAGACTGATCATATCACAGCATGTAAGCAAATTAACTGGAAATGTCAGCAATACAAAGCCAAAATAATAAATAACAACAAAAAGCAACTCAACATATCAAAACCAGAATAACGTCATAATGCAAGTATCAGTATGTTTTAGCAAAACTAATCCAATATAAAAAGCAATGTCAATGGAAATGATAAATACTGTGCAAAAGAATAAAATTTGTGAAAACAATGTGAAACAAATGTAAACTGATGCACTTAGACTACGACTAGATCAACAATCATTAACAATACACAATAAACAGCAATCACACCTTTTATAGCATACTTAATCAATTGATGGCTCAATTTCATATTTATAATAATAATAATATAGTTTCAATAAAGTCCAAAGTACAGGAAAAGAAAGAATATAATATACTACATCAAAACTTGTGTGACAAATATTGACACAGTCATCAAGAGCGAGTTATCTATTAGCCTGGCAATAAGAAGTGGAATACTATCCTTAACTGACTGAAAATTGCCAGAGTGATTAAAAGCATAACGAGCTTAAGCTGCAAAAATGACATTCTCATAAAAGCAGAAATTTTAACTTCGTTTACCACTACTGCAAAAATATATATTATTATAGAGCTATACAAATGCGAAACAAGCAGTCTACTACAGAACTAGAAATAACTACAAATATGCATGCATTTATGTAAGAAATTTACAGGTAGGGAAACTTAAGTGTAACGGCAGATCTAACAAGCTACAGCATAAGATTCAGACTAGCAATTTTGGCCGAACGGCAGCTCCATTTGATGTTAAGTTGCAGGACACAGAACTACAAACAAATCACACAATCAATAAACATCGACTTGGTGCACAAAAATTAATTTTAAAGCAACAACAAAGACTGATATGATTCATGGTCATTTCCCACTTTCCAAATGAAATGAGCTCAGATGTCAGCATGCCATGTGCCAGCATTCATGAGACTGTCCCTCTAGCTAAGCTTGGTGGTGTAACAGCAAGGTGTCAAGCTTATGACCAAGAGGTTGCGGGTTCGACTCCTGTTTGGGTCACTATCACGTGGTTATTACTCGGATGGGTGACTGATGGTGGACAAGAAAACCATCTTGGTATATAACCAATACACAGGTCAACTCAACCTTCTATCTTTCCCGAGTAGGTAAATCAAGTATCGGCCTGTCTGGCACATTCACCTGTGTCGGGTGCCAGGTAACACTCTGTGATCCCATATGGCAGGTGACGCTCCGTAGCTCTGTGATTGGTTTCCTATGAAGAGCTAAAAGCCACCTTTGCCTTTACCTTTAGCAGCAACTGCAACATTGTGCCTGGTGCAGTGGCAGTCAGGCTGCAGGTACGTAGACAACACAAGGGCACCGCAAGTCGTAAGGAACGCAAGTCATAAAGAATGCAAGTACAGCAGCATTGCGGCAGATGGGAGTGGCAATTGTCCCCTGTTCGGCTGCAGGAAAATTGTCGGAAAATCTCCTTGTCGGAACATTTTAGAACAAAAATGCAAAATATGGGGCTGAAAAACTCCCAGATTGGGGAATTTAGGGCCAAAATTGCACCTCTGAGCACCCGCAACCTCCTCTCTTGCAAATTTGTAAACTGCCTGTCGGAATTTCGTCGAAAATTTGCAATGTCTGTTGAATTCTGCAATTTCCTGCCTAAAACAATGGCACTGTAAAGTCACAAAGACAGGCATCATTTTTAGGCTTCACAGGATTTTGCCGCCAAAATGCCATTTTTCGTTCGTCAAAAAGTGCAAATTTCGTCAAAAATTTTGCTAAAAATTCCAGTTTTTCGCCATCAAAAATAAGGCTTTTTCAGCAGGGCATAACTGTAACTGCTGTTAGCTAATTCTATAAAGTACTGCCAAAACAGTTCCGAGGCTTTTGGCTTCCGCTTATCTTTTCATTTGTCAAAAAGTGCAAACTTTGTCAAAAATTTTGCCACAAATCCCGAATTTTGCCATTTATCGCCACACGAAATTGAGTGCTTGTTATGATAATAGGCTCCAAAGGATTTTGCTACCAAAAATGCCATTTTTTGTTTAAACTAAAAATTCAGCAAATTTCATCAAATTTCGTCAAAAATCAATATTTTCACCACAACTGCCAGTATTCATCATTTCGTCATTTTGTCAAACGAAATCCTTCGGAGCCAAGTCATTTTACGAAGGTTCTTGACATACAGTGACTGTCAGTGAGCTTTATCTTCGACCTTCCGAACTCAAAATTACAGAACATTCACATAAACTGGGTTTTTCTTTGCCCTTTTGTTTTCGTCATAGGCATATAGGCAAGACTCGTAATATGGTCTACTGGCCACATGATGGACGTACTGCAGAATGATGGCTAATGCTGTAATATGTCCAACCTTTCCTCTGTATTTCCAGCCTCGCCTCTGTTAGTAACTGTTTTTCCTGAAGCTTCCATTTCCATCTGAGTAATAACGCAATGTATATTTACTTCCGTAAAACAAAAGTATACGTACCAGCAAAACATAGAGCGTGTCAACAACTGACCTTTGAGAATATAATCCGTTAGTAAGCGAGGAACACAGGAGCTATCTTCATCAATAGCCGACAACACTACAGTACATAGCCAGCTAAAATATCCTAACATTATACAGTAATTGCTTCTAATAATAGAAGAAAATGAGGACATGTTACATTATACATGCATTCACTTGGGAGTCTTAAATAGTATTAGTATTTGAGTTTCACTTAATAGTTCTAGAAAATATATTATATAAAAAAATATATAAAAATATATACTTAAAAAATAACAGGACAAGGACACAAAAGGTCTAATAACTGGAATGCGAGTTACAAAAAAAACAACCGATACACGTTCGATCATTGATAGCCTTCAATCAGGCATTAATAAACACAAAAACTCACATAAGTACTGGAAACTTTTTGCGACACACAGTATGACACACAAAATTTGCAACATACCTGAAAAAGTATAGCCAACAAACAAAACGGAATTCACAAGCAGCATTAGATGATGCTAATATTCCTGGCCAGCAAGCAGCTATATGTATCTAATTTATGAGACTACTCACATGTAAGGTAAACCCGAAGTCGCTGAACTGTTGGTCGACCGTCGGATGGTCTGTAAGGAATCACCGTAGACAAGTACTGCAAGCACACAGCCAGACTGGTACAATCACGCTCACAGAAATCAACGATCAACATGTCTTCCCTATGACCATCCACAACCTGACAGTTTCGAAAATGACTAGCCTCGGATCATTGAAACGCATTCATGCTAAATACAGGCTGGGCCAAAAAGCGTGCCACTTTACTTTTGTCCATATCTTCATCAATTATTGACCGATTTTTACGCGTGAAAGCAGCTACTGCTTTCAGCGTGTCTTAGCCATCGCAATTCTGTCGGTCCGTCTGTCTGTCACGTGGGTGGATCAGTCAAAAACGATGCAAGCTAGAATCACCAAATCTTCACCGTCGGCTGCCTGGAAGACTCTAGTTTCAGGAACCGTAAAGCTTTTCCATAAATTCGAAGGGGGTCACCCCGAACGAGGGTGCTAAATGAATGGGGGGTGGGTAAAATTTGCGATTTTTGGCCAATAGGTCGCTGTATCTCAGTAACGGTGCAAGATGGGGCCTAGGTTACTATTAATCACTAATAGGAAGTCGTACACTGGTTCTCAATTGGCGCCAATGACCTTGAATGACCGTGAATGCCAAAATAGGGGGTTTTATGGATTTTTTGGCGATTTCAGGCTGCGACAAAAGTCTATATCATTCACAAGGTGGCGCCACGGAACTATCATTATGCGATCCAGATAGAGAATTTGGTGTTTTTGTATATTAACTTAGCGTGAACACCCCACTTTTCAGCTAAACTACTGAACCGGAACTGCTATAGGCTTTCACGCATCTTGTGAGCATTGGCTCAAATTTCTTGTCAAAAATTTCTTGTCAAAATCCTTTCACCAGCACACTCTGCAGACAATTTGCAATAATGTGATTATTACAGATCCCACCACACCGCATCTCTGCACTACCTTGTGAAATATCAATGAAATATGCATACATAATAATAATAACAAACAAACATTTTGGTAAAATTGAAAAAAAAACACTTCAAAGCAACATTGCAGTGAATAATCAGTACGACACTAGACTGTGTGGGTATAACAGAGTCTAGAGTCATATGAATCATTCATCGCAATGTTGATCTGAAGCGTTTTTTCATTTACCTAAATTTTTGTTATTATCGTATGTTTTTGCTTACATTATATTTCACAAGATAGTGTAGAAACGTCTTGACCGTGTGGTGGGATATATAACAATCACATTATTGCAAATTGTCTGCAGAGCATGCCAGTGAAAGAATTTTGAAAATCAGTCAATAACTGGCAAAGATATGGACAAAAGTAAAGTGGCACGTTTTTTATGGCCTACGGTGTACCGTGTTCAAGTGTTCAGAATGATCACATGTTACGGCAATGATCAAGACTAATAGTTTCTGAAACTCTCGAAATGCTTGATGTAGCCTTCATAAGGAATGTATGTTTCACTTTTTTATATGCCACACTGTAAACAGCAAAAGATAAAGGTAAAGGTTGTCAATTTGTATAGCGCATCATCGCAAGCATGCGCACGCCTCTTATGCACTTTCGTCACTAACCAGAGCCGCCTGCCGCACGGCCACCATGTGCAGCCTGCAGACACAGGCTGGCGCATCGGCCGGCTAGGCAACCCCAGTCAGCTGTATCCCACCTTCCGTAACTCATGTGAATGAGATTACTACTCATTTTACCGTCCCACGGAGCGTAGAAGGCTGAGTCGACCTAGATGGCAAGCTTCACACCGAGATGGTTTACCTGCCTGCAGGCAGTCACCCATCGCAGTACTAACTGGGCCCGGCGTAGAGTAACTTCACTTCAGCCAAAACGCATTACCAACTACGCCACGCCACCAACTGTTGTGTCCCAGCAGAAAGTACGGCTGTGTACTTTCATATGCATGCTAAATGCTGCACACTCCCCATTAGATTATAAAATTTTGTAGCACCACCTCAAACAATGCGCATTTGATGAGAGACGAGATACAGCATGGAAAATTTTAACCAAATAGTATAAAGCATACATGACTTATAAATAGGGCCCACAGTTTTCTGCGGAAAATTTTGCCAAATTCCGCGGGTCACTTCGCAAAATTCTGCGGCTCACCGTGGCAAAATTGTCCAAATTCCATGGCTTATCATGGCCTTCCGTTTGTGCGTAAACTTAGCTCTATTCTGTTTAAAAAACTTCACTTTTTGGAGGCTGGTATGGTGCTCAGTTATGCTAGCAACATACAAAGAAAATTATTGATCTTTTTCTTCTTTTCAAAAGTGCAATTTGTCAATTAATCACATTGTGCTTATTTACGATTGTGCCGTATTACAATGGTAGGCCTAATTATTAGTAGGGACGCAGTTTAGTTTAATTTTTATCCATAACATAGTTAGTCTAATTACGTTATCAAGCCAACAGTCATAATAATCATCAGTCATTTCTCAAAAATTCCATGGCAATATCAAAATTCCGCAGAAAAAGGCAAATTCTGCAGCTTGGCTCAGAATTTCATGGAAAACTGTGTGCCTTACTTATAACCCCTGGTTCTTGTGTAAGCAAACCGTAGGAGCTTGTTATTTGTTTCATTTTTTGCAGCACATTTGTCCACAAAGGCATTGTGTGGCGAAAGGTTGGCGACTGAAAGTCGCAATTTTTCAACAAACATTTTTGCAAATTTCTGACTGAGAAGACACGGATGCTCAGAGTTTCAACTTTGCCACAACACTCCACCCAAATACTGTATCTCTGAAAGACCAATTTTTCAACACCAGGTAAAAAAATCATCCAGCATGCTAAAATTTACGAAGGCGAGGGCAGTTGCACTCTGCTACAATGCCACTGGGTGTACTAACCAAAGTAAATTGCACTGCAAGTATCAAGGAAGTAAGCAAACATGAAACTGACAGGGTGATAAATTATACACAGAATGTGTTCGTACTTCATAGGTTATCACAGTGCTTAGACTGAACACGAGGAAACGTCGTTCCCTCACTATTTTCCAAAAGGTGACAGCGTTCTCCCACTTCTGGGAGACCTGGAAGGTTGACTATGATATAGGCTTACATGTCACTCTGCCAGTAACATTTTCTAACACTGTGGTTTAAGCCTTTCCGTCTCCACTGTTGTCGTTATAAAAAACTGACACCAAAAGCCAGATTTTACGGCTAAAGTACACCAAATTTAATGTTGGCAGAAGTTCTGCCCAAGACGCCAACCTCCTAGTCAACTGCTCTAGTCGGGACACCCCTCCCCAGACTTTTCCCCTGAATGCCTTCTACGGCTCGATCTTGGTTCATACAGAGTAAGTGCTTCACCTGCTTGTTAGAGATGCCCACTTCTGCTTCCACAATTTAAGCACTGGGTATTCAAATCTGAAAAGTAAGCACGGTACTAAATACGTGCGAGATTAAACAAAACATGTACATTTGTTTGTACCATTCCTTCGCCGGTGGCACTGCTACTGAAACTGTCGTCTTCATCGGCATCATCCAGGTGGCACTGATTCAGCTGCTGCTGCAGTTTGCGCTCAATGTTCAGCATCAGAGCAATAAAGTCTCTGCTGAGCTGGTTCTCAACTTTCAGGTCTTCACTGCATGCGAGCTCGTGGCGCAGCGTCCGGTTGTAGTCAATAACAGCTCGAGCAAGATCCTCGGATAGCTGCACCAGCACTGGCACGGACAGCTTCTTAATGCCTAGCAAATGTTCAACCGACCATCTATAAATTATATGTACTGACACATAAATCACTCCACACAGGACAGCCATATTATTTAGCAGATGTGATATGGTTATATCCTAACCATGGTCAGCCACCTTGTCGTGGTGGTGGGGCTTTGCACTGATGACCCGAAAGATTTCTAAAATCTGGAGGTGAGGAGCTAACTAAGAGCTGACCAAACCCGTGAGAGCAGATTGCTACACGTTACCAGTGCTTTTGTGCTGGTTTCGGCTTCACAGCCGACTACGGCTTTATAGCCACTACCTATAACCTTGTGGTTACATTCAGGGACACGCAGTGGGCCGAACTGATATGGCCTCAGCGCTGGGCAGGTGTAAGAGCCTGTCCAGTGTCCACCCCGGAGGTAAGGTAAGGTAAGGGATATGGTTATATCATATATAGACCATCTAGAGCTCTGCAGTCTACTGACTGCCACCTTCTTGGTGGCACCTTCTTGGTCTTCCTGTCCTAGATCTTCTTCTGCCTCACAAGCTTTTGTGTATCTTCGCCCAATAATTGGAATTCTTTTTCTTCGCACACGCACTCATCCGCCAGTCTTGCTACTTTTAAATCCCGTCTTAAATCTCACCTTTTCACTTCTGCTTATCACGTCTAGTCACCCACATGCCAGCACCTCAGATTTAGTTTTCAATCACTGGTGCTATATAAATATGTTATTGAAATCTGACTGATTAACTTGAATCTAGTGTGCTACTTTCGACTCATGTTTAACAGGCCAGTTTTTTTCCGGAGTGACTCAAAGGGATATTGAGATGACCAAAATTGAGCTATTGATTAGTGATGCAGCAGGAACTTTTACTGGCCAACCACTAAGGTAGCAAAAGGGTATAAAATCGGCAAATGTGAGCAAAACCAAAGAAAACTTAATCGTGTATAAATCTCTCACATCATGTCTGAAGTTGTCTAGCAGCTACATTATAGGAAGGGCAAACAACCAGTGATATGTAAAAGGACTTGCAACAACTATACAGAAAATTAGTGGTATGCAACATTAGTTAGAAGAAGAAAAAACAGAAATGAGTGTTTCTGTCTCGTGAAAGCAATTGTACAAAGAACGCAAATGTAATGTACTAAATGTAGTGTACGAAAACAACACAGCCGAATGTTTGTGTACAACAAGCAATGCATACTCTGTTCAAACCAGACACTGGTGTCGATGGGTGCAGAGTCAGCATCGTCTGCAGGGAACAAGGCAGCTGATGGCAAATGTGCCAGCAAAGACTGCGAAGCATCAGCCGAACTGTCTGAATCATCGCGATCCTTCACACAACAAATGACACATACTGTACATGCAATTAACACTCTCATGCTGCTGCTGCTACCATCTGGCCAATTTTTCCGAAGTTAGACAATACTGGACGAGTCCACCAAAAGTGAACAAAGTATATAGCTGAACCATGAACAAAACAGGCAGTACCTTACCTTACCTTACCTTACCTCCAGGGTGGACAGGCTCTTACACCTGCCCAGCGCTGAGGCCGTATCAGCTCGGCCCAATGCGCATCCCCGAATGTAACCAGAAGGTTACAGGTAGCAACCATAAAGCCGTAACGGCTGTGAAGCCGTAAATAAATGGCTGTAAAGCCGTAAGTAGACGGCTGTAAAGCCGTGTAGTCAGCTGTGAAGCCGAAACCAGCACAAGAGAACTGGTATCGTGTAGCAATATGCCTACACGAATTTGGTCAGGGCTTAGTCGCTCCTCGCCTCCAGATTTTAGAAATCTTTCGGGTCATCGGTGCTGAGCCCCACCACCATGGCAAGGTGGCTGACCTCGGTGGGGTACAGGCAGTAGCCCTTCAGATAAAATCAGTCATACTACTAAGCATCCCTCTCATTAGAAATAATGCTACATCCCATTATTTAGGATTCCTATTTGCAATGTTTGCATGTTACAACATCTGTAAGCACAGACAGCCTACCTACACATTTGTGATAGTTTTATCTTCACATTAATGAATATAACACATTCTTCAAAAGCACAAAACCTTTCTATTTTTCCCCATTCTCTTTTGTTCCCCCACCCATAACGAACATCATCATCCATGCATCATTAACCCGAGAGCTCCAACTTCCATACTCCCCTTGTTCTGATTCTCTACAAGTTCAGATGCAATCATAAAGAGAAGTGGTGATGTCTAGACTACTAGAGAGGCATAAGTATTCAGTGACCAAACAGATGGATATTGGACGGGAAGATATCTTGCAAAAAGCCACCAATGGTGGGGATTGACTGCACTAAATCCTATGCATGGGACAGACTAAGAACAAATGGACTAACACTTGCAAATGCTACATAATATCAGACTTAATGATCATTAATCAGAACAAAAAATCTATCAGTAAGCCATAACAGCAGCTGCTGCACCAGTACCTACAACTGCAATATAAAGAATATGCACTACACTGTGTCTTAAAAAAACCGGACCCCTGCTACCTTTTGCAATAACTCCAACAGTCCTGGTTCAATAGCAATAGATTTTGACAAAAACAATCACTAGAGAATCAGCACTTAATATCATGTGTTACTTTGCAAGAAATTTTAAGAACAGAGCACCAGCTGAGGTTTTCCTGTGGCACCAACAGTAGAGGCAACTGCACTGCAGTACTCCAACGAACCAACAACGTCAAATGGCGCTCTCTGGTTACTATGGAAATAACCTAAGCTGGTACCCTGTTTTAAGAAATATCGTAAGCCCATAACACACTACGATATTGAGTACCTTATGACGATTTTCTCAGCTAATCATTATTATTATTAGGCACAGTTTGTTGGAGTTATTTCAAAACGTAATAGGGGTCCGGTTTCTTTTGAGACACAGTGTATATTCTATGTACCTCAAACAGGGACTCGAGTTCATTGATGACATCATCAGCATTATCAACCGGTTCTGCGTGGTCATCGGCCAACAAGTTACACAAGTCATCAGTGACGTATTCGTTGTTTTCATCAACAGCACAGAACAGCTCTTCATCTTCTTCAATGTCGCACGTTTCCAGCTCGTCGATGTCTTTGTCCTACATTTCAGTAGATAACAAATACTTCACATTAACGTCCACAAAAACATTTAACCAATGGCTACTTTATTTGTAGCAAGAGCCAGGTACCCGGACCCAGTTCCAAAATTTATTACCCGGTTCCAAATCCGGGTAATTGGTACCCGTTTTTGAACTAAATACTGACAAAAGCAATGGAAATCGCACTTCTTATGACCTTTGTGGCGAAGTTCTGCACTGCAAGAAAGGTTCACACAGCTTCATACCATGCATTTCGTTGATGGACATATGCATATTTGACATTGTAAAGATATTCTGACGTTTGTGAAAAATATTCGTTAATTGGGATATGTCGTTGTGTCGTTTTTTCCTTAGTTGCTTGTAAGTTAAAACCGGGTCTGGGTACCCGAACAATTGCAACCATTGCCCGGGTACCCGGTTCCTAAAATGGGTAATGCTACAAATCACTACCAATGGCCATCTAAAAATTAACATAATAAACTGTAATTATTAACTCATTGATCATCAAATTAGAACCTTTATTTACTAATGTAAAATGTTTCGGCAACTGCTGGTGCCTTCCTAGCCATTCTGTTCATCACCACTAGATGTCACTGTGATGAATCATTCATCATCAATATGGGGAAGTTATTAGAACTAGTTGCTGTTCTAACCTAGAAGTTTATTCAAAGGTATTAAAATTAATACACTCAGCGAGTACTAATGAGGTCTACTAAATTTACAGATGTTTACTGATACATACACACCATAAGTAAAATATGGCAAATCATGTAACATTGCTTTGCTCTAAGTTTCATCTGCAAAAATTGTACTTAATGTAAAGTCATCAAAGTAAAGTAAGTCATCAAAGTTCCATACCTCAGAATATGACCTGGCTTTGATACGGCTGAACGGAAAGCTTGGGGCCCAGTTTATTGGTAGCAAATTACCGAATGTACCAGTCAGGGTGTACCAGCTTCTACAATTCAAAACACTGAACAGCTAAAGAAACCAATAAACTAAATACAATCAATTAATACCAGTATTAGCACCAACAGATTTACATATCCTAATGCACGGTGCTATTGCGGCGACAAATCCACCGCACTAAGAGGGCGTAACCGTGTAATACATTAATGTCGATGCGACGAAACACCGCACCGGCCTTACCGACCGCACCGGCAGGAAATTACCGCACCGGCACGTAAAACGACCACTTCGAGCATGGTGGCAGCTGCAGACGGGTTAGGGTTAGGATTAGGGTGAGGTAATTTCCTGCCGGTGCGGTCGATGAGACCGATGCGGTGTTTCGTCGCACCCCATCAATGTGGCGGTAAATGTCGCGCACTGTTAGTCAGTGGAGGACCTAGACTTCATCAGAATGTTCTCTTTCTTTCTTTCCCTCTCCGTCAATCCTGCAGTTTCACACTGTCACGACACGACCTGACCAGAATTTATGACGCCTGTGGAGCTTCCTGAAGAAGATTGGAATGGCAACCCCCCTGAACAAGAATGGGCAAGACAGAGAAAGTTACCATCACACATATTTGTTGCATATGAAAATAATTTTCAATGATATACACAACCATAACTTTTACACGATTATTCTTATCACGATCACTAAAATACAACTCACTGATAACTGTCGTGGGCTTCTTCCGGGCTACGCACTTGCACCGGTGCCACATGTTCAACCTGCTCCTGGTAATTTCGACAACATTTCGTCACCCTCTGGTCAAATGAGTTGACAAGATCTTCCAACGATCCGGAGCAAGCTTCGCTGAAGTTTTCCGTCACATTGCTGCTGTCCGATGTCGACTCGTTTTCGGCAGAAATAATCGATACCGCATTTGAAGCAGACGTATCTCCCGAGAGGTTTCGGTGACAGCTAACGGTCTCTTCCTCGTCCGAAGTATTCTCATGATATTCAGTCCATTCTTCAACGTCGAAACGTGCGAGTGGAGCTTCAAATTCCAGCTCGCCAGTCGCCATGTCTCATACACCACCACACCATAAAATATTACAAATTTTATTATATACTTATTCACCGACAGTACGTCAATAAAAATAAACGTAAACAAGAATAGTCCACTTTTAAGCCTATAGGGGTGTACCTGATATAAAAATAAAAATAGAATGCGTTCACTACATTAGTGCCATAAATGAATTTCGATGTAAAAAAATCCTTTAAAAAGGAGTAACTTTTACGTTAACAACAAAATATACAGACTTTTAAAGTCTGTTTATTTTATTGTCCAAAATACTTGACACCCCTCATTACCAACGCGTCATAGTTGCAACTAGTGATGGGTCAATATAATTTTTATAAACTATAGATTACGGTATTCCAATAAATCCGGTTCTTCCGGTGAATACAGTACTTCGCTATTTTCTTTAATGTCCAATTCGCGTTAGTTTTTCAATTACGAAAAAACGCCATAAAAGCTGACGAGTAGACAACTTACCTTACTGCAAGAATTTAATTTTCTGCCGCAAACTAAAAAAATGTTAACGAATAAAAGAGCCCATACTCCAATAGTCCTGATTTACATCAGTAGACTTCTGTGGAAATGTAACAAACCTAGATTCCAGTAGAATGGTCAAAGTAATGAAATGAAAATCGCATCAACATCAAGCACATCAAATTAAATTG
>Ga0209367_1007158_pt1 | contig 15397 bp, 14 predicted proteins | sample WorMetLIZISLAND2_FD_187412 | JGI IMG/M metagenome (GOLD analysis project Ga0209367, IMG submission 187412) | Marine gutless worms symbiont microbial communities from Max Planck institute for Marine Microbiology, Germany - Olavius geniculatus... ... | reverse complement strand
ACATCGATGACCTTGAACGACCTTGAACCCTGAAATATTGATTTTAAGCGATTTTTTGGCGATTTTTGGCTGCAAAAGAGTGAATTGTGACGAAATGGATGGAGATAGACTACGATTGCCTGCGAACAGGAACTGCTATAGGCTTTCACGCGTTTCGTGAGCTTTGCTCAAATTTCTTGTTATGTATTTTTTGTCATTTCGTTGGTACTCTGTCAGTGTCCATTATTGTTTGTGTTTGGAGTTTTTTTAACATTTGGTTTTTTATTCTGTTGATCTGGTTTTTTTTACATTATTTATGTTTATGAAGAGATCGTTGTTAAGCTACAGTTGGGCTTACGTTTTAGTGGAATATAAACTACAGTGAAACATTCAGACGTTTGTTTTTGCAAATATTCAACTGTCTGCAGTCTGTATCTATTTCCTGACCAGATAGTGTAAAAAAGCCACGTTTCTATTTTTATGTTGCTAGTTTGTGTTATGAATATTTTGTTTATGCATATGCATAAGTAAGTTGTTATTGTTATTTAGGTTTCCATGTTGATTTGTTTGAATTTTGGGCCAACTGCCAAGCTCTAAGCATAAGGTCAGATCTTTGTCTGTTTGTCACGGATGTACTGTGGCTAAATGGTGCAAAATACTGCCTAGGTTGCTATTAATCACTAATAGGAAGTGGCATACGCCTTTCAGATGAAATGAAAATCATCGACCTTGGATGACCTTGAAGGTCAGTGACAACCAGTATGTTCGGCCCCACTCTAGCGACTCGCTAGGGAGTAGCGACAGCTGGTCTTCTTGTTTATTATTGATTTTTGTTGTCAGTACCGTTGCAGGCAATTGCGTAGAAAGACTCGTGCTCGAAATGTACCAAGTGGGACGTTCCCGAATGTAAAATTCACTTAAGTAAAACAATGAGCGAGTGAATGTTAGTTGTCACTGGTATGTAGACAGGTGCGTGACTCAGTGCAGTGGATATACTCCGAACCAATGCTCGTCTACTATATTCAGCTGTTTCGTGATGGCTACTGGCCAAATGGTCAGCTCTCGGCTGCAGCTGAAGCGCCGACGGACTGCGAGAAACTGAACATGCGCCGGAATGCAAAGTCTGCTCTGCTTCGCAACATTCCCGGTACATATATGCTTTCTGATGTACAGAGTAGCCCAATAAAAAGTAACCCCCTAAGTTTTTGTCGTAAGTGCATCAAAATAAAATACATTCTGTATTTTGTTATAATCCTCTCATCTATATACTTTGCAGATAAATTTGCAGTTGAATTCTAGTTTAAGATGCCAACACACCCCAAATGCATGTTTATGCTACCTTGAGAAATTATAGTCAGCGTTCAAACGAGTGATCGAGTTACAAGGTAACTTTCAGTATTCTGAAGATGACTGTTTCTCAACGCGTTTGAAATGTGATGATGTGTAATCGGGTCTTTAACATTTCAGCATGTTTTACAAGTTTGCCACTGATTTGGCTACTGAGATGATGTCGAAGATCGCTCAATAATTTTGATGAAGTAATTCAAAATGTATGAAAGATAGGGGCTTACTTATTAATGAACCTAGATGCACACAAAGGCAGTGACTTCATGGCAGGGGAGGCGTAGGTAGGCAGTTGTTGCCCACTCTAAATTTTGAACTGTGGGAAAATTGCTGGAAAATTTTTGTTTAAAATGTGAAATTTGAGTTGGGTTGGAAATTTAGGAGCGCCTCTGAAGTCAGTCAGCACACTGGCGTTATACAAATTAGTTTATTATTATTATTATTATTATTATTAAAATTGAAATTTCAAGCATCCATAATCTTTTCTGTCGGAAATCTGCAGCTGTCTGTAGAAAAAATTGCAATTTCCTGCGATCCTACCTCGCCTGCTTTTTCAACTCACGACGCCGCTGCACTAAGCAGAGAGGTAATTTAACAGCCATTTTTCCAGGCAAACAAGGTACACAGCTTTACAGCTGGTAAAAAAAACATCTTAATCTGTCCCTGCTAATTGTCAAGCTGACTGGTTTTAGTTCCATATTTTTAGGCCCCCTTTTTCTCTGTTGTCTTACGAATTAAAACCAGCACGCAGTCGTGGTTTTGATCACAGGTAGCAAGTTGGTCTTGGTCTTATTTTTTTTCTTGAGATTCTGATGTTGGTCTTGGACTTTTTGATCTTGGCAATCTGCTTGCTGTCCGTAGATCTGTATTGGTAAGGTGCTTTACGTTTATACTTTTAACTTGAATTTTATCGTTGCAAGCTAAGTCACGTGATGATTAGAATTCACTGGCTAAAACATTCAAAACGATTCCGCAAATTTATGGTCCAGAGTTTTTGGTCTTGTTCTTCGTGTTGAGATCATGTTGTTAGTATGGTTGATTGTTATATTGGTTGGTTTCAGAGACAGCGAAGACGTTGATCAACGAGGACAATGCCCGATATGGAACGATCAAAGTATTTGAAGCAGTACAGGACGTTCGGCTTAACAAACATCTCTTCTATGTAAGCAGTTCAGCAGTGTTGTTGCACTAGAACACGTACAGCATAGGTCATTACCATATCGTCAATTAATGCAGCTGTTGAAGAATTGGAATCTCTGAAGCAAAACTACACAGAGTGAATTGAGCAACTTTTTGTATCTTTTAGTTTTATAGTCTTATAATTTGAATGGGCATCTTAGAGTCCCAGATGTGAATTTGTATTATCGTTCGATATTTATCAGTTAGTAAGTTTTATGAGCGGTGGCGTTGTGGCAAGAGAGGGGAGGAGGGTGGCTGGGAGTGGAACAATTGCCCCACCCCTACATCTTAGCCTGTCGAAAAAAAATTCTCTTGACAGAAAATTTGGGGCTGAAAATCCTTTATTTTGGGGAATTCAAGAACAAAAACTGAAATTCGGAACACCCATAATGTCGTTTGTCTTAAATTTGGAGCTGTCTGTTGGAAAATTATCATTATGTGCTATTCCTACAGTTCTACTTTTTACGTGCAACAGCACGTACTGCTGTAGCGCGTCTTAGCCATCGCAATTCTGTCTGTCTGTCTGTCCGTCTGTCTGTCTAGATCAGTCAAAAACGGTGCAAGCTAGGATCACCAAATCTTCACGATCGGCTGCGTGGTAGACTCTAGTTTCAGGATCGGTAAAGCTTTTCCATAAATTCGAAGGGCGCCTCCTCAAACGAGCATACTAAATGAGAGGGGGTGGGAAAAATTTGCGATTTTCAGCCGATACGGCGTTGGCTGAGCGAGACAGGTGGCGCCTTCTGGTGAGTACAAGTAAAACACTATAGATAATTTGCCGTCAGTCGTTTGGCGCCCTCTGGCGACTGATTTTGTTTTACTGGGTTTTCAAAGTTTAAACATGCACCGCTGTTGCGCGTTTCCCTTTGCGTTAGCAGGGCTTTTCTTGTTTGATCCAAGCAACGCCGCTGTGTATGAGTGAGTGGTTCAAATGTCGACTTTCATTTGTGTGTGGTCTGTGTGGCTTGTGTCAATCAGTCTCTGCTGGAGTTGTTCATGCGACAGGCGTTCTGATCTCCACTTTTCTGGCTGGCGATACGTAGAACGAACGCTGCCCGTTATTACGAACAGTGCGTTATGTATAGACCTTATGATGACTGCGGGAGTGTAGCAAAGAGATGCATATGACAGGGTTGCCATGCCTTCTGGAAAGTCCTGAAATATCCTGGTTTTCCTTTTGATTTTCCAGGCCATGTAAAGTACCGGAAAACAAGTTTGGTTGCGGAAAGTCCTGGAAATCAAAGCTTAAGGTTCTGAAAAGTCCTGGAAAATGAAAATCCTGTACAGGCCTATTTGATGAATTGACACGAGGAGGGTTAAAATAAACAACGTGTAGCACTAGCGTAGCGTTTACTTACTGAAATACGGTGATGAGATAAATTTTGAAATAGTTTCCTGCCAATTTTTACTTAGGCAGAACTTTGTGCATTGGATTGCACTCTGTGTGTGTATACAGTTATAACTACAAATAACTGCTGTTTGTCTTTATACTTAAATGAAGGTTGACAATTTGACATTGGCATGTGGGCACGTGATGCGTTTTTACAACAATACCATTAGGTCTATTGTACATAATTGTCACAGTCCCAGACAGATAATTTCTTCGGCCCACTAGTAAAAAGGACTAACTGTTCTGTTCTGTTCACAATATTCTTAATACGTCCACATGCAGAAAATATCACATGCTCTGCAACTTCCACTGAAATCTTAATTTTATGATTTTTATGATATTGTTTTGTTTACTTCTGGACTCGTGTTTGTTTTCTACTTGAACTGCATGTCTTGTGTTAATACTAATATACTAACTATTATGCTAGTCGTTCGTTTCATCTCCCATCTCATTGTTAGGTTTTGGAGCATTTGCCGCGACTGACGACAGTGGCTTCTATCCCTATACCTGGTGGGCGCATCTTGCGCCCAGTGAAAAATGGGGGGGAGTTTTGATAGGGATGCAGATGAACACGTGTTGATCAAAGAAGTCGTAGAGTACGCTAAGTCACGCCGGGATGACTTGTACCAATTTGTATGCTAACTTTGATGATATTACTGATGACTCCATCATGCAGCCGTTGTATCAGCTCATTTTTGAAGTCTTTGAACTCACTGGGATATTCAAGTGGCTGCCACGAACTCTTGTGTCCCTGGACCCACGAAACATTAGCCTGTTAAAGTCAGTGGCCACCACGTCTTGTTATTCGCGAAGGTGTTGTTTATGTCCGTCAATTTCATGTCCGGCATTTTCGGTCAACCTCCGCAGACAAAGAACAATTCGATCGAGACCGAATTTTTCGCTCGTCTCGAGGCCAAGGTGTCGGGACCGAACGACATCGGCGCGTGTGTGCATGCTTGGGCACGTGCGCGGGAAATTAGCCAAGCGAGAGCTGGTACGGGAGTGAACGATCGGAATGGACATTGAAGTCACTCTGGAGTGACGTTGATCGACTGCTGACTGGCTGCAGTGGTGTGAAAGACCAGCGCGTGCTAGCGGCAGCAGCAACCGGTGTCCGAGTGTCTTACCAGTGCACGTGCTACCTGCTCCATCGCTCGCTGGCTACGTCACAGCCATGACAGCGGCAACAACTCATTCTTTGGCATCCTCGAGCCTGACTCTGGCAATGGGGGGAGAAGGGGCAGTGGCGGATTCAGAATTTTAAAAGAGGAGGGGGCGGAAAAGTATGCCCCTCCCGAGAATTTTTTTTAATTTTGTGCAAAAGTAATGTTTTTGTGCAAAATGTTCACTCGGTTAGAATGCATTCAGTCAGTAGGGGGCCACCTCCCCCCCTTTGAATCCGCTACTGGAAGGGGGCATCGGTCCACAGACAGAAGCTTGTGGGGTGGACTACTGACCAGTGTCGTCGTGGAAAGGGGGTTAGGGAGCGCGGGCAATTGGCCACTCTAAATTTTGGAATGTCGGAAAACGTTCTTTCTGTCGAGAAATTTTCGTCCGAAAATGCAAAAATGGGGCTGAACGCTGTCCGTTTTGTGGCCCGCGTCAGTTTTAATGCCTACAGTTTCAGCCTCGTAATGCGGCAGAAATCGTTTTCGGTGCAGTTGTTGGGTACATTTTGACTCTGAGACGGTGCACTTTTTGTCACTGGTACAGTGACACATTTTGTAGTCCCTATTTTTACTGGACAGGAGAATTAGCCCAGACCCCGAGACTGTACTTGTCCTGTACATGTGGAATGATGAGACAGAAGAGAGAAGAGGAGGGAGAGGAAGAGAACAGGAAAGAGGGCGGAGCAGCAGCGTCGTCGGTTAAAGAAGTAGGCGAGACAAGTTGGAGTTTTCTGACAGGCATTGCGAATTTCCGACAGAGATTTTGGGTGCTCAGAGTTTCGATTTTGACCCTAAATTTCCCCCAAAATGTGGGTTTTTATCCCCCAGATTTGGCTTTTCTGGATGACAATTTTCGGACAAGAAGAAGATTTTTCCGACAATTTTTCGACGGTCAAAAATTTAAGTGGGGGAGAGTGGAACTTGCCCGCTCCCCCTACACCTTCTTGGCCACGACGCCGTTGCCTTCAGTGATTTCTAAAAGTTGTCGCCTGTGTCCGGCGCTGCTTTTGCTGCTGCTGCTGCTGGGCCGTGTACGGCAGAGGTCTAATTGACAGGGACGTGCCGCTTGCACGGGCCACTGGGCAACTAATCGTCCGTCACAGACAGACAGACAGACTGACTGACAGGCGAGGCGACCGTCGCTTGCTTGCTACCACGGTAACGCACGTCAACTGCATGCCCAGCCAGCCAGCGCGCTACCGTGATCGCTTAATATCGCTCATTATACCTCGTCACTACTGTATCGGTGGGCCTGTGTGGGGACTGGTAGTGGAGCCTGGAATGCGACGCTGTGGGACCACACTGAGATGGGGCGATGGACGGTAGACAAGAGGGACTCAGAAGGTCTACTGTGGATTCACAGCCATAATACTATAGCGTCTTGGAGGGGTGTTGTCGGCTTCTGGGGGAAATCACTCTGTGGCAACTCATAGAATTTTTTCTGGGCACTTTTCGGGGCCTCAACTTAACCAGAAGTTATTCTATAAAAGTAAGTTAGTAAGTAAGAAATTCGATATTCGATATGTCAGCCAGGGCCCAGGGGCGAATCTGAGGCACTTGGCTGAGCCGCTAGGGGGAGCTGTAGGCCTGTTGGAAGCAGTGAGTTTTAAGGAGGCGACACAAAGTGTGTGCAGAGGTAGAACTGCGAAACTGCGGTAGAACTGTGAGTTTCAGACAGTGGGAGCTGCGATGCTAAAACCGCGGGAGGTCATGACTAGGCTGAAAAAAATATCCTACGTTCAGACTAAATATTACCCATAGGGCAACTCATGCGACTTTTTGGACGTTCGAACTTTCGACCATTATCCTGGCACTTTCGGCAGGACGAAAAAACAGTAGCTTGGCTAGCCGGTGAAGGCCCTATGTAGCTGATTGGGAGACTGGTGTGTCTACTGGATGTTCCGCGTATGTCCAGTGGTTCGCTCGTGCGAGCAGTGGATGGCCGCATAGTGCGCTCTGCGTTGCGGTATCATTAGCTTATGCCAATCAGCTGACATGTGATCATATACTGCTAGAAGGTACGACTATTAGATAGCACAACTCTTCTACAATTGTCTGGCGTCGTAGTCTGCGATCAGCGACTGACAGTGAGTCTCACAACATCCCATGCCACCGTCCAAGTGCATGGGCGGAGAACCGGTGGTCTGACAGCGCCAGAATTTTGTACGCCCCTGCGGTCCGTTTAGCGCCCGCCCGTCCCGCAATTTATCTGACAGCGCGCAATGCAATGCGACGCCGCGCTGGCTTGATTAATTATCGGAAATTACAGACGACCGATGGGCGACCAGTCGGACTAACAAGGCACGTCCGACTGACAAGATGATCGTTTAGACCGAAGAATTATGGTCGTAGGAATAGCTAGCGTACATACAGCTGGCACTCACCGATCGCGCCAGAAGGTGTTTCGATTGGCCCGGCGCTTGACTTCTTTCATCTCGACTTTGGCCAATATCGTTTCGCTGACTAACTGGCTATTAGCGACGACCGAAGACCAATTGTTTCGCCTTCTGATATCGGCGCAATTATTTAGCAGTAATTTCCAGCAACCCCGTCGGTCGGACAAATCGTGCAATTGGCGAAGCGTATAATTTAGAAGGCCGGATACGTTTGTTTTGATTTGTGTTCTTAATCGAAGTCGGGAAATAAAATATGATAATTGTCGGTATCTGGCCGGATCGTGTTATGTCGTGTTGCAAATTAAAGTGCGTGGACGCTTTTGTTAAGACTGGCGTTAGTCTGTCAGAGAGACGATGTTGTTCTCACTTGGCCATGTGTTGTTCTCTCGCAGCCACTTATTTGTCGCCGTTCCTTCGTTGTTCCGAGCACTCAGTCAACGCGAATCTCGTTGACTGCAAATTATCAGAACGACTGAAAATGTTCCAGGACCATGAAAATGACGTATTATGTACAGCGAAAAAGTAATAGCAGGTAGGCCTCTCTTTTTAGTATGCCTATTGCTAAAATGTACGCGCGAGACCTATAGGCATAATAACGAACATGATAAGCATGGCATTCTGGGTTTCATGCACAGGACGAATACGCGGGGTGCGATGAGGCAGACCACACGCATGATGATATCACTTTCTCGGGTAGCTGTTGCAGCAGCTGCGGTTACGCTTTCCGTGGCAGTGGCTGACGGCGTAGAGTCGACGTCATCGTCGTCGACGTCGCTGTTGTCGTCCGACGTGAACTCGAATGCCTCGGCCTGAGCGCCCAGAGCCCCAGATTGTGGCTGATCGCTCTGAGAAACTGCAGTCTGGAATGCACTGCGTTGTTGAACCTGTTGATGCATGTCTTGATGCAGGCGTCGTTCTGCAGATTGCGCTTTAACTTCTTCTTAACTTAGGCATACTATAGTCGCTAGCTTTCTTTACAAGAAATTTGAGCTAATGCTTACGAGACGCGCGAAAGCCTATAGCAGTTTCGGTTCAGTAGTTTAGCTGAAAATTGGGGTGTTCACGCTAAGTTAATATACAAATACCAAATTCTCTATCTGGATCGCATAACGGATAGTTCCGTGGCGCCACCTTGTGAATGATATAGACTTGTGTCGCAGCCAGAAATCGCCAAAAAAATTTATAAAACCCCCTATTTTAGCGTTCAGGGTCAGTCTGATAATAATTCAAGTCGAGTGGCCACGAAAATAAATAAACCCGTGAGTTAAGTTTTGCACTTGGACAGCTCCATGTAAAGCTAAAGGTAAAGGTCGTGAATTTGCATAGCGCATCCTCACGAACACGCCTGTAATGCGCTTTCGTGACTAACCATAGCCGCCGGCCGCACAGCCACCGAGTGCAGCCTGCAGACACAGGCCGGCTAGGCAGCCCCAGTACAAAGGTCCCCACCCATATAATGGGTTACTACTTATTTATCCGACCCCGGAGGGATGGCAGGCTGAGTTGGCCTTGTTGGTTGATTGATAGCGGACGCTTTACCCACAAAATGGTCAAACGGCCATCCATCAGCCTAGCGCAGGATAGGGAAAGTTCGCCGGCCAGGACCGACGTTCTAACAACTATGCTATGCCACCAACTCCTTGCTGTAACTGAATCATTCTTGCATTTTTGTGCAGTCTCTTTTGATCGTTAACGAAAGTCGTCAAAGTGGCCGAGTATTGAAAAGTTCGAACAAGGTTAGGATTAGTGTTAGGGTTTGTCAATTTTTGGAGATCAGTTTTTTTTTCAAATTTTGGGTACTTAATTGACGGTGGCCCCGTTCAGTATTTGAATCAGTTCGCCCCACTCAGTCAAGCTCAGTGGTATTTAACGTCTGATAGGCCTATACGTCACGCCGCTTATTGCTGATCTTATCACTGCTAATGGTCTGCTTGCGTTAATTTGTCCGTACGCAGTAGTTTACTCTGCATTGTATATTGGCCATGGCCATCACGACCACTCAGTAGCCTAGCATATACCTGTGCTGTAGTAGTAAATCTGTCTATTTGCCGGAGTCATTACAGCTTGCGATTACGAAGACAATCATTGTGTCGACTCGACGCCAAGACGGAGTGGAGGCTTTAGTCGACACGTCGTCGTTGTGTAAAGTAGCCCTCGGGCTGCAGCGTCTAAGCACCACGGCCCAACGGGTTTGAGTGATTCCATCAGATAACCACACTTCGACAGAGATAGATTAACGTTTTAACGAGCTGAGCATTCAGGACTGAACAGGAAGAAGATGTGTGGTCAAAATTACGCGTTATGTTGCCCTTCCGGCAGCGTGATGATGATAGAGCATTGTAGCACAGAAATCCTCTATCATGGCGGCAGCCTGCAAAGTATGTTTGTCAGTTAATGCTTTTTGGTTGTCGCCGTCTACAGGTGGTTCACTTTTATATCGAGTTTTCCACGCTACTGTAACACACTATATGATAATAAATAGAGGCCTAATGAATAGTATCATCAGTGGCGTATCGCGTGAGAACTTTGCAAAGAGCAGTGAGTCGGGTGCGTGCACGTCGGGATAGGCCAAACTGCCTGCCAGGTGTTGGGAATTTTGGATGACACTATTTTTATCCCTATATAAGTTGCAAACGTATGAGCAAACTGAACGCAACAGCAAAAGCACGTTGAGCCAATTAGCTATTTTGGACATATTCTAGGTATCTCTGCAATAAATGCCGGGGTTGGGAACTTGGGGTTCAACCCTATAGTCATACACGGCCGGCTCACACGCGTTAGGCGACTTCACCCACTGCAATGTGGACTCTCGACAAGACGACATGTCTGCACAATACAAGGCGTGGCAGGCATCTTTGATTGTTTTAATCTGTTTCATAATCATTTAAACACAACAGTTTATACTTTACGCAAAGAAAAAGTCAATGATGATTATTAAATTCATCGGTTCGATTGCCAATCAATAAATATAAACTGTCAATGATGTTTGACGCGCTACAGCTAGCTGTATGCGTCTATGGCACGTCGTTTCATCTGTCTGTGTGTCTGTCCCTTCGTCTGTCTGTTACGGATGTATTGTTGCTAACCTTTATGTCTTGTGGGAAAACTCTTTACACGTATTATTAGCTGTGTGTCTTAAACCTAGGCATGCACATTTTGTCAACGATCTAGTGCAAGGACAACATTAACAAATTTGGAGTTTAATGGAAGGGTAAGCAAATGTGTTATTTTTCAATGGAAAACTGGCTATATTTTGGAAACGGTGAGAGATAGGCCTAGGTTGTTATTGATCATTGATAGGAAGTCGCTTAGGCCTATTGGCTTTCAAATGACACGAAAATTATTGACCTTGGATGACCTTGAAGACTAGTACTGCATCAGAAACTGTACATGTTGTAGCGCGTCTTCCATAGCGACAGCTGGGCTTTCTTGTAAATTTCAGCTATATGCTCTACACCTTTGTAAAGCCACTACCGGATGAAAATTAGGCTATTATTTGTGACTGTCTACGTCAATGCCAACGACACCGTTGACGAAAGTTTGATCGATAACGTAACTTGGCAGACCAAACGGTCTAAAGGCGTCTTTGCTTCCGTCGACATCCATTAGGCATACAACAGATCTGCAGTGGTTTCTCAGCGAGGAAATTAGCACAGTGGGTCGTGCATGCACGCCAATCTCGTGTCGTTAATGCGACGTCAAGCATGTAGACCTACCAAGACGCGGGCGGAGGACAGGCGGGCGCCGCTAAATCGAAAGGCGTCAAATGACATCCACGCGACAATGTACTATACTCCGCGCCTTGCCGTGGGCGCTGTAGTGATTTCGCTCTATAGGCCTAACTATAGACGGGACTGCATGGGGGTTCCGTTTGGGTCATATATATACGAGAACGCAATTATTACGACGGCGTCAAGATTGAGCCGATGCCGGTGTAATTGGATCGGCGTAATGAGCCGATTAAATTCGTATAAGAGCGTTTTATTGGCTCTATCGATAGAACCGTGCAGTTCGCTATCGTGGGAACGACGGTTTGCACTGTCTGCATGGCATGAATTGCCTTGCCAGCCAGATTGCCTGTACCACGTGTAGTAGTCAGTACTTTTTACTGATGTACATACGTAACGACATCTTTGTCCCATCAGCGAATAACATTATTGCGGTGCACATACTTATGAAGGCATACAATGGGCTTAGCCTAAAATTAAAAGATAATTAGGCATAATACATGCAATGGTGATGTAGGCCCAAACAAGACCTTTTTAAAAGACGAAGACAAAGACTAAAACTAAATATTTTTATCATCGAGGCGAGACCAAAACCTTGCTGGCGTAACGGTAGAGTGTCGGACTCACGATTGCGAGATCGTTACATGGTTTGGCTCGTGATTGAGTCGCTATAAAGTAGTTCGCATTGACTGTCTACGGACAGATAAACCATCTAGATAGCCCTATATAACGAACACTAAGGTTAACTCAGCCTTTCATCCCTCCAGGGTAGGTAAATCGAGTACCGGCCTATTTGCCAAGGCGCGTTCACCTGTGTCGGGTGGCAGACTGCCATCACCGGACACAGGTGAACACACCCCGCCACAGGCAGTAATACTATGCCGTCTTATACAGCAGGTGGCGCTCCGTAGCTTTCTGAAGAATTTTCCATAAAGAGCTATAAGCCTACACCACCTATTCACTACCACGGCACCACCCCGCCTTAAGGCCAAAATCTTGGTCTCGACTTTCGACAACATGACGACTACATCTGTGCCTAATACCCCGTTTACACGATCAAGCAAACATCGAGCAAACACTGAGCAGACATCGAGCAAACGTCGAGCAATTAGAGCACACGTCATGCACGTGTATTTTGAATGCATTTGCTGGATGTTTGCTCGATGATTGCTCGACGTTTGCTTGATCGTGTAATTGGGGTACAAAAGCACTCAGTTAACAGCGGATACATTCGCCAGGGATTTTTGTGTTTAAATTTATTCTCGGATGTCAATCGGAATTACAATAGTTAACTAGATGGCGCTCGTAAGAGTGCATATCTCCGCCAAATGAAGTAATTTGAACATTACGACGACTATACTACTACTACTACACCTACAACTACAACAACAGCTAAAGAAAATGGGGTCATGACCTTGACCTTTCGGGGTCACGTGACGTCATCGGTCACATGACCATTCGACTCGCGGTGGTCGACTTCTTATATGGGTGGTCTATTGTGGCCATGCGTCTATCTGGCACCGCTATAGAGATATGGCGCTTCAAAGTACATGTACACGCAAACACAGAACGACGAACAGAGCGACCAATCTTTTAATCTCCTCCAATGTTCACTACGTTTACCTTGGCAGAGATAATAACCAACAAAATCTGGTTCCGTATTTCCAGATCGTGGTTAATACGAATCACAACAACATCTAGTCAGCCTCTCAAAATTATCAAAAATCTTTTATGAAAATTCACGTATTTTATGCGGATCTACATGTAACGCATGCATTACTACTTGAAAATATTATCAACATTCCTTCGTAACTTGGTGAGGTATTTTGCACTTACTCGTACGTATACACGCACACGCACATGTATGCATCGTCTGCCATGGAAATAACTTCATCAGTGGATACAGTAATTAACATAGCAAAATACCGCCCAGTATTCTCGCGAAAATCTGAACTTCTGACATCGAATTTCTGCCATCGAAGTTTGTCATTAAACGATCGTTTCGTCATTTCGCATACATCGCTTCTGGCACATCGTCAGATCTTGAAATGTTTGTTAGTTTATTTACATAGGAGGGAAGGGGCTTCGAGCAGAAAAGATAGAAAATCAAACACGTGTCGATCAAAGAAGACGTAGAGTACGCTAAGTCAAGCCGGGATGACTTGTATCAATTTGTATGCAAACTTTCCCTTCCCCGTCTTCTGTATGATCATCAGTGCCTACGAAACGCTTTACCGTTTCAGTGGTCTCGATGGAGTCTAATTCTAGTCTCATTTCAATTCGGTATAGCCGGCTGCACTGTGCAGGGTAATGATAATGACGGTCGCTGCTGTAGGTTGGACCATTGCAGGTGCGTCAGTGACTTTGATGCGCCTGTTAGTCGACCCGAGACGTCCTATAGGCCTACCACCGGGAATAGCTGCTATTGTAATGAGCAACCGCGCTATAGTCTATGCCTGGCTGATTTGCGGACGGTTTTGGTACCCAGAACGCGGCGTGGCATTAGACACTTCGGTGAACTACACGGCTTCAGGTCTGTGAACAAGACGATCAGGAGTTAGCATTATTTAAGAACGCATATATGTGTCTGTGGCAAGTCCACTGTCTTCCTACCGATAGGTATCATGTTTTGTCATATCAATGTGGTATATACAGGGTGGGCCAAAAAAACTGGCACCATTTTTTGCATGCCTTATGCCAAATATTAACCGATTTCCAAAATTCTTTCAGTTTTAGAATTAGGGAAAAATTTGTAATAACAATGTTACTATAAATTCCACCACACCTCAAGTGTGTCGCCACATTACCTTGTGAAATGTGAAAACAAGACGATTTCTGTAATAGCACATTTAAAAAAATACAACAGAAACAACGTGTTTGATGTCTCAATTATTGTCTAAAGTAACTGTCACATCCTGTGGTGTTACACCAAATATTCAATGCGTCCGCCTTGCTGCTGGACGACGCTCTCAATTTGGCTATGCCAGTGCCAAATGGCGCGATTAACGAAACACTGTGGCAGTCGGCACCACTCTCATAATCAGAAACATTTTATAAACAAATGAAACTTTCGAAAAATGCTGACCAAATGTCAATGACATCAGTGATGATGGCACTGGGCACAGGCAAAAAAGAATGTACAAGTACGCCATTTTTTTAAAAAAAAGCTGGTCTTGGCGTTGAAGGCAAAGCGATGCATGGTGCTTTTATATGGCACAAGGTATTGTAGTGACATATTTGAGATGTGGTGGGATCTACAGTAAGAGTGTTATTGCAAATTTTCTCCTGATTCTATCAGTGAAAGAATTTTGAAAATTATTTAATATTTGGTGAAGTTATCAGGCGTACAAAAATGGCGCCAGTTTTTTGGCCCACCCTGTACGTTGTCCTAATATTAGTCCCATATGCCACTTAGTGTCCAAGGGATTGCATCAACAGACGATTTCGTTTGTGTTAAAATTTCAAGTGGCGTACAGTGCGACTGAAATGGAACGAACTAAACGAAACGTAAATGAGATGGAAGTCGCACGTTTCGGCTTTCATTATTTTCGTTTCATTTCTGTCGCTCTGTGCCCATCTTTAATAAAAGGTGATGACTGATGGTGGAAGCGTTTAGTTGAAGGGACCAGACGAAGGCGCCTCGGCGTGCCGTCAGCGTGCGGTCTCTGCTGACCGTTGAACGGAGGTGACGTATTAAAATGCGATCATTAACGCCAGCCACGCAGCCACGCCACGCAGAGAACGTGCACGCAGACTCATAGTCGTCGTGGATGTATATCGGCTGCTGTACGCTGCACCGATGATGGAATTGTTGATCGTAGTCTCGTCGTAAAACGAGCAACTTTCCCACAGACCCGCTTCACCTCCAGGCCCTATAGCACGCAATGTATACGCGTGTGGCTAATGATGGTGTAAGTATATACGGCGTGAAGCAGCTTACGCCACGTGTGAGACTGACTTATCACGTCGCTCGCTGATGAGATGTTCTTGATGAAGCTGTCTGCAGCAGCGTCTGCAGCATGATTTTCGAAGACGATCGGAAATCGTGGTATTCAATTCTGACCTACAAAGATGTTGTCTGCGGCCGTTGATTTAATGACCTCGCGGCCGGCTTTCGAGAACCCAAACTTGAAAGAATGAACGCATATGCTTATTTTAACATGCTATTATTCCATGATTTTCCAAAAACGGGAGCTATATATATATATATAT
>Ga0209367_1007157_pt1 | contig 15398 bp, 10 predicted proteins | sample WorMetLIZISLAND2_FD_187412 | JGI IMG/M metagenome (GOLD analysis project Ga0209367, IMG submission 187412) | Marine gutless worms symbiont microbial communities from Max Planck institute for Marine Microbiology, Germany - Olavius geniculatus... ... | reverse complement strand
GGTGTTAACGCAAGTACAACTTTTGAGGGCACCGCCCCCTTAAAATTTGGGAGGGCAAAACACGTGCAAAAATTGGTGCGATTTACAACAACTTTCAAGTTTGAGCGCAAATATCTCTGGAAGCGATGAAGACAGCGACAAAATCTAAACGGCGTTGACGAGCATGATCTTTTGTGCGTTGAACACAAAAAATTCTGTGAAATTCGGTCCACTACGAACAAAGTTATAAGCACTCATGTTGACCTACCCTAAGTCGACAATGCGCGTTCGGCGTATGCCAATGCATTTGAGTTCGGGCCACGTGACTTTGATGCCGGGGAAATTCTCCCCCCATCTTTGCCCCCCTTTAATTTCCCCCAGTTGGACTTAGGGCGCCGGGCGGACTCACGTTGGGCTTTGCCCCAAATTTCTAGTTTGTCCTAACTTTTTGACCATCTTTTTGTATGAAAATGGACATAAACACTCAGCTTCTGCTTGAGCTACACCAGGGATTGTTATTGGATCCCACTGAGATAGACACCTGTTATAGGCTTGTGCTCCATGCTTGTCAAGGGCACCTTTTGGCAAATGCTCGATACACCACTGGGTATGTACCTGTGGTTGAAAATGTAAAAAAAACTAGAAAGCCCACAAATGGTTGCACCATACATGTGTAACTGTTGGGATCATAGTTCGATAGTTCAGGGTCAGTTTACAACTGTCATTATATTTTAATTTTCTTTGTGTTAACTGTTGTGTGAAGTTTGAACATTATTTCTATTACCTGGTTCAGTAGAATCAAATAAAAGTTCAGTAACGTAATCTGTTAAATAAAAGGATGTCTCTGTGTAATGCTAACAATTGTAACATATTTTAGTTAACGCCCAACTGCATAGCTTGAGAATTTAAATGTTATAAATTTTTAAATTCTTTTTTTCAAAAATCACAAATTTTACAATTTCTGAGTTCTGGTTATTGTGCAGAAATGACTTTTAAAAATTTGGTAAATTCTGTTGATTTTGCAAATTTTAAAACGATAAGTCACGAGTTCTCAATCTATGCCTTAGTGACTATGGGCATACATACACCAGCCAACAGTATCAGTTATACAAAATGCTTATACACAACTACTTGCATGTGCATTATAATTCAACTGTTTATAACACTTATCCTTAAACAAGTGCATATATGATAAGCAGTGCGAATTCACACAGCAAACAGCATTAAGAGGAAAACGTTTACTGGATTAATGAAGTGTTAGATGTACACTACTGTACAGTTAATTGCAAGTTATCTCTGCTCTATATCCAGCCACCATATTGCAGTTTGTTGGGCAGGTAGACGTTAGTGAGGAAGTTGTGGCTGACTGCATCCAAGCATTGTATCTCGGCTTTTACTCCCATCTTCAGCATCAGCTCAACCTGCACGTCAGATACACCAGCTTGCATTCAACCAAGGCTGGCATGTTTCTGCCTAATACCCCGTTTACACGAAGAAACAAACATGAAGCAAACGTATTCAATATACACATGCATGACATATGCTCTAAGTTTGCTTCAAGTTTGCTCTAAGTGTGCTTCATGTATGCTTCATGTATGTTTCCTTGTGCAAACGGGGTATAAGGTGCTTTGAAGTTTGATTTTAAAGTGCGGCTCAAAGTCTGAACCACGCTTACTTAAAAGCCATTGCAGCAGACAGCAGTGTTTTTGTGGGTTAGAAAAATCGGCCGGGCAAAAAATTGCCATTTTCCAACAGACGCTGCAAATTTTGGACAGAATTCTGACACACAGTTACAAATTTCCGACAGAGGAGATTAAATTAAATTTAAATTTTGCCCCTAAATTTTCCCAAAATGGGAGTTTTAGCCAAAAATTCTGCCTGTTGAGGACAAAAATTTTTGGACAAGAATAAGATTTTCGAATATTTTTCCAACAGCCCAAAATTTGAGAGTGGGGGCAAATGCCTTCTTCCGGCCAGAATGCCGTTGTTGACAGAAATAGGTTTCTGCTAGTTTAAACTTTGCTGTGCACATTTTTACACAAAACAAATGCAAAACAATACAGTTCTTTTGTTTTATATTAATGTCTCAACAGACATTGTGGATGGAACAAAGTTGCCACTGTGTTACAAATAGTGAATTTTGCTAGCGACTTGCAAGGATTTGGTGCAAGTGTCACATTTTTACCCACTCACAACCTACATTATAAAAGTTACTGCACCGAGCAGGTTTGATACGTTGGTTTAAACTGAGTATGTTTCGGTTCAAACTGCTTGAGTGGGGGAATGGCACTGGCAGAGGACGGTTTTGTGCTGGCAAAAAACCAACTCTGGATGAAACTGTACACAAAACACTAATGCTGATTAAAACATGATAGGCCTCCAGACATTTAAGGAATGAAATGTAATCTTTTGCACGAAAGAACAATGTCAGCTGGCCAGAAGAAACATCTGCAGTCAGTAATGTTTTAGGTAAGTTAACACCAGTTACCTCATCAGCCCAGTGAGTCTGTGCACATATGTACGGTCGTTTGAGCAACTCCTTTGCTTTGTTGACATCACTTCTGGTCAACGGCATCAGCGCAGCTTTCGGTATATGCAGCCTGTTCATACACAACCTACATTATACAGAGTGGTCCAGAAAGAATGCAACAAAATTTGCCATGCAATTTAAACTGTCTGTCTAAGAACTGCAACATATACATCAAAGTGCTGCTGTCAGTCGAGCAATTAAAAATATTTGTCCGGCTGATAAAGATGTGACAACCGAAATTAATACAAGTTACCAGTTTTGACTACCCCACTGTCATTCGAGTCCCCTCGCCATGGAACCTCGTGAATATCAACATGAAACTTACACTGAATAAAATTAGACCCCATGGGCTACATGGGTCTATCTTCTTTGAAATTTGCATGATGAGTTAAGAAAGATGCATCAGTTGTGCAGTAGGGTTTAGTTACTGTGCTATGACCGTTCAAGATATCCAAGGTTATTGCTGTTGGCAGCAATTGAACTAACTTTCTGTTAGTGGTGAATAGTAACCTTAGCTGTATCTCACACTGTTTTTTTCAGATACAGCGACTTAATGGTTGGAAAAATATTTAGCTTAGACGCTGAAAACAGTCCAGTACGGCCTTTGCTTCAGTGTATTAATAAGCTGTACGTATGATATACCTGTCAATATCTGATGGTAGAACGCCAAGCCAGCGTAGAGAAGGAACTGTTAGACTGCTGACATCATAGCACTTTGACTAGATCATACAGCATGCACATAGAGACATTAACTGAACAACCAGTGGCGGTTTTAGGCCTGGGCTGGGGGCACAGCCCTCCCCCCAGTTTTGTGGCCACACATGATTTTTTTGCAAAGAAACACAAATATTTGATTTCTTTGTGTTTTCAAATTTTACAAAAGTGGGCAAATTTGTGGCTTCCATTGAATGTCCAAAAACCAAAAGTGCTTCAGCTTCAGGGGCGTTTGCCCCCCCTGACTCCCTGACCAGGGGCTCTGTCTCTGGATCCTACTGGGCGCTCTGCCCCCAAACTCCCGCTATAGGCTCATGCTACCACACTCCCCATGGGGCCATGCCCCCAGATATTGCGGGCTAGAACAACGCACCTACAGTAAGTTGACACCAGACATTAACACTGCAGGCACATAATCAGCCAATCAATTGATCAAAAAATAACTGCTTACAGAAATGGACAGTGGTCTACAATATACGCCTATAACCTAAGATAAAATTTAAAGATATGTCCAAATTTTTAAAGAATCTACAACAGCTTTTCATTTCCAGCTCATCTGAGACAAGCCGATATTAACTTCGAACTATCAAAGCAGTTGCTTACTGAAGACATTTTTGTCCATGCACGGTGATCATGGCGCATGGTGACTTACTGTTAAAATTTGCACCTTTTAAGTTTTCTTACTTACTCACCTACATTCCGACAGTCAAGCAATGCATGCAATGGGTCATATGGGAAGAATTTGACTGTGCCCAGCAATCATAGTCATTATCTGATGAAATATATGCATCATTAGATTATCATACACAACAATATTCTTTACCTTTGATCCAAATGCATAAACAGCCATTATCTCCAAACCTGTCAAATATATAGAAGACAATTACTAATGCAGTGCTGTAAGACTGAGTCATATACAGAAAATAATTGCCAGCAGAAAATACACTTCCATAGCTAACGAATAAAATGCCAACGTGGAATACTAAACTTGTAACCTAAACTTCAATTTTTAACACAATTTGTAGAGTGAAAAAAACAAAAACCAACTGACAATTTTCAGAACATATATTTTTTTCTGACCATGTGGATCCGCATCGACGAGTGCAAACATCGGGAGCTTGAAGTCATTCCACAGCCTGCGCATCAGTAACCTAGTGCTCACATCTGGAAAGCCCTTACCCTGTAGTCAGTCAGACAAAATTGCCACTTAGTTCAACAGTAATAACATTAGCCAACGTTGCACACACAAAACTAAGCAAACCTAAATAATGCATTATTTATTTCCAGGTATTTCTAGAGATATATTAACAATACTTTTTTCAGTAAACAAAATTTTGCATCTCAATTTATTTTATTCAAACTGACACGTTGGTAAAACTGACAATGTAAAAACAAATATGAACAGGACAGCAAAGAAGTCAAATCCACCACGAGTACTCACACAATGAACATAACGACATTGAATATAATAAATGTACAAAACATCAGTTTATACACTTGTTAACGGCAACATTTAAAGACTTGCACACCGAAAACAGCAAAAATTACAAAAGGTGATATTGCCCGCATCACACTGACTGTGTGTCAATGTGCTGCTGAATAATATCACCTTTTGTGATTTTTTGCTGTTTTCGATGTGCAAGTCCTTAAATGTTGCCGTTAACAAGTGTATAAACTGATGTTTTGTACATTTATATTTGCGGTTTTATTACTAAAATACTGTTTTCCTACTGGTGATCAGTTAGAAAGATATTGCGCCTCAGATATTTTTACAGTAGCCAAGCCACTAAGTTTTAACTGTTACTTACTACCTAATGGCGTGACTGAACAAAGCAGATGACACGCGTTAGGCATGACGTCACCGCTGGCCTGCATTGCTGACAATATTGAACAAAATTCCTTTTATATTCACAAAATGGCCATATAAATAAACTAATATTGCACACATCACCTGCTTAATATAGGCCGGGAAAACACATCAATAATGCTAATTTAACTAATCGTATTATTGCAGTTATTGGTCCGTTGCGTAAAATTCCCATTGCAACGAGTCAGTTGGAATAAAATTCGATTGGCAGCATTCAATGGCCCATCCCCGAAAACCCCCTATAGACGCAAAAATCTTGCAGACATCTCTTACACAAGCCGAGTTATGGCCAATTTTGTCCCAAATTTAGTTGCCATGGCAACGGGGGTCGGTCGTGGGAAAATGCAATTGGCAGGATTCAATGGCCCATCTCCAAAACCCCCCTATAGACGCAAAAATCTTGCAGATATCTCTCACACAAGCCAAGTTATAGCCAATTTTGTCCCAAATTTCGTTGCCATGGCAACCAGGGAGAGTCAGGGGTAAAATTGAATGACACCATTAGATTGGCCATCCCTGAAAACCATATTCTAGAACCAAAAATTACGAATCTATCTTATACACAGCCAAAGTTATGACTGTTTAAAGAATTGTTTAATTTTCCCCATAGGCGCCATTGTAATTTTTTTTTGATTTTTGCAAACAAATATGTTAAATATTAAATTTTAATTTTCTAACCCAAAAAGGCACTTTCTTGTGCAGAACCGCGTCGTTTGACGTATTAAGCATAAAAATCTCTAGATAGGTCTGACCTGTAAATGCGTTGAAGAAAAAAAGGCATATATAAAAATTTTTGCATATATTTCACCCATTTGCCGAGAAGTTTCCCCTTGGAGGGATTTGCATAAAATTTTGCATGACGGGTCCCCTCGCTGACTTAATCAACTGTGCCAAATTTTGTCTCAATCGGTTCAGGGGTTTTGATTCTGTGGGGGTCGAATTTTTGGCTTTTCCATAGGAAAGAGAAGTCGCCGTTAACACAGGGCTTGAACTACCATTCAGCCTGTGATAGAAAAATATTAAAAAAGTAGTCAACTGCTATGAAAAGAAAAGGAAACTTGCAAAAGAGTGAATTATAATAATGATGAATTTGCACTTTTTAACAATCAACCCATCATGCAATGCGTACAGTGACAACAAGACAAGGTCCCATTGCATCAATGAAACTGCTTCCAAGAATATGTTGAAAACTGGCATCCTTCTCAACCACAAGAAGAAACTTTGTGGAAGTTTTCAAGTCTAATATGAAAGTTGAAGTGTCATAACTGAACAAAAGAAACAAACAGTACACCATTACAATTATCACAGTTATTACAAGGCCACTTGACGAAAGCAGTTACAAATATTAAAATCAAAATAATTAGGACTAATTATACTAAATAGCTAACAAAAAATATTAACAACAGCACCAAAAATTAATGACATGTAATGATATTATTATCATCATTCTCAATGTATTGTTATTTTTGTTATTACTACAACTAATACACAACAAAAGAAAGTTGCAAAAAGATACTAGATAATGCTTCAACATTTGCTGGTATTCCGGTGCCCTGCAGTGCAAATACTATACTGTCTAACAAGTAGAAAACATATAATACAATAATTGCAAATTGATTCCATATTAGTTCTAATACAAGAAATACCAGTCTCAAAACGAATGATGCACATCTGGCTGGTAGGCCTATATCAGATAAAAAATGCTTCAGTGGTACTAACTGAAGAGCAGTTGATAGAAGTAGGCCTGACTAAGCCAGCAATCCATCACTTCATAAATTTTATATACAAGTTCTCTCTCAGCCATTCACGATCAACGATAGTTAAGGCATAACTCACTCCAAAAAACTACAAATAAAAGACCACCAACAAAAAATAAATAATGCCTAACATTTTCTACAGTATTCTATTCCTACTTACACTGTCACTAATTTAAAACTGAATTTCAAATTTTAAAGTGTCTGATGACAGTATTCAACAAAAGGTGCTGACCATATTGTGGACGGCACAGTCAACCACATTGCCGTCAGCATCTGTGAACTGAAGATCTCCGGCCACTAGTCCTTTTGATGTTGCCAACTGATAGTCAACAGATAAAACAACAGCACTGTATCAACTGTTTATTTAGTACAGTGGCGGATTCAAAAGGGTGTGGGCGGGGAGGGGGCGGTCGTCCCCCCCATTGACTGGATGCATTTTAAAAATGGTAAAAATTTTGCACAAAAATGCATCGATTTTGCATAAAATTTTAACAAATTTTCATGGGAAGGGGCTTTAGATCCCACCTCCTACCCTTCCGCTCCCTCACCCTATTCCCAAGTTCTGGATTCGCCACTGATTTAGTATAATTATTATAAGAACTTTTATAATCATGGAATGGATGAAGCTCAATTAATCGTTCTGATGCAAGGAGTTCCTGTGTCAGTGATATGCTGAGTGTCACAACAACGTGGTGAAAGAAAACTGCCAGAAGTCAGTTGCATTTGCCAGGATGCAGCACATCAAGCACAAAATGCATATTTTACGGCAATTTTAGCATATACGTTGTGTACAAATAAAAGGCGAAACAAAAAATGCAAAATCGTTTTAGCACGTAACTCCTCATATTGACAGACAGCGAGACAGAATTGGTGGTGTATTTCAAGAAGGTATACCACCACCTATTGGTTTTGCTGACTAACAAAGTAGCTAAAAAAATTTACAGTACCACATGCAGCTGTGAGCGTGGCACTTGAATGATAAGAGCAGCATCATCCAGCAGGGAGTCCAGTGACTGCTGGCTGCCAAAGAGAACCGGGTCCTGATAGTACAGGTCCCTGTCAAACAAACACCCACAGCAAACTTTGCCTACTGCCAACTGAGCCAAGTACCAAACACAGATATACACAGATAAACATATTATTTCTTAATTTTTTCTACATATTTTATCTATTTTATGATAATCCAGCTTTTAACTGCAATACAGAATAAAGACGTTTCATTCATTCATTCACATACGCTGACAGAAAGCTCTATTATTATATCACAACATAAAACATTTACAGCGTCGACCATTTGCGAAAGACGTCATAATTTTAAATGTTACTTGCACACAAAAAAATTAGGAAAATAAAACAGTCTACCAATAGAAGACAAGAATACCACCAATGTTTGTAGTTGAATATCAACACAATTGCTGTGATATTTCCTAAAATTATATCATGACAATTCATTTTATCCTCTCTTCTCTCACTACAGTGCCTGCAGTGCTAAAACTGCTGATAATCTCACTCCAGTCAAGCATGATGGTTGAAACCCATCTAGCATCTGTTTATCACACGCACATTGACACAGAACACTGTCAATTATAGTCACGAAGTAAGCACATTTCACTCGCATAATGCACTTCAGATCGCGATGAAATGTATTACATAGACAGAGGCCTCCATCAGCAAGCAATGGATAGGCTACCTCTTTGTGCAATAGGTGTTGTCCTGAACATGGCAGTATATCAGGGACAACACTTTCAGAAGCAGTGCTGTACACAACAACAAACCATCTTTAGCCACAACTCATTTCAGAGACAAAATGTGGCACTACAACAGTACAACTACACATTAAATACGCATACTGCATATACAGGGTGCGCCAAAAAATTTTACCCCGCTAAGGTTTTCTGATAATTTTTCCAAAACAGCTGAGAATTTTTAAACTAAATTTTACACGTCTATTATCCATTCAGACCTACGCTAACCTGCAAAATTTTATTCAATTATCTCCAACTTTGACAAAGTTATGCCGTATTAAGCACGACCACCCACCGAATTTTTACATTTCACAGCACGTCCATCACGAGTTTTACTAACTGACGACAGACAACAGGTTTAAGAGAGAAATAATTGACATTTTATGAACCAGTGAAATGCCTGAAGCATTGCGCCCCACACATGGTAGTCAAGTGGGTTGAGGTCGGGTGAATTTGGCGGCCATTGGTCCTTTGCGATGAAGTCGGTACAGTTTGCCGTCAACCAGTCCTGCGTCTGACGGGCCGTGTGCGCAGGAGCGCCGTCTTGCTGAAACACGAATCCAAATGAAAGCAACCGTTTGCAGTCGTCAACAAGCATTGGCAGCAGACTTCCGACGTAATATGCCGCATTCACCCAAAGCCGAAGACCATTCCAGAGCTAAAAAGTGCATTGCAGCAGGTCTCGGACGACTTACCACAGACAACGATCAATAAAGCTATCAGCGACTTTCGCAAACGTCTGAACTCATGCGTTTCAGCCGGTGGCCGACACTTTGAGCATACGATGTAAACTTCGTACTGAAATATGTTAACTGAACTGTGTGCTGGTTCATAAAATGTCAATTATTTCTGTTTTAAACCTGTTGTTTATCGTCAGTTAGTAAAACTGGTGTTGAACGTGTTGTGAAATGTAAAAATTCGGTAAGTGGTCGCGCTTAATACGGTATAACTTTGTCAAAGTTGGAGAATACTGAATAAAATTTTGCAGGTTAGCATAAATCTGAATGGATAATAGACGTGTAAAATTTTGTTTAAAAATTCTCAGCCGTTTCAGAAAAATTAGCAGAAAACCTCAGGGGGGTAAATTTTTTTGGCGCACCCTGTATACTGACATTACACAAGATCGTCTTTGTAGAAGATTTTCAACATTCATATACACAATAATTATAGCTCCATCCTTATTAACAATTCACTGTAGCACAATCAGTTATCAAAACATTAACAAATAACAATAGGGCCTATGCTTAACAAATTGTATTTATTAGAAAGACCGGAATCAAAACAAAATGCAAATCCTTACTCTCAGCAGTTACCATACTGACAATGTGCTGATGCCTCTTACCTAATCTCTTCACAGAGTTAATGTTATCAAATGAAATGGTTCTCAGCACAGGTTTGTGCACAAGCTGAAGGCCTTCCGTTTGTTGGAAACTATTGTACAGCACAATAAACAAAAAATATACATAACATATATAACAAACTGTTAAATAACAACAGAAATTCCAAAATGCAAATCAGTTTTTCAACTTCAAAGACTGACACTGTAAGTTTTCGAGTATCAATGTTTGCCAGCAATATGACAGCATTTTGTGAAACAGTTGATACTAGACTATACACTAAACTGTACCCGTTACATTGTTTTTCTAGCCTTATGTTTTTCTATACCAACAGTATGCACAAAAATAACTAAAACAAATTTAGTAGTTACTTTAGTAGGCCTAATTATTTTCATCAAAATCATACCATGTTACCTACTTGGAGCAATAAACATAGACTGCACTAGTTATCAACTACAAGTTTGTTTTCAGTGCCGTAACCAAAACACTGCTGCTATATGACATTCCGATGACCTACTGTTCTGTAAGATTATTACACTTGTGCGGTACTGAGTGACCAATCTTCAATAAAGTTACTGTTACAGTAACAATGCACATAATCACGTCCAAGCATTACATCTAAGTGCACTCTACAAAACTTCACCTAAGAAAGAGTTCGTCATCGTTACATACTGCATGTTCTTCCAGGTTCTGTTATTGGGTACGACAAGTGTGGGTGAAGAATTGTTGCTTATTGCCTTGATGACGTCCTCAATGATTTTCTCAATCTTCAGCAAAACTACATCTCTGTGAATACGCAACACCACACTTATTAGTACAACACACAGTACGGTGACTGACGTAACTGATACTTGTGATTACAGAGAAGTTTTTAAAATGAAAGTGGTTTGAGTTCTCACACTCGGAACTGCAGTCAGGTTCCGACACTCGAAAGCTGTGAGCTGATTGGCTACGGGTGGTGTGACGCCATTCTAAATGATAGTGTGCGAGTTAGGACAGTGGTGAGTTTCACGGTTAGCCTATAGTATTGTTTATGGTTAGCTTTATACGGTTAGGGGTTGGAATTGTATAGGTAAGGGACGAGTAGTGGAGCGTGCTATCATGGTGTCGGACGGAACCCGATTGCAGTTCCGAGTGTCGGAACTTCAACCGTGGGCTTTTAAAAGATACTTGGATGGACAGATATAGACATCAAAAGCTAATCTACTGCACCTACGTCAGGTAATTTTTAATTATTTATCCCTGACCTACGTCATCTACAAATAAACAGTGCGATCACTTAGCACCTGGATATATAATTGGCTTCTTCGTGTTCTAAATTAACTGGACATACGGCTGCGTTTAAGTCAGTTGCCATACTCATGAAAACTAAATGATCAATACACTAATTAATTATTATTTTAACTACAAAATGCACAAAAATCGTCTGCTTCTTCACAACATAAACAAAAGTCCATAGAGTTGAATCACAGAACTATTAATAGACTGACATAGCAACTAGAGTTGTGCAGAGTACTCGTTATTCAAGAGTCGAAACCATCGTAACCGTAAGTTAAAATTTATTACAATGCTTCAGACGGATGTCGTCAGTGGCGTCGTGGCAGGGGGCAATTAACTGCTCCTAAATTTTAGCCCGTCGGAACTTGTGCTTTCAAAAATACAACAAAACCGGGGCTGAAGCATATGAGCTGAGCCGGCCCCCATTTAGCGAGAATTTTAGTGGCAAAATTGAAATCTGTCGGAAATTGTCAGATATATGCAGCTGTTAGCCGTGTTTGAATTGCCGGGGAGTTGGGGGGAGGGGTTGAACCCCCCAACTGTTTTGTCAACCCCCTTAACACACTGTCAAATTATGTTCTGGAGGTCAGCTATATACTATATAGGCCTACATACAGTTTACATCACAATTTTTGTCGGGTTCCGACCGTCAAAAAGTTCAACCTCCCAACTAATTTTTCACATTTCAAACACTGGCTGTTAGAGTGTTTGTCGAAAAAAATTGCAACTTACTGTCCTCTATTCCTGGGACAAATAATCTGTTTCCTGCTCGATTTTTAACCGAAATTAATCAACTAAGTTCGACCAGAAGCTGTAGTTTCTGAAGATTAATCGGTTTCAAAATGTAATCAGTAGGCCTAGGTTTACTGGGTCAAAAGGTTGGGTAGCATTTCGCATATCTCATTTCGCCTAAGCTTATTTTGCCTATTCTCATTTCGCCTAATCTGATTTCGCCTAATCCCATTTCGCGTAATCTTTTCTTTTGGTAGGCGGACCAACAACAACGACTTGCTTTGTCATTTTTTTCTTTGCCTATTTGAGAAGCTTTGTTTTGTCGTTCATCATTTTTTTCTGTACCAGTTTTTGAGCCGACCGCTAAGCTGTAAGCTTAAGGTTGACCCTTTGTCGTCGTTGTCGTCTGTCGGAGATAGGGGGTGCGGTCGGCCCCAGCTTAGCGACAGCTAAGAATCTTGTTTTTCATGTCATTTGTTCCTGCCATCACTACCATACATGCACGTTCTCGCATTTTCATACTTGACTATGATGACAATAAGGAATATCATAAACTTGCAGATTTGATTTAGTTTCATGTTAAAATATTTTTTCCTTTTTGCCACTTTTTGTATGGCAAAAAGTGAAACTTAAAGACAGAGTTACTTCACAAGTTAAAGCATTGAAACCAAACAGGTGTACGTGGTGGATGATTTTTATATGGCTGGTGTTCTAACAAAGTATAGTAGCTTTGTGCCAAAAATTATAAATATAGCTTCGGGCACCCGTAAAGAAGGCTGAATTACTCGAAAACTAGAGATGTCGTATGTTCATTTTTTCGCTAAAAAATATTCACGAAAGATAGCAGATTCCAAAAATGCCACTTTGGAAAAAAATCCTTCCTTTGCGGAGGATGGCGTCTGCCCAAGGTAAGCTGACGCGCTTCTTTCACTTATTTTCAGGTTTTTAGGACAAGAAATCTTTGGCCCCAAAACCTGAAAGTGCTGGACTTGTGGAAAGTGTTGCTCCAAGTGCGAGTCTAGTAATTTTTCTTAACCTCCCTAGTAATCCTCTCAAACCGTAAAATTTTACAGCTTTGTGCTAAGGGTTTAAAGCTATTTTGTTCAGCCAGTATTTTCTGTAAATCCTTAGTTCTGTCAGAGAGACTTTAACTCTGTTGAATTCTATAGTGTTAGAGTTGTGAAATTATTTATCAGTATTTTGTAGAGGCTTTAATTGTGTTAAGCTGAATGTTAGGGTTAAATGTTCATTGTTCAGCTCAAATTTGCTCGAGTTGAAAAAGGTAGGCTAGTTTTGCACGACTGTGAATACGCAAAGCCTCAACGAGCTTGTCAAAGAGGCAAAGAAAAAAAAACGACAAAGAAAGTCGTTCAAATCAAATCAAATCAAAATAGTTTTATTAACAGCAGCAAATACTGTTAAAGGAATGAAAGGTCAGAAAAAATCTGATATCTTACACCATCCCTAACAAGTTACATGCTACACATACAATTTATAAAATCAAGTTCGTTAATTTATTTTTAAAGACATACAGTGATTGTGCCAAGACAATATCACTGTCTAAACTGTTCCAAACATCAATGCTTCGGTTAGCAAAGCTAAACGCACGGCTGTTAACACGGTTAGCCTGTTTCAACAGCTTGATTCGATGACCACGGTTATGAAAGAGCCAAAAGTAAAAAAAAACACAAAACTCAAGAGCATTAAGACCATGAACAATACAATAAATTATTATCAAGTCAAACTTTAAACGTCGTAGTTCAAGCGACTCCGCACACAATAATCAAGGCGTTGAGCATATGTAAAAGACTTAAGCGTACCAACATGCTTCGTAAATCTACGTTGTACCGATTCAATTTTTGCAATATCACAATAAGAAATGAGGGTTCCAAACAAGTGAACAGTATTCAAGTAAAGGTCGCAAGTAAACTATAAAAGCCCTAAACAGTAGGTTCTGATCACGAGATATAAAACAGCGTCTTATCAGGGCAGCTCTTATATGAGCTTTATGGACCATAGTTAATATGTGATTATCGAACCGCAGTCTGCTGTCCATGGTTACACCCAAGTCAACAAATTCAGTATTAACTGGCAGAACTACACCACCAATTTCGTATGAATGATGACTATTATAACTCTTTCTAATATAATTACTAATATGTAACACAGCACACTTACGTTATCACACTCTTTATACTTAGGCCTAACTAAAAATGACGACAATGCGTATTATCAAAAAGTTTTCTAGCCCATATATAATTTTTATCTTGGCAATAATGTACTGTTTCATGACGCTAATAATATAGACCTACAAACACGTCGGCGATGTCTGTCATTACAGCGAGACACCGTGCCGCCGCCTGCGGATCTGTACGTGACGTCACAGGTCCACTTCGCACGCAGGACAGCATCTGTAGCCGCAGTGCAAGTCTGTCCAGCTGTAACGTCTACCTCGGATCAGGGTCATGCACGCGTTGGCGTCACGTCTCATATTCGGCTGGCCCGGCGCCCAGTTCGTGTAATTCATCGCAAGCACCGCATTACTGCCGACTCTTGTCGTCGCGTTCCACGCGAATGTCGACTCGCAGCCAACACGATATCCAGCCGTCCAGAAAAGATTGCATCCAGTTTCTTCTGCAAAATTATTATTTCACGTTCATTCAATTTTGCCACTTCGTTCACCGCTAAGCCGCCGCCACAATATCGCCGTCGCAGAATTCTTTCATCTGCTAACCGCCTTCGCCGACGCCAAATTTCTTCGGCTCAGCTGGCTTAGCCAATATTAGATTTTACGCGCAGTCGCCAAAAATATTCGGCTAGCGGAATTCTGTCAAATTGGCGTAACGCGCGGTAGTCGTTCAACTGCCTTCATGTGACGTCGTTTGATACTCATTTGTAACAAAAATGCGATGCTACTTTCGTTGCTATTATACTCATAACATTTTTGAGGTTATCTCCATGACTTTGGCTGTAAATGTTCTTCTTGACAAAAATTTTCGTCTGAAAATACAAACGTTGGAGATTCGAAGAAGTTCATATTTTAGAGAAATTTCGAGCACCCATAATCTCCTTTGTCGGAAAAATGCAACGCACTGTCAAGCGTAAAATTGCAATTTGTTGCTTCTCGTCTCAAATTTTGCACACGCCAAGTACAACAATAACGGGACTAAGAAAATGCGCAGTCTGTAGGCGAGACAATGCAGAGAAGAAAAAAATGGAGATTGACCGAGCATTGTGGCAACTGCCGACTGTTCTTGTGCACTGTTGATGACCAACAGGTGCGCAGCTTGATGCATTGCTCGACACGAGAGTCCAGCAGATGCCCAGCAGTAGATTATAAATAGGCTTACGGAGAGGCCTATAAGCCCCGCCCACTGTTTTGGCCTGTAGCCTGGTCAGTGGGCGGGGCTTATGGGCCTCTCCGTGTGCCTAATTATAATCTAGGGCTATGATAGGCTG
>Ga0209367_1007155_pt1 | contig 15400 bp, 10 predicted proteins | sample WorMetLIZISLAND2_FD_187412 | JGI IMG/M metagenome (GOLD analysis project Ga0209367, IMG submission 187412) | Marine gutless worms symbiont microbial communities from Max Planck institute for Marine Microbiology, Germany - Olavius geniculatus... ... | reverse complement strand
GTGCAAGATACGCGCATGGTCATCATTGACCACCGATAGGAAAGTGCCCACGCTGAGTCTGATGGTCACGTGACCGATGACGTCACGTGACCCCAAAAGGTCAAACTCGTGACTCCAAAATCTTTGAAGCCCCGTATCTCGGTAACGGTGCAAGATAGACGCATGTTCATCATTGACCATAGAAAGTGCCCACGCCGAGTCCGGTGGTCACGAGATCGATGACGTCACGTGACCCCAAAAAGTCAAGGTCGCGACCCCAATAGCTTTGGGGCCCCATATCTCCGTAACGGTGCAAGAGAGATGCATGGTTACAAAGGACCATCAATAGGAAACCACATATGCCCAGTCCAATAGTCACGTGACCGATGACGTCACATGACCCCAAAAGGTTAAACTCGTGACCTCAAAATCTTTGACATTGGAGGACGTAAGTGAGTTCCAGTATCTGGGGAGCATCATCTCCATCGAGTCAGACGTTGAGGTTGCTATCTGAGCGAGAATAGGCAAGGCAGCATCCACCTTCCAACGTCTTCGAAAAATATGATCAAGCCACTACATCAACCTCGACACCAAACTTCGGCTGTACATGTCCATAGTCATCCCAACTGTGCTTCACGCTTGTGAGACTTGGAAGAGCACATTCAACATACGGCAGAAACTAGACGTTTTCAAGAATAGGTGTCTCCGCACTATTCTGGGAATATCATGGCGTGACCACATCTCCAACGACAAAGTCCTGCGAAGAGTTGATTTAGGAAACTTATCCGAGATAGTACGACAAAGGAGGCTGAGATTTGCGGATCACATCTTACGTCTGCCTGAAAACAAACCAGCAAAAATGTCCGTCCGCCTGTCCGTCCGTCTATCTCTCTTATTAGGCCTACTCTATGTCAGTGGTGGGCATCGAAGTAAAAGTTAACTAAATTATATACTAAATTTTAATTTAAAAAAATATTAAATTAGCTAGTAGGCCTACATATAGCAACTACTTCAGTAATATTTTTAACTAAACTAATAATATTGATTATACTTTTTTTCAACTAGTTTGCAACTATTTTGAGTAAACTGGTGCAACATTGTTGACAAATTGCGACAAAACATTAAAATTCGTCGCCATCAACTGTTGATATTCGCTATATAGCCTAAATAAACGGTCAATTTTTTTTTAAAAAAACCCTACTCATTTTGAACACTTGGAGCGAAACGTATAAAGTTGACGCTCTGTTTTCTAAGCGGCAGCTGAACTTATTGCTGTCTTTCATCTCAAATTGATACTAATACAGTAGGTCTACTAGACTAGTAATGCTTGCTCCCAGGGACGGCGCTGTCAGGAGTACGCAAGGCCAGTGTTTCATCTCTATGCGCTGCTCGTCTGCCTGGCCTGCTGTGGCCTGGAGTGAACTGGGGAGTGAATAATAAATTGGAGCGTGCGGCTTGTAGGTGGTCGCAACGTGCGAACTGCATCCATTGGCGCACGCACACGAACAGGCAACAGACCGGCACCGACTAAAGATGTGCGGGTTTCAAGTTTTCTTTCGGTTTTTACGCGCGAGAGCTAGCTATAGCGCGTATTAGCTGTGCTAATTCTGTCTCGGTGTCTGCCACAACCCGGTACCGATCGGAGCCCAGGCGAGATAGAGACTTCTGGTTTTTATCATATGATAGCTTAGAGCCTCTAGTATTTTGCGACAAAATTTCATGCCACTGGGTGAAGGGGGTCCTCACGAATGAGGGAAAGAAAGAGAGGCACCCCTTAAAAAGCGTTATTTCACCGATATTGACTCTTTTAACGTGAAAATGGTTGCAGATAGGGCTATGGTTAGGCATGCTGCTTATCATAACAAGCACTGGCCACGAGCTTCTTAGAAATGTCAACATCGATGACCTTGAATGACCTTGAACCCCTGAAATAAAGGATTTTAGTTAATTTTTTGCGATTTCGGGCTGCGACACGCACTTCAAAAGTGAATTGCGCCGAAATGGCCGGAGATAGACCAAGACAACCTGCGTATGAAATTTTCAGCATTGAATGTAGATTTTAGCAATTTAAGTTTGGACCCTCTAGATTCAAGAAGGCCTGCGCACGCGGGTATCAAATAGGGGTTCCCCTCTTAAAAAGTGGCTATTTATCCGCTGCTGGCTTGTCTAACGTGAAAATGGTTGCAGATAGGCACGGACATGCTGCTTAACATAACAAGCACCGGCGACGGGCTTCTTAGGATTGTCAATATTGATGACCTTGATTGACCTTGAAACCTAAAATAAGGGGTTTTAGTGATTTTTTGGCGATTTTGGGCTGCTAGAGTGAATTGCGACGAAATGGATGGAGACAGACCAAGATTACCTGCGAACAGAAACTGCTATAGACTCTCGCGCGTCTCATGAGCATTATCTCAGATTTCTTGTTTATTCTTCCGGCAAGTTGCAACTTTTCGACAGACAGCTTCCAATTTTTGACAGTCATGTGTACTCAAAATTTTACGTTTACACTTAAATTCACCTCCGCAAAATGGGAAACTTTTACCTCCAATTGTTTTATTATTTCCTTGTTTATTCCTTGTTTATTTCTTGTTTATTTCTTGTCTATCGAATACGGTGAATAAAGATGTGTGCGTAAAAAACGATTATTCCGAAAAGCTAAAATTCAGCGGTAAGGGCGGAAATTGCCTTATGTTACTAGGCATTCTCATAATGATTGCTCGTGATGTGGGCGAGCCTGTATAACGGGGGCCTATAGAGTCGGAGCCGCAGCAGGTTCTGGGTAGAGCTTTTGCTGGAAGGTCAGGAGCATAGAGACGCAAAAACTCTTAAATCTGAAAGCTTGTGACCATTTTGATTTAAAAGAGGAACCCTATTTGGGCGACATTAAGGGGCAAAGTGTAAATTCTAAGCACCCATATTTTTGTCGGAAATTTTCGGTAATTATGTCGGAAGACTGCGACACCTTGCCCCCCACGCGCCGCTGGGGCGAGCCGCCCGATGCACTCACAGGTCCCTGGTCCCGCCACTGATATAAGAGAAAATACAAAACTTTCTTCACTGGCTCGCAACGTTGTCGTTCATCTGCAGAATTGTTCCGTGAAAGCTAAAAATGCATCAATTTTTTCGACCAGCCATGCATTTACTTCTGTTTTCCCAGTTTTTTCCTCGATATGATTTTCGGTCAAAGAATTATTGGGAAATTCATTCTGGTTACATTGATAATCGTGATATCATGGATAATCTTAGAAAAGTTAAAAGATCAAAGGGTAAGTATAGTTCCACTCCTGCTGAAACTCATCTTAGGACTACGGACTTACGGACCATGCCATATCAGATCACACAGTGCTAACAACTGTCACTCGACACTGGTATACGCGCCCCGCCTCAACCCTAGCCGAGTAAGCCAGTACTCTATTTATCTACCCCGAATGGATTGTGGGCTGAGTTGACCTGGGTGGTTGAAGTGGTTATTATACCGAGATTGTTTACCTGTCCGCAGACAGTCATGCATCCGGGCAGTAACCACTTGACAGTGACACGATCGGGAGTCAAAGCTATCGACCGAAGTTTCGCGTCCTAACCGTTGCACTCCGAAGCCATTTAGTGCATTACCGTTACTGATAATACCGCAGTGGTATTAATTCGCTCGGTATTTCGCACCTCTCTAGCGCTTTGATGCTGTGGCGACGCAGTTTGCTCGCGCAGTGGGCGTGTCCGATGAGTCTAATCGCTTCTGCATGACGCCGAGTGGCCAATGGCTCGGAGATGTGTCGGTCCGCGAATTGTCAGTCCGCCTTCGTTAGCGCATTTCGCTTTGTGATCCGCATCCGCAACATAAGACGAACTTCGATCCGCAGTTCGTAAATTACCAGTGGCTGAATTAAGGAGGAACACAGGGGCCTAAATTTTGAGTTAAGAATTGAGTGATAAGCTTATACATAACGGCTAGAAGAAAGCGGAAAATTCTAACTTTTCATAAGCTACTAGCTTAGTTGACTGTCGCGCTCTACGCATGTCGTGATGGTTATTGCGACTTACCGTGTAGCCACAACACCGCACGATTGGCACACCATAGTGCGTTATGGCCCATCAAAGTTACCCAAGGTCTACGATTTTAATGTCATTTGAAAGCCAGTATTCGACTTCATATTAGTGATCAACAGCAACGTAGGTCCCGTCTTCCACCGTTTGGCCACAATACATTTGTTACAGAAGACGACAGACGACGACAAACGATAACCGTGTAAGACGCCTATAGCATTGCTTTAGCGCGTCAATAATATTTGTCAAAGCTAGGCGGAGGGACGGGCAAGATCCCTAATGCGGCCTGTTAAGACGACCGTATAAATAGGCCAAATAAAAGATGCGTTTTTAATGGCCTAACAACCATGAACAAGTTCAGTGCACCATAGATAAACAAGCCAATAGGCATCGATTTGGCTGTCGACTAAGGCCACAGAAATAAATAAATAAATAAATAAAACAAGATCAGCCAAAACCGGTCGAGCCCAGGCATTAAAGATCACAAAATGAGTGACATAAAACGTCACACAGTCGTTCGGATTACCATAGTGGAGGCAGCTGATGAAAGTCGCCCGAGAAGCCACCGGTCGCCGGGTCACTGCATGCTATTGTATGCCGCTTGCGCGTGTCGCGTAGTGCGCTCATTGCCCGGGGATACTCTGTCACGGGAGGAGAGACTTTGTAATGGGAAAACTATTTAAAACTATTTAATGTGACACCGCCAGACCGACGTTGACGTTGACGACTTACACTCACTACGGACAGAAGGACTGACAGAGCGACAAATGAGCGACAATCGACCGACCAGAATTGGCACACAGCTGAGCCACAGACGTCTAGATTTGTAGTTGCTATTTTTAGGCAGACAGCAGCAAATTTCGAACAAAGGAGATATGGATGCCCTGTTTTTGCTAAATCTCTCCTAAATTAAAGCTCGTAGTTTAAGTGGAACGGTATGGCGCGGTATGAGCCGGGCCCAAATTTCGTAATTATTTTGAAAGAAAATTATCAGACTGGCTAAATTTAAAAGCGTAATTTGAGGGAAGAATGGTAAAACATTCCGTTTTGTTTGTTGACAATGACGCCTAAAACAGAAATTGAAACTTTTTTTCTATGCAATGCATTTTTGCTGTTTATAACATTGTTTTTAGCATATGCATTTGCTTGCCAAACGCCCAAAAATGCTATATTTTACATTTTGAAATTGCGCATTTTGAAGAACTATGCCTAAGTAGTTGGGACTTTTCAGTAGAGCTGTTAGCATGCCTTGCCATTTTGTCATCGAATTATGTCATACCATAACCAAGCATGTAGGACCTTGAGGACAGCTCGAAGACAAAAAATCGTGGCTTATATATAGGCCTTGGCCTCGACGCTTTGGCCTCCAGTCACTTGTAATAAATGTGCTCTATGCAATGAGTTTTCAGTATTTGTATCGTCCACAGACTACAGTAAACATTGAAACTATTTTGTCTGAGCATTTTTATGGTTTATTACGGTTTGATAAAAATTAGCTGTTAGCAGGCTTTTGATGTGCAACACAAAAGTACTTATTTTATTACTTGATATTTTAATACTTATCTTACTTACTTACTTACTTAGCGGTTTTGGTCTTGGCCTTTAAAATGCTGGCCTCGAAGTTCGAACCCATTGATGATGCCGCGGATCGCGGTTCGCGAGCGGACGCGTATGCAGTACACACCCATCTCTGCTACAGCTATTGGCCAGCAAGCGCTGCGTACTCGCGCCCACCCTGTAGTGTCAGTGTGTGCTCATCGCTTGCTCTAGTTCTATCCAGGCAGTTCTCTGTCTGTCTGTCCATGCGTCTCGCTCCCGAGCTAGTGGGCTTACTGAGCTAAACAAATCGATTCGTTTGTGTACTCACGCACGCACTGCTAATCTGCCGACCGACCGAGAAGGAGTACTGAAGATGGAGAACTGATAAGTCAGTCGGATCTAATTATTATCAGCGCAGCTAACTAACGGCGTGTTTACACTACCTGGGCAGCGCTTGGTGCTCACTCTCCAGTGTCGATCAGGTATGTAATGTTTACTTCATCACCGATGTACACAGCTGCTGCTTGGTCTGTCTCCGGGGAAAGTTTACCTGCAAATCGTCCTGACTCCTGACCTAATCCTGACCTTACAGGCGTGTACCGAGCGTCAGAAATGAACTGAGTCTATCTGAAATACCAGTTCAGTGGCGTTGCACGTACTGTACTGTACATTGTAGTGCCGCCCTAGGCGTATAGGCCTACTAAGCAGTTCAGTGCAGTTCGTTTTTGTCGTTCTGAACACGCCTTAACCTTACGAGCTGTTGGAAGGTTTGCGGCCTTGCGGGTGTGCCGAATCTGAGGATAACCGCGGCATAGCGGGTTGGATGTGACAAGATGTGGGTGATCTCTCGCTCTAAGCTACCGATCATTCTCCTCGTATTCTGCAGTGCATATTTTGTGTTCAGTTCGTAGGCTAGTTGTGATGAGAAAATGTTAAGTGAAGACGACAGTGTATTCCAGTGTCTAGGGCTGCGGAAATACAGAGATTTGCGAAAAGCCGGACCACCTACGACAAGAGCGTCGCGGCTTGAAAGGTTGGAAGGTCAGAGGCAGACTTCGGCATGGTCAGCATGTTTCGCCGACTAGGGGTCCCACAAAAATGGGTTCTCACAGGCCAGAGAATGTTGGACCGCAGCGCAACATTTCCGGCCTTTGATGGTTTCTTTATGGCGTGTTGCGACATTTTAAAAGGCCTCATGGGCGCAGTATGATATTGACTAGCTGTCTGGCATGTTGTGGTCTGTAGCGTTTGGCTACGTGTAAAAAACGGATTGCTGATGTGCGGATCTGCGGATGTCGCAACAGCTAACTCTGTAATTAAGCCGTAATATAGGCCTATTGGTTTATCCGTCTCCTAACCCTATTCTTAACCATAGCCCTATCCCTGTTGCAACATTCGCACATCCGCCGATCCGCTTTGTACCATCGTCCGTAGCGTTTCTGAAGTCACGACCTACATACGGTGCTGTAAAATCTAAATTTTAGGACGTTACTGACTTATTTATTTTCTGAACAGAAAAATATTGTGGGACTCTCACAAAATTTACCGAACAGGTCATAGGCCTAACCGGGTTTAAATAAATTTGTTATGGTGGCAAGAATAAACTTGGAGTTTTTCGATAGCGACATGCAGATAGCTGCAAGTTGTTTCTGACGCAGGAGATAACGGATGCTCAAAATTTCAATGTTGCCTTTGAAATTTCCTAAAGTGGACGATTTCCAGCCCGAGATTTTATTTTTTTGGAAGTCAGTGTTACGATAGGCTATAATTTAAGGGGTAAGTGATTGACCCCTTCTTTCGTCGTTTGTTATTGCGCCGCAAGCGCTCTCCCTCTATATAGCAGTTTCCCCGCGCGTCATCAGCGAAGTTCTAATAATTACCAATCTATTGCTAGCACTGGCTACTAATAAATTTAGGCCAATTATAGGCCTTCGGCTTGTGCAGTACAATTGTTGTTAGTCAGTAATTAGTACTGCCGATGTTCCTGTTTGTGATGCTAACAAAAGCGTATAGGCTACGCATAATGTCTAGGCCTATGCCCTTTACACATTGTGTTCATGACAAGTCTGGTTGTCTTAGCTCTATACAATGAACAGTATAGCATTGTTTGCACTGTGCACGGCTTAGATCTTTGTACACTGGTCACTGTAAACACGTCTTGTGAGGTCTTTCATCGCTCTAGTAAATCACTCACTATAGGGTTAGGCTTGTGCAGCCATACACTTCTTCGCTCTGCATGAAGTCTGCTAGAGACGTTAGCGTTTTAGTCCCTCCCCCTTATAACCCTTAAACGTGCACGTCGGTGACATGGGGTGACCCCCCAAGACGACTTGGGTCACGGCTTAGGGCTATGTCTTCAGCGGTATCATGTATGTCGTATGCAGTTTTTGCGGGAACTTAACGATATTTGCAGCCGTGCACTGTAGACGCGTTTTCTGGGCTTTTAATTTGCGCCCTCGCGAGCTTCCAGCTTATAGGCGCCTCAGCACTCAGCAGTGCGTGACCGCAAGACAAATTCCTGGTGGCTTGCCGCTGGATATAGGGTGTTTACACGATCCAGCAAACGTCCAGCATTAGCACGTGTATTTTGAATACATTTGCTGGAAGTTTGCTGGACGTTTGCTGGATCGTGTAAACACCCGTTAACGTTGATGTTCAATAGACCAGAGATTGCTACCGCGCGTACAGCATTAACTACGTATTAATGTACCGCATTAAGGCGCGTACAGAGCGACGTAACTAAACTGAAATGAACTGAACTGGATTGACGAGCAGACCAATGGACGAGCGGAGCGAACCCACTGATGATTGTTCGAACTTCGACGCCGTGTAGACGCTGACTACTGTAGTACATTACTGCTTGTGTATTGGTCCGTTCGTCATTCCAGTTCAGTTCAGTTTAGTTTACTTTTATAGTTCACACGCTTCTTTACCGCTAGCGCGTGCAGCAAGAAAAAACTTTACCGGTACGCGCGAAAGCAGCTACTGCTCTGGCGCGTCTTAGCCATCGCAATTCTGTCCGTCCGTCTGTCCGTCCGTCACACGGGTGGATGAGGCAAAAACGGTGCAAGCTAGGATCACCAAATTTTCACTGTCGGCTGCCTAGAAAACTCCAGTTTCAGGAACCGTAAAGCTTTTCCATAAATTCGAAGGGAGTCACCTCGAACGAGGGCGCTAAATGAGAGGGGGTGGAAAAAATTTGCGATTTCTAGCCAATAACTCGTTGTATCTCAGTAACGGTGCGAGATAGGGCCTATAGTTACTATTAATCACTAATAGGAAGTCGTACATTGGCTCTTTATTGCCACCGAATTAAATGACCTTGGGTGACACTGAACGCTAAAATAGGGGCTTTTAGGAATTTTTGGCGATTTTGGGCTGCGAGACATTTCAAGAGCGAATTGCGCCGAAATCAATTGAGATATACATAAAAAAGCTGCGTATGAAAATTTTAGCATTAAGCGTAGATTTCGACGAACAAGTCTCGATTTTCCAGGTTCAAGGAAACCTGCACACGAGGGCATCAAAGAGCGGTACCCCGGTAAAAGTTGTTATTTTACCGTTGTCAGCTAGTCTATCGTGAAAACGGTTGCAGATCATCATGAGTATGCTGCCTATCATAACAAGCGTTAGTGGCGAGCTTTTTAGTCGTATCAACATCGATGACTTTGAAAGACCCTGAACGTCCAAAATAAGGGGCTTTATTGATTTTTACGATCTTCAGCTGCAGCGCACACTCCAAGAATGAACTGCGACGAAATGGCTGGAGATATAGGCCTGGACTGACAGTTTGCGAACAGGAACTGCTATAGGCTTTCGCGCGTCTCGTGAGCATTAGCTCAAAGGTACTTGTCCGTTAATTCACCCACATCCGAATTAACCGTTAGAGTTAAGGTTAGGGTTAAGATTAAGGTTAGCGTTAACAATAATAATACGGGTGCGGGTTAATTAACAGACAAGTACCAGCTCAAATTTTTTTGTAAAATACCGATCGCGCGGAGCCAAACGGAATGTTAGAGAATAAAGGAGCTAAAGAGAAGATCGGTGAGTTTGAACATTCCAAGAGCAGTTCAACTCGCTGAGACGGTCGGTACTCGATAGGCGTAAGCATTGAGTTACGGTATAGTTTGAAAGATGTTTTACTTATTTGTAAAAGGTATTTTTGTGCTTCCTTGATCGTGGCGTTTATTCTGTAAGCTTATAGCCTATTTGGCTATTGATGCACGCGGTGCGCCTTTTATTTCACACACACACGCACTACCGGTAGACTAGCTATATGCTATTGCTTGCTATATGCATGTAAGTTTATCACACAGTCAACGGCGCACTGGCCTTTGAGCATGCACTAGAGCACCGAGGTGCTGACATAAAAATAGGGCCAGTGCGTCAAATGAATTGTGCTTATACTGTCAACATAATAGGCCTATATAGTAGTTTGATAATAATAGCATGTACACAGCTGGTGCTGCCCCCCCGCCGAGCGTTGTTGTGTCTGGGTGCATGACTTGAAACGAATTAATGCTCAGCCAGACGTGAAAGACTGAGCCGCATTGAATGCATAGGCCTAGGCCCTGCATGTTCTATGTTCGCATGCTTATAGCCTATGGTTTGTCAAAGGTTAAAAAAGGTTGAAGAGTGTTTGCCGCCCGACACAGGTGAACGCTGCTTCGCCTCAACTCGACCAGACAGGCCTGTGCTCCATTTAGTTACCCCGGAGAGACAGAACTTGATTGAGTTGACCTTGGTGTTGGTTCTATGCTTAGATGGTTTAGGCCTATCTGTCCGCAGACAGTCACCTACTTGATAGCAACCCGGCCGGGAATCAAACGGACGACCTCGTTATCACAAGTCCAACGTCCCGCCGTGACGAAAGAGCGGAAAGACACCTAGATGTATAAGTTATAGCATCTATGTAGTGTCCTTGTACTACCAACCACAGGAGCTCTGACCCTTGATCGATCGGCCCCCAGACCGCCTGACCTGCCATGCAAGCCATGCTATATAGTGCCCACGGTGTAAAGTACTTGTGCTAATCGGTCGTTTGTCTTTTCGTGCTGCATGCATGCTTTGTATCTGGAAAGTATACGCCCTTACAAAGTCGTCGTCGTTAACAGCTGAGGCAGCTCGTTAAGACTGATCTATACCAACCCGAGATGCCATACACTGGCGAAGCCAAAGGAATAGGGGAGTAGGTCAAGCACTCAAGTCGGGAGGGTTGAGGCGCCGTTGGCTCTGAAATGGAAGGGTGTGGCGACAGGACTCTTCCCTCATTATACAAAAAGATTGCAAATACATGCGCAGAAAAAATACGTTTACTGCATATTTTTGTCGCAATTTTTAAACGTTTTTGTGGCCTTTTGTACACTACAAATCCAACGACGTGACTAGATGAGTATATGTGCTGTTGTTTGTACAAGAAATTTCAGCTAATGCTCACGAGACGCGCGAAAGTGTATAGCAGTTCCGATTCAGTAGTTTAGCTGAAAATAGGGGTGTTCACGCTAAGTTAATATACAAATACCAAATTCTCTATTTGGATCGCATAACGATAGTAGCGTGGCACCACCTTGTGAATGATATAGACTTGTGTCGCAGCCCGAAATCGCCAAAAAATCCATAAATAGGGGCGTTCAAGGCCATTGAATTCGGCGCCAATCGAGAGCCTTCCTATTAGTGATTAATAGTAACCTAGGCCCCATCTCGCACCGTTACTGAGATACAGCGACTTATTGGCCAAAAATCGCAAATTTTGCTTACCCCCTCTCATTTAGCGCCCTCGTTCGGGGTGACCCCCTTCGAATTTATGGAATAACTTAACGGTTCCTGAAACTAGAGTCTTCCAGGCAGCCGGCGGTGAAGATTTGGTTATCCTAGCTTGCACCGTTTTTGACTGATCCACCCGTGTAACAGACAGACAGACAGAATTGCGATGGCTAAGACGCGCTGAAAGCATTAGCTGCTTTCGCACGTAATAAAACATTCGTTTCTAATTTTGTTCTTTTCGCAATTTACAATAACATCTTGCGATGAATGTTACATATGTAGAGCTTGCAATTGTAAGGCCAGTTAACCGTTCTTTACCCATCCGCGTTTGTAGCCATGTTTTACTCTGCGAAAAACTGAAAAAGTTATTTTACCCCCAGCTGACGGGTGGGGGTGATCGCCCCTATCTTCTTCTCATGGATCCGCCACTGGTGCTATATTATCAGCGGTAGTATAGCGTGCTATATTTGCCGCACTAGTTCTTTGCTAACGATGTTCGTTCGTGTAACGCTCCGTTCACGGCTCGAAGAACGTTCTGCTACTGCGTGTGATTCGTACAGCTCAACTCTTTGGTGACGGGGAAAGGAAGAAATCCTATGGGTGTCAGTCGTCGGTTATAAATATAGGTCGGGACTCGGGAGGGTGGTAGCGAAATATAGGGGGGGCGTGGGCTTGTTTGACTGAAATTGGCAAATGATGCCGTTGCCTATTAAGCCTATTCGAACGTTGCACATATTCATCGTTTATTACGCCAAAAGGCAGCAGCGCACAATAAAATACACTAAAAACTCAAACTACGAGTAAAAAAGTATGCTCAAAGGCTCACTCAAAAGAATGTCACATCAACAGAGACTCCAGTGACATTGCAAATGCACTCCATACAACCGGTTTAACTGCCACATTATATGAGATAACATCATATTTAGAGCCAATAGCAACAAACGTATTGTTTTTCAATGCTGACAAAGTTCTCAGTACAACATTATTAGAATAATGAATCTTCTGCCAGAAAAGTAACCGTCTCTGATCAATCAGATAAGACATTGGCAGAACATTACAGTAGTACTGTAGGGGTTTAGTACTTTCTCTCCAACAACACCTAAAAATCCGTCTAAAGCAGTTGTTCCACACGACACTTACTGTGTGTAAACTCTTCTCTGATAGCGTCCAAACCTCACAGCCATATGTCAGAATACGCAAAATTTATCCCTGCCTTATGTGCTTTTTACATCAAGACGATATACATATAAACAGTCAGAACAGGAAAAGTCAGCATAGTTTCTTTTCGGTGTTATTTTATGGCTAGTGACTGCGACCAAGGCTTCGAGGCCAAGGCCACGATTGTCCTCGGGGTCGAGGACAGTCTGCAAGTCGAGGACCCCATCCCTGCAAATATCGCGTTTAATCCGGCGACGGCGCCCGAATGTTCTGCTTGCTACGTGCAGATGCTACGTGCAGACAGCTGGCAGTCCTCAGGTGGGTCCGGACGTCGACCTGCGGTAACCAACCCGTTCTCTCGTTCCCTCCTTCTGTCTGAGTGCATCCGATTAACACATTTACTTCACTGAACGGTACGAAAGCTGAACCTGTTGACACGGATAGGCCTTGCGGCTAGCAATGTGGTTTAATGCGCACCGGTATAGGCTACTGTTCGCCGAGTGTTCGGTGCGGCGCACGCGCATGCGTTTTCGTTACAGATGGTACGTCGTACCGACAGTTCATGTTGTCACAATGGCGTTACGCTGTGTATTTGTAAGGATGGAATATCATAAAAAGCCTACGTATGGGTCTACGGTAGACATGCAGTGACGCTAATGGTGCATGCATTTTTACGTCGCTTTTACTTTGGTCTTTGGCGCAAAATCGCGCGCCCCCGCAATCTAGTAACATGCTACCCACCCACGTGAATCAATCGTGACTGCCTCTAAGCGGCCTGCAGTACAGTGTATATACAATGATCGTCTTATCGGTCTTGTCAAGTCTACAGAGTAACACGCCACACCACTCCGCTTATCGTCAGGTAAACGTAGACGAGTTTTTTTGCATGCACAAACTAAAGATATCAGAAGTCAAACGAACAGAGGCATGGGCGACCGGCTGGTGCCAGACAATGCAACGAGCGATTACACGTACAGGGTGCTCCAAAGTTCCATGCAGTGAGCACGTGTATACAGACGTCGACTGGACGATAGTTTCTTTCCGTGGCTGTATTTCTGTCGTGTCTGAGAAGTAAACAGTGCGTGGTATAATCGATAGTCAAGCAATCCGATGCCGCCGTCTGTGTTCTGTGTGGTCTCGGTCTCAACGTCTCGGTCTCGAAACCGCGCGTCTCGGGCCATTTTGTTTCCTCGAGACGTTTTATGGAGTCTCGTCTCGCTCTCGGCTAAAAAGGTCTCATGCACATCCTAGCTGTCACAGGCGCATACTTCCCCTTGCATGTGCCCATGTGCGGCCAAAAGCAGCGACGGCGTGAGTTGAAAAGTTGGCGGCAGGTGCAATTTTTGCGACAGCTAGACCGCAGCAAATTTCCGACAAATGAGATATGTGTGAACATTTCAATTTTGCCTTCTTAAACTTCACCCAAAATGTGGGAATTTCAGCCTTGAATATTGTATTAAAACACTTTTTTCGGCAAGAAGAAATTTTTTACAGACAACAATTTCGAGGAGAGGTGGCAGCGGGCAATTGCCACTTTCCTGCTAGGACGGAGTATGCCGAGTATTTATTTTTTTACTGCAACTGTAATTTGATAAAGGTTAAAGGTCGCGTGTACCTCTTTATTATGGGAAACACATCGCAAAGCTACGGAGCGTCGCCGGCCATATGGTATCACAGGCTACCCGACACGAGTTAACGCACCGCACCTTAATCCCAGCCAGACAGGCCGGTACTGGATTTGTCTACCCCGGAGGGATGTAAGGCTGAGTGCTAACGTTGGCGTTGGTTATATGCCGATATGGTTTACCGTCCACAGACAGTCACTTGTCCAAATAGGCCTACCACTTGATCGGGATTCGGGAGTCGAACACATGACCTTTTGATCGTGAGCGTCCTAACCGTATTCGCCGTCAAGCCGCCTTATATCCACTTTTTATAGTTGTGCAGTTTATTTTTTGTACATTTTGACTGCAGCTGTATTTTTGCCTAAATACGTAAAGTTCTGCATATGCATGAGGCATATGGCGGTGAGTCATGGCGGTTTCCGCGGTGTACTCAATTAACGTTTTTTGCGTCCTCAGCCGCCGTCGCCGCAAGCCATGCGAACGTGCAGCAGCACACCTGTTGATAGTGCCTCGGTATATCTCACTTGTTAGACGGCTTGCTTGCACTATACGTTTGTAGGAATTTAGGACAATGCCCCTCCCTGACTGACATAATCTCCCTCGGACAGAGTTAGCCCCGTATGTACGGCGGCGGCGTCGTGGGTTAAAAAATAAGGGATGGGACAGGAAGTTGCAATTTTCCGATAGAAGAGATAATCTATGCTAAACTTCAATTTTGCCCCTAAATTCTTCCAAAATAAAGGATCTCAGCTTTAAATTCTACATTTTTGGAAGAAAATTATCCGACTGTCTAAAATTTAGGGGAAAGGGGGAGTAATTGCCTCTGTTTCCTTCTGCCACGACGCCACTATGGATAAAGTTCCGCCAGGGCAGACTTGTAACAAGTCCAGCAACAGCCAAGTCCAAGTCCAAGTCCAAGTCCAGTAGGAAAAAACGAACCTGCAAGCAGTTTTTTCCCATTCCAATATTATTTCTCTGGCTGTTATTGAGTAAAACACTTTACCGTACACAAAAAGAACTAATCTTTAAATATTGTTAGCAATTTTAATTGATGACATTAATTTGGCCGTCCTTGATAATTTTACACAGTCCAACATCTAAACCTGTTCACACAATGTTGCATTTTAAAAACACCAGTTCAGACAGAAGTGTGTCGACATTCTTGCTCTGTTCGGGCGTAGCAAAATGCCCCCATAGCTGAAAACCCTTTCCACTGGTGCATTTGAAGCCGGAGTGGCAAATGTACGGCGCACAGCTGGTATCAGTTTGTCATATGTGGCGTTATTGCGAAC
>Ga0209367_1007153_pt1 | contig 15404 bp, 6 predicted proteins | sample WorMetLIZISLAND2_FD_187412 | JGI IMG/M metagenome (GOLD analysis project Ga0209367, IMG submission 187412) | Marine gutless worms symbiont microbial communities from Max Planck institute for Marine Microbiology, Germany - Olavius geniculatus... ... | reverse complement strand
TTTTCTACAATCTATACATCAGTGAAACATACATCCTTTACAAACTATAATGAGTCGGTTGCGGATATGACGTTGTTGTAATTTATGACGTCATATAGCTCTAAACCAAAACGATTTGGAGCGCTAATGCAAACAGCATAGAATCAGGCTCACTGTTGCATGACAATTTTCCAGTCTCTAGCTAGGTTTACCAAAGTGGAGCCCCGTGCCATCTGATTTTGTGAAAGCCATAACAAATACGTTTTTGAATTTCTTATTTGCATATGTGAATATGCAATAGCCTGCATTTGCGCTAGCCGCAAATAACAGCATTTGAGTCAGTTACAACTGCAAACAAAAACGATGGGCATTCAAAAAGTTTTGAGCCTCCGTATATTGGACAAAATTTTTTTTATTATCTGTATATCAGTAAAAGGTACCTACCTGGTGTATTCGTGTGAGCAGATTGTGCAAGTGACGTCATTGTAATCTATGACGTCATATGGCATTAAGCTGAAACGATTTGGTGCGCTAGTGCAAGCAGCATTTGAATCAGGCTGATTGTTGCATGAAACTTTTTCAGTCTGTAGCTGGATTTACCAAAGTGGGGCTCTTTGGCATCTGATTTTACGAAAGCCCTGACATCTACGTTTATGAATTTCTCATTTGGGTCTGTGAATATACTATAGCCTAATCTGTGGTAGCCATAAATCAAAGCACTTTAGGCGAAATACGACGCAATGCCAATATTTGATGGTATCAAAAAATTTTATTAAAAATTTAGCTGTTCATTATATCAGTTGTGTTAGTGAAAGGCCAACCAAAAGTTGTGACTAGTTACACGGGCCCCTGGTGGACAGGGGGGCCAAGAGGGGCCCGGAAGCAAGCCTTGCACAATTTCCCCATATTTCAGCACTGCAGTCCAGTCCAAAGTCTACAGTTACTCAGCTGGCTGTTCGTGACTAGAGACTTTTACATCAAGACCACCCTGCATACAGCAACGACCTTACCCCAAGTGACTATTATCTGTTTTGAAATCTGATAATGATGGTGTCCGCTATCCATGATGATGAATGACTCGAGCCTTTTTTACTGACGCTGGAAATTGCTTCTGTTTAATGCTCTGTGACGTCGTAAATTACAACGACATCATATCCGCAACCGACTCATTAGAGTTCGTAAAGGATGTGCGTTTCACTGATGTATAGATTGTAGAAAATATTGTTGTCTAATATGTCGTGTCCGGAAACTTTTGGGATGACCCTCATATACTCTGTCAGGCAGGACGTTAAATCCTACTTACTCATCATAGTTGACTAGTTGAGTCTGAACTATATTGGACATCTGGTGCATATGTGTGGGTTGCAGTATGCCGACCCAGTTGCCGATCTCATTGACAAGTGGGGCGTGTTCCACGCTCGCCTGTTCCGAGACTCTTGCATCTTTCATCGAGGAAGCTTCGTGAAGGTAGAAAAACATCATTGATATCATGCTTGTTGAGATGATGGTGTGATTAATCGCATTCAGGGCGGCACATGATAAGGGAAAAAGGTACGAGTAAAGATAACCCATGCTCGAAATGAGCGTAGGGGCTGGAGCTGATCCCAATCTCTAGGCAGTCAGCCCGTAGGTGACGTAGTCATAAACTCGGTGGTAGGCTGCCATTACTTTCCACCAGTCCTGCGGTTACATTCCCAGCCAGAGAGCATCACCGCCGCTTGGCCGGTACCAAATTATACTGCTTGGTGACAGAGGCAAATGCATGTGAATAACTTGCCTAGAGTCACTACCTGGCAGTGCACCGGTCTAGAATCAAACCGGGGACCTCAGTGTCACAAGTTCGACACGCTATCAATACAACACCAAGCCACACCATTTTACATTTGTTCTTGAAAAAGACGACTAAAGATGACAAATGACTAGGCATGACAGTCTCTGTCTTATGGTGCCACAGTGGTTGATCCCGGTTTTTAGGCAGTAAGCCTGCAAGTGTCGTAGTCATAAACCCAGTGGTAGACTGCCATTACTTTCTACCTTTGACCAGTACCGAATTACACTGTTTGGTGGCAGAGGCTTAAGGTTGTTACCTGACAGCTGGAATCAAGCCGGGGATCTCAGGGTCCTGGTGTTTGACACACTAAGTATGTTACAATGTCAAGCCACACGATAAAAAGGTGAAGTTTACATATCTGGACAAAGTAATTGGAACAGTTTTTTAAACGATAAACCTCGATCGTTGCAATAAAGGGTGGTCGTGTTAAGTGCAGTGCTGTTTATTCGTGTGCTCCATATGACCACACTTCACTCCAAATGACCTGTACTGTGTAGGGTGGGATGTAAAACCCTAATCACTTACTCACTCACTCTGTAATGAGCAAGGCAGATCGTTTACAAAACTGTCCAATTGCTTAGTCTGTGCGAAATATGTAGCTTCCACTTTTTGTGTGCCACGCAGTATGTTAGAAACTGGATCCCTGTTTTTTTTTAGTTAAGCAAATGTTGCCCAGTATTCAGGTAGTTTTTGTGATATATAATTGTTTAGTTTACTTGATTCCATTTTCTGCACATGACAGGCTTAACAGAACCAGTCCCTGGTGCCATTTATAGCAATTACAGTTTGCAGACATAGCCTTACCTTACCTTACCTCAGGTCTGGGCAGGCTCTCACACCTGCCCAGCGCTGAGGCCGTATCAGCTCGACCCAATGCGCATCCCCAAATGTAACCATAAGATTACAAGAAACAGCTATGAAGCCGTGAACGGTTGTGATGCCATAAATAAACAACTGTGAAGCTGCAGTCTGCCATGAAACCAAAACCAGCACAAAAGCACTGGTAACGTGTAGCAAATCTGCTTTCATGGTTTGGTCAGCTCTTAGTTAGCTCCTACCCTCCAGGTTTTAGAAATCTTTCGGGTCATTGGTGCAAAGCTCCACCACCACGACAAGGTGGCTGACCACGGTGGGGATGCAGACATAGCATGCACCATAATAAGTCATTGCAGTGAATTTATGTTTTTTACATGCTCGGAATGAATGTTATTTGCTTGTGTACGTAGGATCTGAGTCGACTTGGCCGGGATTTAAGTCAAGTTGTCATTGTTGATAATTCTCCAGCTTCATATGTACTACATCCTGAAAATGCAGTGAGTATAGCTGTTGATTTGACTTACTGCTTGTTGTTGTTGTTGTTGTGACTTTTTGCATTTATTAGCCAGTATTTTTTCTTACAGGTTCTCATCTCAGGCCGCACTCAATGAACATAATTCTCAAATACTTGTTCAGACAAATGATCTGGTCTACGTTGATTATATAGACTCACATATGGACAGACGTCTAATTGTTTTCGTGTGTTTTTCTAGTTTTTTTTATGTAAGTCCAATGGTCAGCTTTAAAATACTTGATTTTCAAAACTAGTAATGGAAAATTGGCAGGCTAAAGTGGACTTGGATGGAATTATGTCATGAAAATTCCTCGCTATAATAAATCACTGGCCAGGTCAGGCTGCAAAACTGAATCAGTTGTGACTGGCTGTCCCAAGGGTCCAGTTTGGGTAAAATAAGTCAGATGACTGCATCAGTATGCTAGTAGTACTAGCAGTGGTGTAGAAACATTAATTGGGGGCCTTCACTCTGCGTGCCCTTCTTTTTCCTCCACTTTTTTTCCCTACCCTCTAGTCTGTTTTCTATTTTTTATGCCTTTCTCTCACCCTTGTCTTTTTACCTCCATTTCCCCTTCTCTTTCTTCGCTTAGAAGTAGGACTTCTAAAATCCAGCCAGGGGCCTGTGGAGTGCTGTGAGCTCCCTTAGTGCGGTCTGAGAAATCGAATTTGGTGTATTATAGCCTTAAAATATGAGATCTAGTGGCAGCAGTTTTAATTATTTTCTCGACACTAAACTGACCAAATTTATTGCAGTTTAAATGTGTGTTTATGTCTTGTCTCGGGAATTGCAGGACAGAGCACATGAAATTTGAAACTTCTTAATATATTTTTTTAACAAAAATTGTGCCCATTTGCTGAGCTTTTTGTCTCCTCTTTCCTTGCCTATGTCATTGAGTACTAGTGTCGTCAGCAGCAACAATGTCAGGAATAACAATTGTCTTGTTATTCCTGTGATTAATAATTAGTTTGCAGAAAAGAGTTTTTTGCAAGTAGTTGTAAGTTTTGTAATTAGTAGTTTTTCAGTAAGATCTTTCAAAAGCTTCGACTAAAACAAATTGCCGAAGAACATAATCGGAATTTGAGTTTTAAATCAAAGCGAGTTAGATTTCTGTTGTTTGAAATTTTTTCGACATCGTCGGAATGTCGTTAGTTTTGGCTTGCTTGTCGGTTTTGTGTAGGTACCAGTCACATCGTGGTTTGATGATATGTCAGATACAGAGTTACTGGATCTGCTGCCATTGTTTGAGAACATTGCTAGCGCCGACAACGCGTATACAATGATCCGCAGTGGTACCACGAAACACTCGCTGCAGTGCTGTACAGGCCGGCAGACTATGGTACCTAGTGTTCCTTTGAACCGATAGCTTCACAAATGGACTGCGTTCGGCTGTGTCAGAATTTCACATGAACCAGGGCTCGAATTGGGACAGTATGGACCAGCATGGCGTACCGGCGCCTGATTGGCCATCTGGAAAGCATTCCGTCACTTTTTTTTTTGAGAAAAGGCATAGCATTATTTTTTGTAGGCTGTTTTCTGAGATTTTGGTAACCGGTCACTGAGGTTTGCATTTATCAAAGGCCTAAATAGTGCTAGCTTAAGGGGAGAAAGGCAGTGCTGCCATAGCGGCACTTATTTTTTCTCACTTCGAGCTTTGGTGTGAACTGTAAATCACTGGTGATAATTCAATCAGCATGTGAGCTACACTGAACATTGACCCCTCGCCGACTCATTTGGGCTACGTGAGGTTTCAGCCATTTTCTGCATGAGAATTAAACCTTCTCGCACCACCCCCACTTGATAGGCACGGTCTTGGTGTGAGCAAGAAATATAGCTGCTCTAAGTAAACTGTCAGGTCAGCTTTTGGTGATTTTTGAACATTGCTTTATCTTGGATTCATTTCTGACATGAATGATGTGATTTAGATTTTTTTGCCTACTTGAACAACAATCATTTTTTTCTACCTATTTATAACTCTTCATTAATATAGCTATTACACGTAGTGTTATTCACACTACTAGCAGATATTTTTGATTAAAGTCGGTAAAGTTGTGTTTCGGTATGATTTTTATCTTTTCAGTTGTTTTCAGTTCACATAATGCTTTTGAATGTCACCATTTCATTTCCAGTCTGTATTAGTGGTGTCGGTGTGACGGTCATGTGTGCTTGCCTTGTTTGTTAACAGTTGCGCTGTGCATGTTCATTTTGCAGCTGGTTACAGTTATTTCCTGATGTCTTTGGAGTCAAATATCTAGTGTTGGTTTTATAGTCCCTTTAGGCCTAAATTCCATTACGCCAACTTCACCGAAACTTTCTTGCGGGAAAAGTCGTGGACACAAACCATCTTGACATGTCGAGATGTTTGCGACAAAGTCTGCGACAAACCCATTTGTGTCACTTTAATGGAATTTAGTTTGTTAAAGTACACGGGGAAAGTCGGCGACAAAGTTCGCCGACTTTGTCGCAGACACAAATCACAACAGTCCACGACGCAAATCCTGAAAGTCGACGACATGAATCGTGTCGCAGACTTTCATGATTTGTGTCTGCCACTTTGTCACAAAGTCGGCGTAATGGAATTTGGGCTTTAGTGTGCATGGAACGTAATACAGAGATGTGCTGATCCAGAAATTTTGAGTCCGCATCAGTCCGCAGATTATTGGATTCGCTGTTAGTTCATGTCTGCACTGAATAGGTCTAGCCATCAGTACGTCAGGTTGGCCACTAGGATTCCAGCAGATTATAATTTCACTAACAAAATAACAGCAGTAAACATCTCGGTAATGTATTTTGCTAAACAACGCAGAAATTGAACATGCTTTCCAAAGTCAATCAGCAGTTGTTAGAAAAAACTTGTTACAGATCAGGATCCACGTCAGTCCGCGTCCACAGATTTTGTGTATCTTTGATTCGCTGTCAGTCCGCATCCCCAAAAAGTACCTTTGAATCTGCATCTGTGGATGGACGCGTCCGCAGTTCACACATCTCTGTCGTAATACTAAAGTAGTGTTTGCCCTTGTCGCTTTTTGTTTTTGTGAGTCTTTCTGCTGATTTTACAAAATGTGTTGAGTAGTGATAAATTTAACATAATCTGTTAGGTTCACTGAGTATTTCAGGGTCCTGGAAATTAAAGCTTATGCTCCTGGAAAGTTCAGGAAAAATATTCTTGAAAATCACGCATTTTTTATAGGCTCAAATGAAAAACAATAATATATCATCCAGTTTATGTTGACTGTTCCTTACTTAAATACCGCATGCGACAGTTCAAATTTTTTCTGCTCACTTTGTTTGCTTACATACTTGCTTTTTTTATTATATTTAGCATTCGTGGGCTACGAAAAGCTCCTGGAAAATTTGTCATAGAGTCCTTAAAGTCCTGGACAAGTCCTGGAATTTTTGGCAGTAAAAGAATGGTAACCCTGCTATTTGCATTGTAGAGTCAGCCTTGTGTGCAAATTGCACGTATTTTTGTAATGAAGACAAAGTGTTGGTATATTCTGGTACTGGTGAAGCCCGGTGCCTTAAATGTGTTAGACAGATAGTGTACATATTGTAATGTCATTTAATCCACATTGTGTTATCTTATTTGGACGTCACAAGTCTTAAAACTTAAGTTATTTAAACTAGTCGTCTATTTCACTAGTCATTCAACTGACATTGATGTTTCACGCTAATTTCTTGTCATAATATAGACTTTTTATAGTGAATTCTTTGAACTTACAGCGTACTTCTATAATCACAGTTTTGGAGTTTTGAAAAACTGTTAAGAGTGTGCTAGATCCTCTAGCTTTCACAGCACATGCTAGCTAAAGGATTGATTACACCTTAGATCTTAGTGCATCCCCTTTAGGTTCAGGATATTCCATTGTTTCTGTTGTAAAAGTTTCCACCATTCGTGTGCAAACTGGATGACAGTTTAATGTCTAAGCATTAGTGTGATGCGCTGCTCGCCACAGTAACTTGCTAAATTATTTGACCTTGCTGCAACTTTGATTTTTACCTCACCGCTTCAAAAATTGCACCAATTTCCGTATAAAACTTGGTATAGATTATGTGTATGTTATTGTGTCAAAATCTGTTAAGCCTTGTAACGACTTTTATGCCGATTCCTTGACCTTCAAAACCTAGACTTTAGCCTTAAGTATATGTCAGCAGTGAAGTCACCTCTTCTTTTGGTTTCTAAGATGTGCGAACTGTTTTAGGCATGTACATGTAACACTCATGAACAGTGGATTCTATACCTATACCTGATGGGTGCATCTTGCACTTGGTGAAAAATAGGGCGCATGTTTTGTTGAGGGTGTAGATCAAAACTCTTGCATTAAACCCCCCCTCTATTTTTTACTGGGTAATCTACACCCTTAACAAAACTTCTCGATAGAGAGGCAAAGGAGCCCAAAGGGGGGCTAGTTGAGTCCAAAAGTGGGGGGAATTGCGCCTGATTTTGATTACAGATTTGGGGGGCTAGAAGCCACTGCTAATAAACAGACAACCTGATGCCATAAAGGTCATTGTATCGTAATTGTAAGGACAGTTTAATGTCAGTGTAAGTTGTCATGCTATGTTGTGGTTTAGACAGACATTACATCACTGCCTTGTGTGCAATGTTTAGTCTTATGTTCACCAGGAATACTATCATACATGCATTCTATTATCAACTAAAACTAGTGGATGTTTTCAACAGATGAACATTTCAGTGACTGATTTTCACAACTGGGGATATGCTGCGTCGTTCGTGTACTTATAATTAGCATGTTTTGCCATGTAACGCTTGCCATCAGGTGGTGCCCTGCCACAGTTATTAGGGGCTAGGTCATGATTTACTGTTTGATTAACCCATGATAGTTTGTTGTGATGATGTGGTGTTTTCAACCAAATATTCTTTGGAGTTCAGTGGGTTAAAAGGTGTGTGTAGCTCTTTATGGGAACTGACCCATCTGAGAGCTACAGAGAGTCACCTGTCATTACAGGACCACACTGTGTTAATGTTGCCTTTTTCTTCCGTAATGTACAGATCCTCTTGCGAGTAATGTTGTACATCATACCTGCCAGCCAACACAGGCACTTGCCTTAACCCTTAACCAACAGGACCACCGTCCTCCAATAGACAGCATTTGCAGCCGTAAATAAGCACAATAACTGTCCAATAATATTAAACGGCAAATTGACATGGAAGTTTTATCTTTAATAATTTGTGCATAACAATACACGTTAGTGGCATTTTTTCTTTTGCTTTTTTTTACACATTTTGTTTTTTTTGGAGGCACAGTATGTTTACTGTCAGCTTACTGTGTGCAGTTCTTGAGTGTTGTGTTGATTGAATTCACTATTTTTAGTAAAGAAAATGATACCTGTTTGTTTTGTTGTTTTTGATATATCTGATGACCACATTATATCTAGTTTTGTGTCATAGAATATTTTGCTGCATTAAGTCACTGGGTGAGGTCAAGTTTTGCTAAGACTAGTCTGAGACTAAAGTCTTGACTTTGGGCTTGTCTACGATCTGGGCTTGACTTTAGTCTTGACTTTAGACTTGACTTTTGTTTGCGGTTGTCTATCTTTTTCACGCAACCGTTGAATTACTGCAATAATACGATTAGTTAAATCAACATTATAGAAGTGTTTTCCAGACCTATATTAATTGAGTAATGTGTGCACTGTGCAATATTAGTTTGTTTGCCTATATGGCCATTTTGTGGACATAAAAGGAATTTTGTGCAATATTTGTGCCAGCGATGACGTCATTACTTACGCTAGTGTCGTCTGCGTAGTTAACGCCAGTAGATAGTAAGTAACAAAATGCCTATTAGTTACCCAGATGCCTTGTGTTATTTCACTGGTCAAAAAAGTAAATATTTCGCTCAAATAACTAACTAAACGTCTGTTTGGTCAAGCTGAGCCCTAGTTGTAGGCCTATTGTTTTGTCATTAAAAATTGCCAGCTGATTTAATTTTGATTTTGGTCTCGACTTTGGACTTGACTTTCGGCTTTCGTCAGGTGAAGTTCGGTCCTGACTTTGGTCTTAGGCCAAAGTCCTAAGACTAAATTCTTAGCAAAACTTGACCTCAACCACTGTAGTAAACTGCACATAAGCACTTCCAGGTTCAGTCACAGAACCAAACAAAAATGTAGTTTTGCACCGTGCTCAGACTGTTTTTGTGGATTACTTAACTGTCAAGTATTTAGCTAGCCGGTTAGCCAGAAACACCAAAAGTTTGATGGCCAGTCAGAGGCCAGTATGCATATACGTTTAAGATTTCTTGGTATCCAGCTAAAAGCAGGGTTTTGATGCAGTTGAGGGCAGTTGGACAGAGGATACATTTTAAATAAAAGGATAAAATAGTTTGGGACCGCTCAGGGCCGTAGCAGCCGGTCCGACAAGTTGGGCGGCAAGTGCCAGATTAATGTTTGGGAGCAGATTATAAATTTTCGTCAACAATATTTGACTGAATCGAAATATTGGTGCCATTTTTGTGAGAATTAATTTGTACAGTACAAAACAATTTTTAGCTTCAAAGGGGCTTTGCTACGGGAACGACCAGACAATCGATTGTTCGCAGTCATTGACACTCGAATACCGATATTCGGTTTGTGTAACTAAATACTTAATAGTGGCGCAGCTCTAGAACGTTGTAGAAAGATGTTGATTGTTTTTATTGTGCTTGTTGAAAATTATTGTTTTTGTACAGTTTCACTTTCAGAATTCGATTATTAGGCTTTCTGTGCGTCTTTCTGCTTGATTGTCGCCGGATGAATGAGTTAATGTTACAAAAAGTTGCGAAGAGACAGTAGGGACAGGAAAGAGCGAAGCATGAGCGCAGGAAAACACGTCGCCGATGACGACACGCTGCCTGCTGGCTGCAAGCGGCGCCTACAACAAGACGACCCGAAGAAATCCCTGAAATGTAATGCGCTTACTACATTTTCTGACGCGTCAGATAAGTCTAGCCGCATTGTCGTAGGAATAGTGTGTAGTCCTGATGAGTTTAAACATCCCGTGGTTATATGGGTGGTTATAATGACGGATTCCGTTATCCGCATGTTTTTTCATTTTTGATACATTGGCACATTTACGTAGTTGAACTGCATGCATGCATTGATATGGTGCCTAATTTAGTGTACCACGTAGAGCTGAAATGCGGAACATTGAGTTTAAGCAATCATGCATAGGTCTACTGTCAAATAGTTGAAGTGCACAGGTAAAGTACGGATATACCCGTAACCGTGGTACAGGTACAGCGTCGTGGGTAGGGGTCGGGTACTAGTATCGTGTTACAGGTCGGGTCGGGTCGGGTAGCTGAAATTGTCATACTTGCATATCTTTATTTTCCATCTAGTACTGGTATTCGAGAATGCTTTGCTATTGATTATTTCACTTTAAGGGTAGTCCATAAATGACGTCACGTGATTTTAAGGAAAAAGTTACCTCCCCTCCCTCCTTCATCACACTTTGCTGGGCTCCCTTCAACTATGATGTCACAAATGTTTAACTCTCCCCTCCCCCTGGCAGTCTGTAGTGCAGTGTACAGAGATGAGTTTCAGCATATCTAAATTATGATATATAAACTTACATATCCATTATCAAAATTGTCTACTGTCAATTTAATTGCATAAAATTGTGTGAAATTAAGCTGTGTGTTATCAAACGTTTATCGAAGGTCTATGTAGGGCTACGAAGTAAATCTGTTAAGTGTCTAATAGCTCTGTGTGTGTCCTGTTTGTGTGGTCAGTTGTATGCTGGAGTCAAACGAATGAGGACGTTACCGTTATTCTGCATGCAGGACGTCCGCTGAAGCACAGCGACATCGAGGTTGTCTTTAATGACAACAATGTCAATGTTGGTCTCACAGGTTGTGCTCTCTAAACATGTTTTCCCGCTGCTTATTGTGTTCTTTGTGTGGCTTGATTGTGTAATGGTAGTGGGTTGGACTGGTGACCGAAAGGTCCCCGGTTCGATTTTCACCTGGTGCACTGCCATGTAACGACTCTGGGCAAGTTGATTGCACACTTGTGCCTGTCACCAAGGAGTATAATTTGGTACTGGTCAAGGGCAGTGATGATCTCTGGCTGGGAAGTTTATCACGGACCTGGTGGAAAGTACTGGCAGCCTACCACCACCAGGTTTATGACCATGTCACCTGCTGGCTGACTGCCTAGAGATCGGGATCAGCTCTGGCCCTTGCGCTCATTATTACCTCCGCGAAGGATGTTATGTTTTTGCCAGAGTTTGTTTGCCTGTCTGTCTGTCTGTGTGGTAGCAAGACAACTCAAAAAGTTATGGAAGGATTTTCTGAAATTCTCAAGGAATGTCGGGAATGGCAAAAACTACAAGTGATTCAATTTTGGGGGTGATCCGGAATGAATCCTGGATTCTGGATCACTTTGAAATTTTCGTTAACATTGCTTTTAGTGGGGCATAAGGGAAACCGCTGTTAAACCGAATATGGTGCTGCCACCTGGCGAACAACATGGCCTTGGCAGAGGTGTGCGGGCTCTGACTGCTTTCTAGTTGTGTATGGGATACGTTTACTTTTTTTCATTGTGTTTTTTACATCGCAAGATATTGGAGACTGGGGTACAGTACACAGTGACTTCAGCTGACTCATATACTCTGGAATTGCAAGCCATAGCAGATTTGTTTTCTGAGTAACTGTTGTATGTAATTTCAGACTTTGAAAATGTCTTCGTTATTTTTGTACGTTTGAAAATTGCACGATGTTGAGGCTTTGATTGCTTGGGTATCTGTGGCCTGCAGTATGAATGTGTTAGAATTATTCTCAGCAGTTTGATTGATGGGGCTAATGCCAAATTGCTCACAAGGTTGTAATACAAGTCTGGTGGTTGTGCGGTGTTAAGATGGACGAAAGTGGTCCTGCCGCTTTTCGCAACCAGTTCAGGGAAGCGGCTGCAATTTTCGGCTGAAGAAGATGAAGGTGCACTTGATTGCGAAGAAGAAAATGCCAGGCGTGTCATGGACAGATTTTGAGGTAGTAAATGATAGCTTCTCTGGAAACGTGGTTGAGGGATTTTTTTTGTGCTGACATGAAATAGGTACATTTTGAACCAGTATTTTTGTCTGTGTTAACCCCTTTGCTCTGCGTGAAAAAATTTCAGAAGCTCCGCAGGGAAAGGGTTAATTTGGCCGATTTTTCTATGCTTAGTTCAGAACGGCTAGAGTCCCCAAATGTGAACGTGTACCAAATTTGGAGTAGGACTTTTCTGTTCGGCTGTTTGCATCAAGGCAGTGGTGTGTGAATTTATATCTCTTGGTTGGTGTGTCGGACCAATTGATCACGAAGGCATGAGGTTTGACTCCCGGCCATTTTTTTATCCACTATCAGATAATAATCCTGGTCACACACCACAGCCTGTTGGTGCGATGCCACTAAGAAATCAAATCAAAATGAAATAGGATAACTTCATAATAAGCAAACCACGTTTATGTAAAAATGCTCCACACTTTCTTGCATACGGTACTAATATACTTATTTGTTTACCTTACTGTCAATGCTGCATGTTTTAGGCTGGTCCTGAAGGAGACAACCAAACTGTGAGCTCTGAAATGCAGGAAACAGCACGTTCAGACATTGTCATGTTAGAATGTCTAAAGGCTGACATTGGGGGTAATGGAGAGCCATCAGTGTTGGATAGCAATCTTACCATACAACTATCACAGCCCGAGAAGTCTGACCATTGTCACACTGAGCTCAGAGCTGACCATTCCGGTGATCACGGGAAATTGACGAGTAAGTCATTTGCCAGCATTGAATCAGCTGGCAGTGAACAGGCTTTGCCCGGAGGTGAACAGGAGCATGGTTTGTGTGATGATAAGTCAGTAACAGAGGACGATCGCCCAGTGGTGGAAGATGTAACTTTGCCAGCCATGTTGCAGCAAGATGATCCAGATGAACGTTTGTGTGATTATAGTGATACGACAACAGTGATCGATTATGTATCAACTTTCCAGGCCACATTACAGCAAGATCAACTTGATGAACCTTGGTGTGGTGATAGCAGAGTAAGAGAGGGCCGTCACCATGCAGCGATTGATGATGTCTCTCTGACTCGTCTCGCCACATTCGAACAAGATCGACGACATGATGATCTGCAAGGTGACAAGAAAACTGAGGACAAGGCAATGGTAGGGGATGTATCCACTGTACCAGCAGCACCGCAAGGAACTCAGCCAGATGATGGACCACCTCTGTGTAACAGAGTTATGGCAGAGGATGACCACCAGGAAGTGGTAGAAGATGGGGGGTCCACTGTGTGTGCCGACATTTCATCCGGAGTAAGTCTTATGGACATAGATGTCAATGAAGGGACCATCGATTCCACCATTTCCACAGGTAGTGCAGTTTCACATTTGGTTAGCATTAGAGTTTTTTATTATACTGTTGTTAGTCCACCTAGAAGTGATAGCTTTTGAAGCAGGCTTATGTTTTGCTGGCATGTATTACGCGCGACTGCTTTCAGCGCATCTTAGCCATCGCAATTCTGTCTGTCTGTCCGTTTGTCTGTCACATGGGTGGATTAGTCAAAAGCGGTGCAAGCTAGAATCACCAAATCTTCACCGTTGGCTGCCCGGAAGACTCTAGTTTCAGGAACCATAAAGCTTTTCCATAAACTCGAAGGGGGTCACCCTGAACGAGGGCACTAAATGAGAGAGGGTGGGCAAAATTTGCAATTTTTGGCCAATAAGTTGCTGTATCTCAGTAACGGTGCGAGATAGGGCCTAGCTTACTATTAATCACTAATAAGAAGTCATACACTGGCTCTTGATTGGCGCCAAATTCAGTGACCTTGAATGCCAAAAAGGGGGTTTTATGGATTTTTTTGGCGATTTCGGGCTGTGACACAAGTCTATATCATTCACAATGTGGCACCACAGAACTATCGTTATGCGATCCAGATAGAGAATTTGGTATTTGTATATTAACTTAGCGTGTACACCCTAATTTTTAGCTAAACTACTGAACTGGAACTGCTATAGGCTTTCGCGCATCTAGTGAGCATTAGCTCAAATTTCTTGTTTTTATTTTTTCCCCTCACGAGATCTCCGAGCTCCATCAGCTGATCACTGCAAAATTTTGCACGATGCTCGGAAGTGTGGTCAGTTTTTTAATCTTGGTCCAAAATTTTGAGGGGCCCCCCAAAAAATGTAGGGGCCAAAAGCATGCAAAATTTGGCGCGATTTCGGTCGACTTCAAAGTTTGTTGGTGAATATCTCCGGAACGGATAAAGATATTCGAAATTGGTCAGGTACCCGATCGATCACGATTCCTTCCGTGTTAGGCGGAAAAAGTTTGGTGAACTTTGGTCCAGTAATTACAGAGATCTTGATGTGGAATCATACCCACCCAAATTGACTTTTTTGGAAGTCCATATTTTATAGTGTGAGCATGATCACTTATGTACACATTTTTGGGAGCCCGCACCCCAGAAATTTGGGAGAACCAAAAAGTCTAAAATTTGGCTTGATTTCGGACATGTGAATTGTCAGCTAACCGTACTAGCCTTTGCAACCACGGTACAGTGCATTGTCAATTTGTCTATTTTTTTCTGTAATATGTACTGTGGCTATATGGTATGTCGTTGGGGATGGCAATGTACCACTGGATAGGGCACTCAGTAGTAACTATTTTGCTTTCTGCTGCAGTTTGTTATGCAAGTATTTTTGGGAAGTACCGGACTGCTGGTATTAGAAATTATCATTACGTTGGCAGTTATGTAGTAGCCTTTGGGCACAGGCAACAAAATGTTTGCACAACTATACGCTTCGTACTGGTTACTATGCTGTCATATGAAGAAATTATCGGTTGCCAGTTAGTGTGACAGGACATGATGTTGAATTGTTTCAGAAAATGTCATAAATTTGTCAGACTTGAAGCATGACTTTTATGAGGTAAGTTGAAGTATATTAAGTGTTTTTTATTTGTGTTTTGGCATAGTTGATTGTCATGTGACAAAATATGTGAGTCATTTTAAGTGATTTCATTTGAGTAATGCTTCAATGGCATATCTTTCTACTGTCAGAAATGAAGGGCTTAAGATATGGATCAGATATGCAGATGTGTTGCTGAAAAATCTATTCTTAAAGGTTAAAGGTGCATATAGCTCTTAATGATCCCATCTCAGAACTACGGAGCGTCACTTGTCATATGGGATCACACAGTGTTACCTGCCACCCGACAGAGGTGAACGCGCCCCGCCTTAACCCCAGCCAAATAGGCCGGTACTCGATTTACCTACCCCGGAGGGATGGA
>Ga0209367_1007152_pt1 | contig 15405 bp, 8 predicted proteins | sample WorMetLIZISLAND2_FD_187412 | JGI IMG/M metagenome (GOLD analysis project Ga0209367, IMG submission 187412) | Marine gutless worms symbiont microbial communities from Max Planck institute for Marine Microbiology, Germany - Olavius geniculatus... ... | reverse complement strand
ATCTAAGGTTACCCAAATGATTTTTGCTGTTTTAGAGGACTGATATCATCACATCGTCCTTACACACAGTTGTAAACTGGTAAGTTTTTTACATATATATTAAGTAACGGTCGAGCTTTTGGCATGGTTGTCGTCCGTCTGCCTGTCTGTCCGTCTGTCCGTAACGGATGTATTGTGGTTAAGTGTAAGATGGTGGACGAAAACTTTTTACTCGAATAATTAGCCATGTGTCTTAAACCTAGTCATGCAAAATTTCAGCGATCTAGTGCGAGTTCGAACATTTTCAAACTTGGGGTTAAATGGACGGGGGTAAGAAAATAGGCCTAGCCTTAGGTTTATTAGTTTTCGACCATAAGTAGGCCTAAAGATGGCGTAAACACACAAGCAAGAAAGAGAAAATGCCAAATCATGTGATAACGCAAAAGCGAAAATAGACAGCGCTGTCTATTTTCGCTTTTGTGTTATCACGTTTGGCGACGCCGGCGTCATATCAGATGCAATCTCACATGGCGATTTTAGTCGCATATTGTATCGGTATAAAAAAGACCATCAAACATTGTTGAATTTTTGCAATTCTTGCAGGAAAATGAAAAAAACGCACCTTTTTATATAAAGTCGTCTGTGAAAAATGTTCATGGTCGGGCCAAAAGGGGAGCATCGCACCGTGTTCTCCCCCTTAAATACGCCACTGCGTTTGCGCACTTTATTTGAGAGTAAATAAATGAGTAAGAATGCTTATACAGTGTAGTTCAGTAGTTTAGCTCAAATTATAACGAATTCTTATACACTAGGACCCAATAAACGAAATTGGGGCATAGCGGAAATCTGACATGAAACAGGAGCCCTAAAACAGGGCTAGATTTGTCGGCAAAAGCGTAGCTTAATGTTCCAAGGCGACTGGAGATCGAGCCGTAGTCTTCAGAGAGCGAGTCTTGCAACGCTTAACTTGTATCATCATCATCATCATCATCATCAGCAGCAGCAGCAGCAGCAGCATGCGTCACCATTAACAACGAATAGCCGAAAGCAGACTAAAGGTCTTTATTTCGGTCCAGAATGAACAAATTAAACACGAATGTTAACAAAAACTAAGCTTGCACTAATACTATTACGTCCGGTGATAATGTCCGCTTGTAATCCTACCGTTGCAACTCCTGACTCCGCCCGAACTTGCGCCATGTTATTTCATGTCCCGGCAAGACCCCCCTAGACCCATATCGTCCAGAATTTCCTTTTCAGTTAAGCCTAAATAGTCGCTAGAAAGTAGAAATATAATTATTATTAGGCCTGTAAAACAACGATGATTTCTTTGGCACCGCAAAAGAATAGGCCCTATCAGGCCTATCAATATTATAATTTTTGCATAAGTAGGTTTACAATTTCAGTAAAGTCCATGGACTTGAGTATTTATTGCAAGTATCTGCCTAGGGCCATTGAGATGTTTGCTATTAAATGTAAAGAAAACACGATGATTGACAACACTGTTGGATTTGTAAGCTATTGCAAACTTTGCAAAGTTACAAATATATTGCGTTGGCCCCTATATTGCTGACTGTGTATAGAAACCTATAGATTGCCACCAGATTGCATTATGTCAGTATACTCGTATAATCCTCTAAATCGGGCACAAGTAAAATTTCAGAAAAAAATTCGCGGGCGATACTCTGCGACCTTAGACCCTGTTCCGAATTAAGAAAAAGAAAAAGCGGCAATTGTATACGTTCAAGCAAGTGGGGCACTAAGCCTGTAGGTTTAAACTACCGACGTACTTTGCATACAAGTATAAATTAAATTAACTTGTTTTGCTGAGTATTTAAGAAACTAAACTAATGATATCATCACTACCCTATAGGCCCTAGGTGCGGTGTTTGTCATAAATGCAGCACGCAGTGTGTAGCCCGTCCGAAACCAGAACACCCAGCCCATGGATGGGTACTTACTGTTAAAAGCCACGGAGCGTTTAAATGGCTGGCTAGGCCTATAAGTCGTTTGATGTAAGCTTATGTCACAAAAACGCCAATGGTTATCATGGGTATTTAAATCACAAGTGCTGCTCACTGCTAAGAGATTGCCTGAATAAAGCCTGACAGCTCACGACAGGCCCACCATTGTTCGTGCAAAATTATTGCACGTCTGATGACGTCACTGAGCGACTAAAGGTGCGTTCTCACTGCGCGCCTTAACGCGCTTGACGTACGGCGCGTGACGCGCGTTAACGCGCGTTAACGCGCGTGGACCATCTCAACTGACTGTCCAATCAAGCCCGAATCCGAGCGCTACCTCACCCTAGAAAAGGGGATACATTTGAGATCGTCCACGCGCGTTAACGCGCGTCACACGCCGTAGGCCTACGTCACGCGCGTTAAGGCGCGCAGTGAGAACGCACCTTAATTATTGCCTGCGAATTCGAAGTTCGAGTGAACAAAGACCCAGTGAAGCTGCAGAAAAACTCGCTAGCAAATAAACGATAAAATATCTAATTTGACTGATAGCTTCTGTGTAAACGTACGAGACCTATATGTTGAAACATTTATTTTCCAATGGCGACAGCAATAAAAACACACAATGTAAAAGCAAACACAAAGAACACAATGAACAAAACAAACACAAAATGTAGACAGTAAAAAGCAAAATAGAGTAAGTGTGCGTACAAAATACATGAAACAGAAAAATAAAAAAATATACAAACTAATTAGGCCTACAACTAAAACATTTACTTGACAGTTAATCTTGATCTGTGATCGATACGTTCAATTATTTTGTATGCGTATGTTTGTTTTACGTTTGTAAAACACACACACAAACAATATATATAATCTAACGTTATAATATAGACTAACGCCGTTGTTGTTGCCACTTAAGTCCTTAGCCATAGTGTATTCGAGAGCAAACTGCGGAGGGACGAAACGCCGTGGAAATGAATTACTGATTTGAGACAAACACGATTGGCGATTATTGTCTATCAGAAAGTCACGTGACGTGTCACATCGCATCATCTTTAATACAGAATGTGCTCAAAATGTCCTCTTCCAGCACGAACGCAAGTTATAGACGTTGGCACCACTTGCCAACAGCACGTTTAACTAGATAAGCAGTCGTAGCCCACAGATACTTCCGCCAAGGCAAAGCTATTCGCCAGGTGGCGTCACCATTTTCGCTTTGCCAGCGGTTCCCGTATGCCCCCTTTAACGCAATGGTGACGAAAATTTCAAAGTGATTGAGAATCCAGGATTCCTGCCGGATCATGCCCAAAATTGAATCACTGGTAGTTTATGAAATGCCCGACATACCCTGAAAATTTCAGAAAGATCCGTCCATAACTTTTTGAGTTATCTTGCTAACAGACAGACAGACAGACAAACAGACAAAAACCGGCAAAAACATTACCTCCTTGGCGGAGGTAATAATTGCATGACTCAGAGCGACCCACTCGCTGTTGATGCGTCACTTCAGTTCGTCGTTAATCTTAAAACGAAGACGAGTAACAGATTTTCAATGAATTTGTAGTCTCAGTAATTTTATGAGCCGATGCATGCGGTACCCAGTATGAATGCAATTAATTATGTTGTAAACGGCCAAACTACGATTTTTTGCATTTCACAAGGTATTGTAGCGACTGCATTAAGATGAGATGGCCAAAACTAAAATCATTTGCGACAAGTTTCATCTTGGCGTCACATGCCAAAAATTACTAAAATCGGCCAATGTTTCACGGAGCTACTAAACAAAATAAAAGTGGTACCATTTCATAGATCACAATGCATTATAGCTTTAAATAAAGCACAAGAAAACAAGAATTAAAATGGCAAGATTTTGCCTTACGCTACTGAGTTTCGGCATTTCTACTTCCTTTTGTAAGACTATACCCCCGAGTGTGAAGAACTTAATCGGCAAGTTCAATCGATGAAGTCCAGCTTGACTTTGAGGTATTTTCGATTCTGTCGCGCCGGGTCGGTTCTGAGTTGTTTGTTACGGCAGTAGCAGCAACAGACCGAGCAGCAAACTCCGCACCACTCGGGGTCATCAAGGTCATTGCGCAGCAGTGCGACGAACAGACGTCGTATGGCGGGAATCAGCTCGAGGTCGAGCGCAATGCGCAGCATCTGGAAACGCCAGAAGTTCTCGGCACGCTGTTTGGCCTTGTCATAGCGGTGGTTCATCATGGCGATTAGCACGTTAAGCAGAATTATCGCAGACACGCAGACATAGCAGATGACCACCACTTCAAACAGGTCGAAAGGAATTCCGGCGCGAGATCGCTGCTCTCTCGATATCTGAACGTAGTCGCCGCTACCCAATGACGCTGCAAACACGTCGTAGACCGTAGCTCCGAGGTAGACGACATCATCCGACGGAAGGTTGTGCAAGCTGAGCACGTGCAGAGCGAACGAGAACCCAAGCAGCGTGAAGAAAAAAACAAGCATAAAACTCATAACAATGTCTTTGAGAATAATCTCCTTCAGAACCAGAGCGAAGACGCAGAATTTCTCCGTCATTCCGCTGAAGAAGATCAAATTCGTCGTCCAGCCGAAAAGAAAGACCATCGCCGTCGCTTCGAGGTACTGGGCTAGAGCGGTGCCGCTGTCGTAGCGACTGTACCAGACGAAGACCGACGCGCAGAATGAAATGGCGGGAAACGTCTGACCAATGGCGAGCAGGACCTTGGTCGGCCAGCGCTCGGCGACGTTATGTGTCACCCCAGCCTGGCAGTTGCCGGCGTACTTGCAGAAACTGGCGATGCTGATCCAAAACAAGTCGACGACGAAACTGCACGCGTTGCCGGCGCACAGAATCACCGGCCAGACGAGCCACAGCCACGACCGACTCTGAGTCGACCCTGCAGCCGGACTCCACTCGGAACTAGCGTTGGCGTTCTGACCACCGGGACAGACAGAATCTGACGGCGCGCTGATGTTGAACAGTTCGACCAGAGAGCAGGTGTTGGGCAGGTAGTAGTGTGAGAAGCAAATCATGTAGGTGAGTTGTAGCAGACCGAGGATGCAGTAGAATCGCTGCACGAAGCGGAAGTACGGCTTCGTGAGATCTCGCAGCGGTTTCTCTGCCAGGATGCTCTTCTCTCGCCACTCGTCATAGCTGAGAACGAGTTCTCTGAGGTACGTCGACGAGTTCTCAAACTGTTCCGTGTAGTCGCGGCATGAGTCTATGGACAGTGACGATCCGCCTTGACCCCCGGCACCGATATCGGCCTTGGTCGCTATGGTGAAGTCGGTGACGTCGAAAAGTGTCGTGGTCTCGCTGAGGTCGAAGCGAAACACGTCTCGTGTGTGCAGTATCTCGTGCATCATTGCGTAGGCGCCGTACTCAATGGCACAGAGAATGACGTCATCACACGTGTCACGATGACAGAATGGTCGAGTGATCAGCCACAGCATTGTCTGGCGCAACAGCTCGTTGTACTCGTGCGAACCTTTCGTCTTCAACTTCGTGTTTTCCTCCAGACAGCGCCACGTCACCACGTTGTCCACTATCGCACGGTAGACCGCCAGCAGCTTCTTTGTCTTCTCCGGACACTTCACCTGTCAGCAATCACCCAGCTGTATACTAAACGTTCATGAAAATCATCATTCGCCACAGCACAGTGGAAGAAAACATAACAAGAAAACAGACGACATAACTTAATTTGTTTTATAAACTTTTATACGCGTTTATTTATTTAATTTTATAAAAACTCCGTTTAACGTTGTTTTATTATTCTCCAGCGTTGTACTTTTAAGCAAACGTTAAACATTCGGTGTGAAAATGACTGACTATGATTCAAAATAATTTTTATACAAAATAATTCAAAATTTTTAACGCTTAAAAAGTAAATAATATTCAAAAGTGACAGTAAATGACACAAATGACGAATAAGAAAAAAATGCATCCTGGATTTTGTTAGTATCACTTTTATTATCCAGCATTACTTTTTCACAAAAACGTTTTTAACGTTTTAAAAATATTTCTCCTGTACACTTATTACATCTATGCCTAGAATAGATTGACATGCTATACACTGACCTACTCATTTGACACCTACATGTATACTCACGTAGTCCTAGAAATAAAACACGTTAAAACTGAAGGTTGAAGGTTGATGAAGATAATAGTGATGATGACAAAAGTTAAACTATGCATTCGTGAGCCTACGGTGCCCTACAGCGTACGACCCGCAGCAACTGGAGAGACTAGACGGCCGCATACATGTCGGTACAATGCGTGCCGAACGACTTGTTTGTTATACCCCTTTACACGACAACTGACTCGACGACAAGCGCTCATCCAGCACTCATCCAGCCGGTTCTATTGGATAAATTGCAATGGCGTGGCTCATCCAGTTAAAGATGGAAATAAGTCAGTGGGTCATGGGTCGAATGGGTCACCATTTTTGGATGGGTCACATGGGTCATGGGTCACTGCCAGTGACCCATTGACCCATAATAAAATAACTGCGCAGTAGCTTGCTTTATTGAGTATAAGTGATAAACTTAGAAGTTTATGACATTCATGCTATACTGCAATGCAGCCAAAACTGTTAGGTACTGCATTTTTTGTATATCTCAAAGCCATGTACTTTAGTTTTCCGCTACGACCGGCCATGATTTAACGTAGGCCTACTTTGTTCTTAGTTGAAAGTTGACATTAAGAATCTGCTCACTCACGCAATTAGGACAATTGTCATAGCTGGAGGCTTCATTTTTACGCGCCACTAGGTGAAAGGATTCTCCTCGAACGAGGGCGTCAAAAAGGGGTACATCCCAAAAGTCGTTATTTTACCGCAAATTGGCTCGTATGGCGTAAAACGGTTGCAGGAATACACATACAGGGTGCGGCAACCGTTTGGAATTTTAATTTGACGTTAAACAGGATGATTTACGAAAAAGTCGAACATCTAACTGCCAACTGAAATGTGATTTTAAGGTCATTGGTCTTAATACCCTGGAAAGCTCGTACTTGTTATAATAAGCAGCGAATATGGCCTACAGGGTGCGGCCAAAAAAGTAGACTCCTAAAGTTTTTCGCTGTTTTCTCAGCAACCGTTTAGAACGTTAATTTGAAATTTTGTAGCTTTATTCACTAAAACATTCTACATCTAACTGTCAAATAAAATTTTATTCCCTTGATAAACGACGAAGTTATAGACTTTGTAACATGACCGCCTACCGATTTTTCAGCATTCAGCTCAGTGAGTGCTTGATGAGTTCTTGTGTGAACGGTGTGTTACACATACCGACTCGATAACAATTTCCTGTAGGACACCCTGCGCCAGATCAGCTCCGTGTTGAATGAGTAGCGCCACAGCCTGTGCGTTGCCGCTAGTAGCACAGATGTGTAACAACGACTTGTCTGCCCGACCCTCGTCCAGATCGTCCACATCCCAGCCGCCCTTGCACGGCGCGAACACACTCAGCATGTGCACGATAGCTGCCGGGTTGGACGACTTGGCGGCTACGTGAAACGCCGTGTCACCCGCCGCGTTCTACGCACAGTACAAGAGGGTGCGGCCGTTGAGGGGCCGCCCGCTATGAAGCCGTCCTTGCAGTTAAGTACGTGCGTGCTGTTTTGGGGCTTTCTAGGTCTGTGCAAGGCGGCAAGGGATCCTTACGCCACCTGCCAAATATCAAGTTGATCGGACAACAGGCGGCGAAGTTATGGGGATTTTTCGCCAACAACGCAATTAGCCGCCGTGACCTTGACCTCTGACCCCTTGACCTTGAAATTAGTCCACTGGGTGCTGGTGTTCCAGGGACCCTTCATACCAAGTTTGGTATTCATAGGCCTTTTCGTTTTCCCTCTAGGTGGAGGCACGGGACAGACAGACAGACAGACAGACAGACGGACAGAATCAACACATGATGGGGCCACCTTCTAGGAAGGTCGGCCCCATAATAATACAACAGGCTTACGCAAACAGTACCTTACATGCAGCGCTAGTTGGCACAAAACGTTTCTAACGCGATGTACTGTCGACAGTCGAGATTTGTATTTGTAAGCAGCAAAGATCTGAGAAATATTCCGGACACTAGACTCCGAGAGTCAAAAAGAGCGAACTCCATAAGTCGAACGCTTCCACTCGAATTGTAACTGACATGGTCTTGATGTTGTAAATAAATAAGTAAGTATATTTTCTATTGCATAAAACAAACGTAAATGCAAAAACACTAAAGATAATCACCACCCAAAAGATATACAAAATTAAACAAACAATTGGCGCGAATTAGAGATTAATTTAAATGTTATGCGCTACACAAATTCACGTTTCACTTATTTACTTATTACTTACGACGGTTACCATAACAAAGGAACACTCGAAAACCTATAAGCAGTGAAGCACAAATTGAGAGGTCCATGGAACGGATGTCTATGGGAACAAAGTAAGTAAAGTGGAAATTCGTATAGCGCATACTCAACGAAATCTCTAATTTACAAACACAACAATATGACGTCCTCAGTATCTTTAATGGTTGTTTTCCTCAGCCAGTGCAATACATAGTGCTCAAGCTGGTAAATTTGTTTGAAAAAATCCCCCGGGCAACATAATCAAAAAGCTAGAATGCTGATATAAAATTACTTGTATCTTGGCGTTGGCGGAACTCATCTGGACGAGGAACTCACGAGTGACGTTCACGTTGCTGGCGGCGATGTGAAGTGCTGTGTTCGCGCCGGACGTCTGGTCACTCTGCTGGTTCAACAACCTCACAGCAGAAACACAACATGAGCGTTGTGATGATGATGATGATGATGTAGGAGGAATTAACTTTAGCGTGGCGTTAAGTCCGAAGACTACAAGGACACGTAACAATAAGCCAAAACAGTGAAGTCACGTAATAGTAGTCAGTGCGATGAGACGTTGTTAGTCATGACTGTAAGACCGGGCAAAAAGTTCGGTTTTCAGTCTGCTGCGGAAAACTTGCAACGACGGAGACGACCGGACCGACTCCGGCAGACTGTTCCAGACCGTTGTATTTCACTTCATTTCTGTCACCAGTCTATCAATCAATCAGTAATGAGAATCAAATAATATACGGTTTATTGCGTATGGCAGCCAGTAGCTGGATTGGCCCAACACATATAAACTATCCACACATACACTGTATTCAGAAAAAACACCCTTGCGTTTTCGTTTATATATCCGTGCATGGAAAATGTTTAAATTCCCACAAAATTTTCAGATAATGCTTAGGAGAAAACTAGTATTCCATCAGTATCAAAGTTAAATATTCTTTGCTACCGGTGACATCATGATGACGTCATATTGTTGTGTTTGTAAATTATGGGTTTTACCGTTGAAAGGAGACATTTGATGAAATGTTAAAAAACATAAATTGATCAGTGTGATGATTTACCCCAAAAATTTGCTAATACGTCACGCACTTTTCCACTGTGAACTGTTTCCGTGGCTTATCTTCTTAGCCGAGATCTTCAACTATATGTTGATGTTAAAAAAACAGGCGTCTGCGTCACTGCTTGGATGACCACTTGCCCGCTATCAGTTGAACGGCTTGATACTGCCGGACATCTCATATTTTTATTTAAAAGTTTCATTCCGTCAATATTTAATACTCTGTTCATTGTCCAGAAACATCTTGCACAAACTTGCGGCTCCATAACTTTTGCTGACTCACAAACATTTATCAATGTCTGTCTTCAACAGTAAAACCCATAATTTAGAAACACGAAAATATGACGTCAGCATGACGTCATCAAAAGCAGAGAATATCTAACTTTTACACTGATGGAATACTATCTCTCCTAAACATTCCCTGAAAATTTTGTAAAAATTTTAACATTTTTCACGGAGATATAAAAAACGTAAGGGTATGTTTTTTCTAAACACAGTGTAGCCTACAAAGACAACACACTAATACTTACAATATATACAATGCAATAAAGAAAATATAGTCAAGCGTAAAAGAACGAAACAAAAACATAGCAGTCAAAAAACATAGGCCTAGTTGTTTAAACGATGAGTTGTTTAATAAACGCCTAATGTAAAAACCTCGAGATAGAAAACAAAAACACGTCAAAAGTCCTATAGGCTAATGCACGAAGGCCTGTTGACCCTATTCGATGGCAGTGATGGCGACGATGATCATGATGATGGCGTGAGAGTGATAATGGTAGACCTAAATCATCGTTATTCGTCACCTGTAGACCTGTGAACTCATGACATTTTTATCTGGCGCCAGTTTCCACACGGCAGCTACAAGCAACCGCATCACCTCGGCACTCGGGTTGATTGCCATGGCGGCCGAGAACAACGGAGTGCAGTCTTGCTTGTCTACCTGCAGCCATACAACACAGACAATGCTTAATTCAGCTATCCACGCAGTATTACAGATTACAAATTATTGAAACGCGACAGACGATTACAGTATGCGCTTCAAATTCGTTTTCGACAATCACACTACACTTGTATCAAAAAACGTCCCACTTTGTAATTGTCCATATCTTCGCCAAATACTGACCGATTTTAAAAGTTCTTCTTCTTACACATTCTGTGGAGTGCGGACAAGTAGCAGTGTAGTGCGGTTATTGAACGTTCCGCCACACCTTAACTGCGTTGCCACACTACCATGTCAAACACAAATAATTGTCAAAAGTCACAAAAATTCTCGTTAATACATATGCAAAAAATATCTTATAAACGTATGTTTTTACTAATTGTTATATTAGAGTAAATAATGTTTAATTTGTGATACATTTTTGTTTTTTTAACAAAAGAAACGAATATTATTGTAGATAACATTTTTTAATGCAGTGACTATTCAGTGGTAATGTAACATGCATTTAGCTTTGAAAAAAGGCTTTGACTGAGAACTTAAACGAGTTAGAAAAAAAACAGTTCACGGAGAATTCTGGCGGAATTTTTGAGGATAAACAACAAACAGAAAGAATTGGACACGTCGATAAAAGACCTGGAAAACAGGAAACAACGACCAAATGCACTAAAACGGCAGACTAAATCATACAGGTATTGAAGAGAACGTGACCATGGTGAACAAACTAGTAGGCTTACCAAAATATACGAAGGCCAGAAACAAACACATCGTTCAACACGCCAGATATCCACAAAGATGGATTTAATACAGTGTAGCATCGTACAGACTTTGGTCGAAAGTGTGTTTCATTTTCCAACACTACTGTTGCCTATCATGCTTAGTTTTTTCTTGCATTCATATTTCACAAGGTAGTGTAGCGACGGAGTTACAGTGCGGTGGAATATTCAATAACCACTTTATGGCCAGTTGTCCAGAGAGTGTTAATATTTGTCAAAAATATGAACAATTACAAAGTGGGACGATTTTATGAGACAAAAGTGTTTCCATTGATTAGAGGGTTGATTGATTTCAACATTCATGCAGACCTCCGCTGTAGCCCGTTGAGGCAATGCCACGAGTGCCGGACACCGGCTATCGATCAACAGTGTTGACTCGGACGCCGTTCGGACTACGGAGTATATCGTGGCTAATTTGCCAAATTATATTTGAGCCAAAGCCGAACAATATTGTATACTGAACATCGAACAATACTGTTGGTCACGCCAAGTCTAGCGAGCCAAGAAAATTTACACATTAAATTTATCAGCTGGTCATAAATTTCGTATAACAATTTTCTACACGTAGAGCATTCTGTGATGTCGTAACATGCTAACATGTTACGAACAAACTGGGCTCCACTTACACGTACCATCCTGTATAGTATTACTGGCAGCTCTGGTAGACTACTGCTGATACACTTGCCAGCTTCAAGGCAGCGGAGCGATGGACTGAGGTACATAAACGGTGTTTCATAAAAAACCCCTTTTTGTTTTTTTCATAATTCACTCAAACGACGATCAATTTACACAAAATCTGTACCAGTTGTAGCTGAAAAAATACTAATTTAAACTATTGCAACAAAATATGGCAGTTGATTAAATATTCTTTGCTAGTCGTGGCGTAATGCTGACGTCATAATGTGTCACGGGTACAAACTGGATAGTCTCAATTGCTACCTTGCTCCAATGGCGAAAAATCTGGTTCATTCATGACAAATTATTGAAGTTTTACAGTTACAGTTACAAAAACATGCAAAGCGATGGCACGTTCGTGTCTGTGGGGATAGTTGGACTTTTACGCGTTCGACAAGACAGTGCATTAGCACACCGACCTTGCAAAATGGTTGCATTTTTAGATTGCAAGACGTCTGATTTCATGTCCCAATGTTGCATAGTGCTGACACAATAAACATTTTTCATTAGCGAACCAGATTAAGCTCACCATCGAAGCAGGGTAGCAACTGACAGCACCAGTTGAGTGAATTATGAAAAAGGGGTCTTTTTTAATGAAACACCGTGTACAATCACTACGGTTATTTGGTGTCAGTGTGCATTGTAAAACAAGAACTCAAAGGTTCAGTGTGGAATCTGTAAAGCTAATGATGGAGAAAGACCTGAATGGTTGCACCAGCATTCAGAAGAATGTTGACGTCGTCGACGTGTTCAAACTCCGCAGCCAGATGCAGCGCAGTCTCGCCGATGTTATTAGGTGCGTTTACGTTCGTCTCTGATAGAAACAGCTCCACGTCTCGACATCGACCGCTCTTTGCCGCCTCGTGCAGAATTCCGTTACCTGCAGCACGCCACTAGGATTAACGTAGGCCTACATGTAGTTGAAACGGTGAGCCTAATGTTAGTCAGCGGTTGGTTCTGAGAAGAAGTGGTCGACGAAATTTTGCTAAAATTTTCAAATTTTTACGCTTTGTTTTGAAACTGAAATATGAACCGGCAGGCTAAGTAGACAATATTTATATATTTTGTATTACATTGTAAGTAAGTAAACGACATTATAAGTCTAGTGACTGACTGTCATGGTGCAATGATGAAAAGGGCGACAATCTAAATCAAAAAGCCTATTCACGAAAGTTTGTCGCAGGTGCGATATTCGTCGTACGATTTTCGTGCATAAAGCCCCAGATCAGCTAGGCTGTTATGATGGGACTGTATGTAACATAGGTCTACCTCTCCTGTCATCATTGCCGGACAGATTCACCAGGCGAATGCCCAGCACGTCCGACTGCTGATTCTTCACAGGCGAGTTGCTGCTGTCATTCTGCTCCGGTTCATCGCTCACCCTCGAGCAGCTGCTCTCCTCCTGTCGTGCGCGCACACTCAGAGTTGTCCCGATGAAGTCGGCAAAGCGCGAGTTCTTGGACATGTGATGTACAAACGCCAGAGCCAGCTGCACTCGCGGTTTGTACTTACCACTGCTCGAACTGCGGTACCCCGTCTTGTCGTCGCTCACCAGACGCAGCAGGAAATTCCCGCGTGGGTTTTTCCACGCGTCATTGTTGGACAGCGTTGAAGTGATGTCCGACCTGGCTTCGTCGTGGTCGTCATAGAAACAGGTCAGCCATTCTTTCATCAGGATCGGACACGTCTGCATCAGTGTCTCCCACAACTCGTCGATGGCGCTTTCCATTCTTACATGTAACGTTGTCGTCGGCTCGGTGTTATCCACTCACCATCTTAGTTCTATACGACATGTCTGCAAATACACAACCATGACGTTTTCTATGATTAGTCTAGGCCTAATAGACTGTAGGCCTACGTGACACCTGTCCTTGGAAAGTACGACACAAACCGAAATAGCAATAGCACAAAAGTCGATGATGCATGCGTGACGACCAGCTATGTAACTTTTAACTCGTATTGCCAAAAGCATAACTACGTGTATTATTTACACGATAACTACCAGCAGTTATAACTATATACTGTCAAAATATTTAACAGTAACATTTAACAAAAAGTCTGGAAATTCTCATAACTTTTTGTCGAGGCCAACAGCATTGCAAGATTTCGGGCCCATTTTTGTCCTAATGGCGCCCCAAGACCGTCACCTTCGTCTCGAGGACTACATCACTGCATCTACCATTTACCATTTACCATCTTCTTCTGCGTTGTAAGCATGATGATTTGCCGATCTTCACTTCAGCAAGAAGCTGACCTCAACGTGCTGACCACGTGACTTCCTATCCGCCGCCGAATATCCAGATCCGTTGAAATCAATGATATCCACTAAGCCTGGTTGAAATTCCCCCCCCGCCGAAAATCCGCCGAAAAAAATGCGGTTACCCGTAATCGCCGCCGAATTTCTGAAATTAATTAACCGCCGCAAAAAATCGGCTAACCTTTGGTCATGCTTCGGTTTGGTCTGCCTTTTTATACCCAATTCACACCGGCAAATATGGATCGATTCTGTATAAATAAAGTCCAACAAAGTCACGTATAAATGACACCTAATATTAATGTATGAATATCGGCATGCAATTTACAGCAACATATCAACACCGGTAAGTCTACTGCATGCTAGTCATAATTTGCAACATAAACCAGCCATTTTCATGCGGTTATAATATAGACTAGTACCTAAACATTTACTCGTGCACTAATTTGACAATAATTTTAGTGGTAGATCGGCGATCTTGCTGTTAGCACTGGAAAATTGCTAGAGGTAGATCGGGTAGATACATTATTTGGAAGATGGTAGAATTTATATGTCAGGAAGACGTAGAAGGTTTACAAACCATGCCACGACACTGTCATGTATTTAAATCAGGCTTAGGCCTATTCAGTATTATATCAGATCAGTTATGAGTCCATCTCGAGTCAAAGATGTTTTTTTTTGTAACACGGACTTAGAACTACACTGTATAGTGCTTTTGAATAAACTTTATTTAAAGCTTGGTAATTGATAATATTTCAGTTCTAACCAGTCTTAGCAATGCAGTGAAGAAGAAAATGTGGCTGCATTCTTACATTAAAAACGAGATAAATGTAAATATAGATAAAGTGGCGATCTACAGCTGGTAATTTTCTGCTGTCTAGTGCAAGATCGCCGATCTACCGCTAGCACTGACCCTAATTTAATGCCACAACAGCATGCACACTATGTAAAGTTTTTATGTGCACTAAAAATTAGCGTTGTAGCTGAATTTCAGCCGAAAATTAGCCGTAGGCCTAACTTAGCCTGAAATTTTTGTGTGCGGCAAAATTCGGCTAATCTGGATATCAGCCGTATTTTTGGTTCAGACGGATATATTTCTCTAAAAATTCTGATAGGAAGTCTATCACAGCGTGATAGGCTCTACTGTAGGCCTACGCACAGCGGTGTCTTCAGAATATTCTGTAACTGGTGCGCCAGACTGAAGAGATCGATCACTGTTTTGTACTTGTACTTGTAGTATGATGGGCCGGCAAGCCGTAGCTTCAAACGCCCATATCCTTGGCCCAGAATGCGTCCAGACGGTTCTTGAAAGAGTTGACTGACGGAGCCTCAATGACCGACTGAGGAAGCCGGTTCCAGTGTTGGACAACTCGCTGGCTGAAGAACATCTGACGCAGCCTTGAATCACTTCGCGATACAT
>Ga0209367_1007151_pt1 | contig 15407 bp, 8 predicted proteins | sample WorMetLIZISLAND2_FD_187412 | JGI IMG/M metagenome (GOLD analysis project Ga0209367, IMG submission 187412) | Marine gutless worms symbiont microbial communities from Max Planck institute for Marine Microbiology, Germany - Olavius geniculatus... ... | reverse complement strand
GTGGGACAACCCTGCAGGAGTTAAGCCACGCTGCCCTAGATAGGCAGCGGTGGGCAGCGATAGTAAGAATGGCGTCAGACACCAACGGGCATTGAGCCCACGGTTGTCGATGATGATGATGATGATGAATCGCATTTTCGCCCATCGCCCCCTTTACTACTTTAACCACAGAATTGGCTGGGGTCTGGGGAGGGGACATCGCTTTTTTTTCCAGGAAAATAAAAATGTGATGAATTGTTTCACTAGAACATAATAACTTGGTTCGAAAAGTGCACTTCAGTAATAAATTATTTAAAACAGCACAGCTCTAATATGGCGAAATACTTTAGTACACACAAAATATTATTGCGCTTCGCTACAGTGAATGATGGCGGATTTTGACAATTTTTGATCTAAAACTTCACTCGTTTAATCGTTGTATGAAAAAATTCGACTGAAAAACGAGCGAAATATGTTTCTTGCAGGTTCGTTCATCATATTAAGCTATAGTATTGAGTGGGTTATTTATCTGTACTAATTACAGTTAAACATCGTCAAACACCATCAATAATAAAAAGCTAATACCGTTATTTTTACACGTCCCTAAATTAGCATTATTAAAGTGTTTTCCGGGCCTATATTAAAGGGTGATGCGGGCAATATCACCATTTGTAATTTTTTGTTGTTTTCGATGTGCAAGTCCTTAAATTTGCCGTTAACAAGTGTATAAAGTAATGTTTTGTACATTTATCTTGTTAACTGTAAGAACTGCTAAAGTGCTGTCATATAGCATGATAAAGTACAGGACATTCTTTTAGAGTAATTCTGCATGTAAACGTTGTTTTGACTGTTTTTTAATTGCTAGAACTGCTAAAAGAACCGTTAAATTGCATGATAGAACATATGACTATTTTAAGAGTGTCTTCTGCATGTAAACGTTGTTTTTGTTGCTTTTTAACTGCAATAACTGCTAAAATGCTGTTAAATAACATGATAAAGTATAGGGCTTTGTTTTAGAGTGTTTTCTGCATGTAAACGTTGTTTGGACTTTTTTATCGTTATATATTGTCTGTTTTGTGTTGTTAATTTACATTAAACATTGTTCGGTGGAATTTCGACTTTATCTGTAATAAAATTCTGTGTTTACGTTGTAGTCTAAGCCAGTTACTCTGAGAGTTTCTTTAGCGGATTACTCTGGCGGTATTACTCTGGGAGTTTCTCCAGCAGATTACCGTTAGAGTTTTTCTTAAAGGTTTCTCTAGGATAACTTTGGTACTCTAGCAAGATTATTACTCTGAAAGTTACTCTTAGATTACTTCAGTTAAATTACTCTTTCACAATTAGTCATTTTTATTATAAACCCATAGTAATTAATAGTTATAAATTTAAACTAGGAAGTCTTCAGTCCTACGTCGAGGCTAATCAAGGACCCACCCGACCTTTACGAGATTGTTGTGAACCCCTCAGCTAAAGTCGACCAAGCTGCAATGGGGCAAATGCCACAACTGGCGCCCGCTCGTGGGGCAAATACATAAACCCCTCTTTTTCGATTTTCAAAATTTGTAAAGAAAATTGGTGGACTTCAAAATGACCGAGGCCCAGGATATGAAGGCTTTTAGTTAGTCCGCCCGGAAGCGATAGCTTGCGGAGCTGACTTAATTTTTAGCCCAGATGTTTTATTTTCAACGTGAGATCTCCGAGATGCGTAGGCCGACCGGCGTGAAATTTTGCATGATGGTCAGTACTAGGCCCAATATTATAATGTTGGTTTAAAATTTTAAGCGGCACACTCCAGAAAAATTTCAGGGGCTAAAAACGTGCAAAATTTAGCCCGATTTTGGACGAGTGTAAAGTTCGGCGGCAAATATTTTCGAAACGAATGAAGATATTCAAAATCGGATAAACATTTTATCTACCGCGATTTTTCCTGCGTTAGGTAAAACAAGAACGGTAAAGTTTGGTCCAGTAACCTTGGAGATCTTAATGTAAAATCGTACCCACCGAAAGCGCATTTTTTGAAGAGCATATTTCGGTCCTTAGGGGGTACTGCGCTCCTCCCCCCCCCCAAAAAAAAAATTACACGCGCTACAAAATGACCAAATCTTACTAGCGCACTTTCCGCCGGGGACGGGGGCCCTAACATTTTTTTTAAAAGGAGTCAAAAATTGGCTTAAAATGTAGCGTATTAGCCCCAAGAATTTTGGAGTCAAAGGGGGTTTTTATGAGACTTTGCCACGTCACGTGCTGTTAGATGGGGTCAAGGTTAGGTCAGGACGGACTGTACTTTGGTCCCGTTTTTAAGCTATTTTAGCACTGCTGACGTAAGCGCAATAGCCTAACAGCTAGGTAAAACAGGTCACAAATTCCAAAACGATGCGTCAGCTGGCTAGGGTACCAAGCTAGGCTGTAGGGGTAGGGGCTGGACTTTAAACTGAGGCCAGGGCCTGATGATCACGTAAACAAACCGTAGGAACAAAAGATAATTAAAATAATTGATGTGTTTTAAAGCCAATTAAGGCCTGGGTGTGGGTTGGGGCGAGGTAGGTCAAGGTTAGGTTAGGACGGACTGTACTTTGGTCTAGATGTTTTAACTTTCTCAGTTTCCTACCACGGTTTCAACTTTTTCACTCTCCTACTACTGTCACCGGCACTGCACTCAACACACTGCAGCAGACATCGTCGCACTTGTTCATTTGTCGACCTCGTGTGCAAACAGCACATCACGTCTATCAGCGCGATCGCATGTCTGATGTGCACTCCGGGTGGGCCGTCCGAGTCGACAGAACCGCTAATAACTTATAGGCCTAGGCTTACAGGGGGTCGCCAACAGCTGCAGTGCTTTGAATACTGTGAGACTGCTTGCGTTTCAGGCTGACAGTGGGTGTAAATAATGTACAATAACAACACCATAACAAAAAGTTTTGCGTCAAACAGCCTACATTTTTTGTAGAAAATGCATTTTGTTAATAAACTGTAAAATCAGTTTTTATGTACGTGTATAATGAACGAAAATATTATTCTCTGAGTTTGGGTCATTTCTGACTCCATGTGCAAACGACTAAAGTTTTTTTGATGTGCAGACGGACTGTTAATGACAAAGGACTGCAGGCACTAACATGGCACAATAAAATAACAGTATACATTAATGAATAATTTACAACACAATACAACAATAGGTTTACTAAAAATGAATTTTACAATAACTAGCCAAAAATGCAGAAGTAATAGATCTTTTGACATCAAACTTATTGGTATGTCGAAAAAACGCCAAACAAAGTGTGCAAGAGAAACTAGTTAAAAGTGCATTTTAATTACAACAATATTTAACCAAAATTACCACAACATTTGTTTACGTTGTAAAATAAAACAACCGAATATTTAATAAATAACGTAACTTATTTACACGTGCCTGACATTTCAGAACAAAAAATGTTATGTAGATTAGAACTATGATTGGTCATTTTTGACAAAAATGTACGAGTAAATGTAAGAGGGGCAGGGTAAGAACGGCTATATGACAACGAAATTTAAAAATAAATGGAACGACAAATGTTTATTAACAGTCAAGTGCAGCTAAGCATAATAATGACCGACTAAATGCAACGCTTGAAGACAATTTATGATCGATGTATAATTATGGTCAAGTGGCATTATGTATATGTGACAACTTGCACCGGCGCACAGCACTATAAATCACCTAAGAAATAAAATAAACACAATTTAAAAAAGTAATAATAAAAAGGGAGTAAAAATAGAAAAAATAAAATCAACATAACATAACATAAAATCAACATAAGAATTAACATTGAAAGTAACGTGACCCTGCGTATGTTTTTTTTAGAAAAAAAGGGCTGCAAACTATATAGAATTTGTTGCGTCATGTGTGACACAAAGCAGTGTAAATAAGCAAAATAAGCAAATTATTATAGGCCTAACAAATGCATGCAAAAGATAAATGTTAAGTATATCGCAAACGTTACATTTTGCGGCATATTTTCGTAATGCCTTTTATGCAACACACACGCCGCATATACGTCACATATGCCGCACATTTGCCGCATTTTTTGCATCAAAAAGTGTCGCATATTTAAAAAAAACACCGCTATAAACTGACATTCTTAACTACTACTACAACTACTATCGCCGGAATCGTAAAGTTTGTTTTTGTTAAATACGTACAAATGCACGTCTCTATGTGGGATGCCGAACTTAGTTTGTTTATTAACATTATAGCCAAATGCAATTAAGATATTTGCAATAACAGTAAAAAAATGCAAGAAGTTTGTCAGTGCTACTACCCGAGTGAGGTATACCGGGTGCCTATACAAACGTCTCGAAATTTGCGTAACTATAACGGCGCATATACTTTATAAAAATAAATTTCGTTTTGTGCGTTTGTAGACCAATATGTATTCCTACTTACGTCTAAATTTTAGTGACGTCATTAATAATGCCACTGAATGCCGCTCGATTACGTAAGACGAGTTAAAAATCAAATTATGTAAAGACAGCATTACATCGCACCGCATCAAAGCGACTCAAAATTTTCTTTCAGACAACACACCTCATCAGCTCACAGGAATGTTCATCGTGTGTGCCAGATTTGACTTTACTAGATTACTTAGTTTGAGACGTTTTGCAAAAACTTGTCTATAAAAGAAAACGCGAACCATCTGCGAAACTCAATGATCTTTAGAATGCTATCAGAAACGAATGGCATGATGTCGACATCAGACAATCAGAATCAGAAGAGCCATGCTGCAGCAAAAAAGGCGTTCAGCAGCATTAGCAAAGGAAAATAAAAAACATATTCAGCACATTTTCAGCTGACCAGTTTACTAATGATTTGGCTTTCTTTAGCGTTTTGGCGTGGCCTGAGTACAAGCGGTAATGCAAATAATAAACCACTTGCAAAATTTGCTTTGTGACGTGCAACAATTTTTTGTTTGTATCTTGGCTAATACGAAAGTGTTCTAGGCGAAAATTCCTAGACATATTTAACGATATTCGCCCACTAAAAATTAAAAATTAGGTGCTTTCTTGCTGATTTGTTTAAACTAGTTTACCGCATAATGCATGCAAATGTTGGGGACATTTTTGGGCCACCCAATTCGTAAAATTTTAGAGTTGTCAAAAAAGTAACCAATTGAGGCTACAAAAATGATTTTATTTTTAAATTTGAAAATATATTTAGTAACTTTTTTTGCTTATGTAGTATTGCAGTTTAATGAAAAATATATTGGTAACCACAGATTATAAAATACATTTTGTTTTTTGTCGACTAATATAATTATTATAACAAGCAAACACATAAATCACTTAACTGCCATTTGCGCACGTTTCACTGGTCGATGTTTAGTAGTACGCCACAAACGACTTAACGACGAACGGTTAACAAAACACATTTAGGCACATCTACTAATCGTCTGCGTGAGCCATCACTAGATTTAATGTGACTGTAGAAGCGGCTAATATTACTGGATTTGCAACGCAAGCTATTGTTACTTTATATAGGTCGGCTGCACACGCACTACAGGATAATTTTCGCTACTAATGCTTAACCCTGCTAATACCGTGGGGTTAACGTTGCCCCAAAACAAACATTCTGGTTATTTTTTTTGCAGTTCTTAAACTTAAAATTTTGAAATTTCGTGACTTTTGACATTTTGATGCATACATTATCTACGCATGACAGTTTTATGTGATTGATACTTAATTCATAGAATTTAGCGAACAGTTACATCGAGTACCAGCTGGAATCAACGTTGACCCCAGATACTTTGTATATTAACGTCATATAGAATCAAGTAATAAATGCAGCAACAGTTGTTGTTATAGCTACTGCAATTGCAACTGCAGCGGCAACAACAATTGCAACAACTGCTGCGACTGTTTCTGCAATTACAGAAATAGTTGATGCAACTGTTCAGAAAACTGTTGCGACAACAGCTGATGTAACAATAAATGTTGCAGATCCAAATAACTACACATTGTGTCGATAAGCAAAACATCAAACTTTTGTCTACATTTTTTTGCAAACATAGATAAAGTTTTTAACAAAATTTCCATTGCTGCAACATCAAAACGTAAAAATACAGCGATTACTTATTATCGTGATTATTATATTGCAACATTTGCAGCAACTGTTGCAGCAACTTTTGCAACAAATGCAAATACAACATCAGCTGCTGCAACAGCCGCAGTAAATATGGCAAGAACATTTGCAGCATTAATTATCATAAATGTTGCAACAAAAACTGCCATTAACTGCTGTAACACTCTTGCAACAACTACTGCAACATTAGGTGCAACCGTTGCAGCAACTCTTGCAACAGCTGTTAATACAACAAATGCTGCAACAGTTACAGCAAATTTGGCAACAAAATCTCCTGCAATAATTACAATAATTACTGCAACGAAGACTGTCAACCACTGCTGCAACATTTTTGCAACAACTGGTGCAACACTCGCGGCAACAGTTGAAACTACTCTTGCAACAATTTTTAGCACAACAACAACTGCTGCAACAGATCGGGCAAATGCAGCAACAACGTTTGCAGCAATAAGTATACTAACTGCTGAGGCAAGGACTGTCACCCGTTGCTGCAACATTCTTGCAACAGTTGCTGCAACTGTTGCAGGCATGGTTGCAACAATAAGCGAGTTTGCCATTTTCTATGACCTAAGTAGGTCAGCGTGACCTAGTATATCAACTGCACCAATTGCAGTAAACAACATAGCGACGTGCACACAGCGAGTCAATTTTTGTCGATGATTTAAAGCGCTGGAGGTAAACGTTTTGCGAAAGCATGCTTACCGCCAGCAAGAAGGATTAAAACACTTTAAAACAGTTAGCAGTAATCGCAAGGACGAACTAGTTGCTTCGGCGCACGCTGCGTATAGGGGCCTACAGTCAATCAAAATCTGCCTATAGGCCCCTTGTGCCGTCGAAGAAAAAGGAGAAGTCGGAAGCCAAGCAGCAGTACTAAACCTACTGACGCTACAACACGGCATCACGATACCAGATTCAAATTTCATGCACATTTTGACCTAAAAACGCATTATATGTAGCGTTACTTCAATTTATTTAATCGGTCAGTGGTATAAGCCTATAATTTAGGGGATATGCCAAATGCGAGGGCATGCCAACATCGAAATATTTTTTCGAGGAAATGCCATTTCTGCAAACAATATTAGAGCAAGAGGGGACAGTGAACTGATACAGTAGTATTCCGCAAATAATCCTATAAGTGAAAAAAAACTAGGCACATTTGGCTGTAGGCTGCGTCTGCGACGTAGCTAGGGACGTAGCTAGAATACTTCTGTTTGCCACGAAATTGTTTGCAGCAGTGCAGGTCCTTTATCTAGTCAGTTGAGCTCTAAACATCGGTCTGTGTGGAGCTCTTCTAGCTGTAGCAATGTAGCGCATGTGATGGCAGCGTCATCGTTGTGGTGACGTCGTAGCTATGTGTTCCTGACCTATAGAACCTCGCCAATAAATGTTATTATTCTGGATACTATCCTGAGTCGTTTCTGTGTCTCCTAGAACCGCCTTTGGACAATATGGAAGAACCAACAGTAGTCTGACAGTTGAAGTGACACAGCCAGCCTGCCTATATCCTGATGGAGCTAATTTTCTCGAACCTAGAGCATCCAATAAGAAGGCCACCGACGGTTTCTTTTACACTTGGTGGAGATGCTCATGTTTTCTTTCTGTGCTCGTTCCAGGCTTGGTCGTTGCTGCAACTCCACCAGAATTGTTTTCATGTTTTATGTTAGTTCGCTGCAACTATAATTTGTCTGCTTTCCTTGTCGTTTCATCAAAGTGAAAAAAGGCAATTTTCATCACTTCAGGTTAAACGAACATTGTTTTTTTATAATTTTAAATTATCGGTTGAATTGTGGGTGTCTTCATAGTGTCATCAGTTTGTCATCATCATGTTGTGAGGTTTGGACATGATTCAGCATATTCGGCATACATCCAATGGTAGTAACAACATTATCGACGACGATTGCAGTGTGACAACGCTAGTATCAGTGACGCTATAGTGCAATCAGTCCTCTTAATTCGAACTTCTGAGGGTAGAACGCTTTCTACTTTAGCTATATGAGGTTATCTACCGTACGTACATTATACGAGTATTTACAACTTTCGACGACGACAACGGCAACTACTGTAATCATGTCCGGAGGACGTAAAGACGATCAACAAGATCAACAAATAATTCGCCGTGACTTTAAACATTCTCTGCTATGATACATCATCCAGCGGTGGCTGACGACGGTAAAACATTCTGCTAATGTGACGAGTTTCTGACGCGTCATCGTGTATTCGATAGCTGATTGACATGGAGGTATCGGAGAGGCGCAGGTCGCAAGTCAGATCGCCTACATCAGTTTTGTATACCTAAGTTCATAGCATTATAATAAATAACGATGCCAATCGTCGTATATTTTAGTATTTAATACAGTTTATCAATTAACTTTTGACAATGCATCACAATTTTCTTGTCGTTCATTTATTTGGGTGACAATTTATGTCATTAATGTTAATTGTATTCTATTATTGTACTATATTTTGTGTATAATACTTGACATTGTACAGTCAAATTTATGTATTACTTTAAGCCAAAATTCGTTTTTCTCTAAGAGGTCACCTTGACTCAGTATAAAGCAATTTAGGCTTGGAGCAGTAGCAGTAGCAGCTCGCTACATCTCTTAGCCTTGGCTGCCTAGGTATAGGAGCTTGGCTATAAAGTTATTTTCGATATACATTACGTAAGCTTAGATTGGCAGTATAGACAGGCGTCTGCAGCGGGTAGCCTGTGGCTGAGGTGTTTCAACGTAAGCCAAGGCATCCCGTTTGACGGCAGTCTATATCAATGCTTTGGGCACAGACGCGAACAAGACCCGTAGCGTGTCGAATCGCTGCATTCCAAGCTGTGTGCGGTATAGAGGCAACAGCTAGGCAGCGATAGTTGTTCAGCAGCAGCTCGGCAGTCGCGCCGGAGTAACTGCCAGTTCCGCCAGGTAACAGCTGAGCGTACTGGCAGCAGCGCGCCAAGGAACGCACGAGCTTTGCCGGCGGACAGAAACAACCGTTGGTTGCGCTGTAAAAGAAAAACACAGCTGACGCTACTTAATCAGACACCAGCCAAAAACATCACTTTTTAACCGACCGTCTGGGCAAGCCAGCACTGCAGCACGCAGTTTTTCAGCTGATAGCGTACGGCCTTTGCAGCAGTCAGTCGCGTGCTATCAATTAACGGGGATGAGCCAAGGTCACTGCAGCAGTGTTCAAACGCTTCACTGTGTAAGCTGCAACCGCTGCAGCGATCGCTTAATGCAAGCTGCAAACAAAGTTACTGCAGTGAGACTAGCTCCGCTGCAAGCTATACACAGGCTGGGATATCTTGCTACAAACTACGAGACCGCTCGTAGACTTAATTCAATCGCATCGATTAATTCAATCGCACGAGACGTTTCCAATCTAACCACAGAGAATCTATAAACCGCACATATTCGGTGATTCTTCGAGTTGCATTCGTGTTTGGAAATACCAGAGACAATGACAAGCTATGAATCTCTGCATAATTTATTATTTTATTTTTTACGTTTTATTTAAAATTGCTCGAGCACACTTTTTGAACTAAATTCGTATATTTTATTTTTATTTGTGCAGATTTCAAACGCTACACTAAGCATATATTCTGACGTTATATTACGTCTGACGACGCGCGCGCAAGCGAAGTCAGAACTTGACTTTTTGACTACCGACATAAAGCCTTTGTTACACTAGCTAAGACAACTACCAAGATTTGCTTCGAAGGTTAGATGATGAGATATTGACGAATTTCAGACGCATTATTTGACATACTCTGACGTCATATTTATTCTGATGACGTGCGTACGGCGACGTCAGGATTTGACTTTTGACCATAAACGTAAGAACTTGATGAACTAGCTATGACTTCCCGTGACTCCACACGGCAATCAATGGAGTTCTATGTGACCACGTGATTTATCGCATTATAATTGCGACACCGCATGTGAAAATGCGGGTACATCCTGTATACAATACATGGTTGTTTTCATTTGAGAGTGAGTGACTAGTGACGTTCGTTGTTTACAACCGCGGGAGACGGTTGAACACTGTTATGCGATACAGCTACATGCTGTTAATGCATGGCATCTCATTGAGCCGTCACGATTGACACTAAGCGTGTCTATATTACGTCGATAGCTGGTGACAAAGTTCTGACATGAGTCGCGCGTGAAATTATACTGTATATAGTTGTATATAGCTATTGTTGTAATTTACGCGTTTGTTTTCTCTCGCGAAGCATGCCATTACTTTTTGTTTATCAGTGGATATATCGACAATAAAAAATGTGATATAAGCTCATTGACTAGCCGATTTAGTAATTATTCAAGTGCTCATCTATATGTGAGACGTAATAGTGACGTATATTTGTCATGAATCTTCGTTGCACTCATTTATTGAGACCGTACAACGCCGTATAAGAAGCATAATTACTTTGCTGACAGACCATGTCGTGGGCCATGACGCTGCGCCACGTAAGTTTGGTGCACACTTATTTAATTTGCAGGCAAGCCGGAAAGCTTCGCCGAATCTCCGCAGCTGACAGGACATGTTGTAGCTCGGACATGTGGCACTATAGGGACTATCATCTACCTTTAACTACTGACAATATATACATGCATTGGGAAATTTACTTAACTAGAACATCAGTGACATTTCGGGATTTCATAAACTTATATCAATTGTATATTGAAAGTTAACATCATTCATCATCATTTGTTATTGTTAGTTTGTTTGGAACATATTTACTGTTGTTAAGAGTGTTGCTTGTTAGTCGCGTTCGTGGCGAGGTGATGAACTGGTCGGTGGACTTCAGGCGACTTCGGTTCAATTGCGCAAGCGTCGGCAAGTACACATTTTCGCAGGTTCCGCGGTCTACTCGACCGTCGTGACATAAGACCGATAATGCTGTACGTGCTACGAGGTCGTCTGTGCTCCTACGATCAACTTATCTTTTCTAGCGTTTTTCTGCTTATGGTCATTAAGAAAATATATCTTTTCTGTGCATGCTTTGTTTTATTTGGGGAATTATTATTGTGCCCTTATGCTGATTCTGTTTAAGATAGTCGTCTTCGTTCGTCAACTAAGGTTCCATTTGTTTTTCAATAACATTGTCAATGACTATTTTGCATTTTTTTCATGACTTTTAGTTTAGTTAGTTTGGCTTTTTAATTCATGAACATACAGAGCAGCATAAGTTTTGTCTATCTATAAACATTGAACTTTGTACGAACTGCTAAAATGCTGTTAAACTGATGACAAAGCACAGGACTTTTCTTTTTGTGTGTTTCGCGTGTAACGACGTTTTGACCGCTTTCTAACTGCAAGAACTGTTAAAATGCTGTTAAATGGGTGATAAAGTGTAGGACTTTCTTTTGGAGTGCATATGATAAAGTATAAAACTTTTTTTTGAGTGTGTATTGCTTGTAAACGACAATTGGACTCTTTTATCGCTACAAATTGTCTGTTTTGGGTCTAAATTTCATTAACTATTATTCGGTAAAATTCCGACTTTATTTACAATAAAATCTCCTGTTTGTTTTGTCATTTAGGCTAATTACTCTAGTAAAGTTACTCTGGCGGATTACTCTTGGAGTTACTCTGCGGATTACTCTGGTGGATTACTCTGGTAGAGTTACTCCGGCGGATTACTCTCTCACAAATAGTTCCCTTTATTATTAATAAATAATAATTACTAGTTATAACTTTAAAACTGGAAGCCTTCAGTCCTACGTCTAGGCTAAATCAAGGACCCACTTGACCTTTACAAGATTGTTGTGGACCCCTCAGCTAAATCGACCTAGCTGCGTTTTGGGCAAACGTCACAACTGGCGCCCGCCCGTAAGGCAAAAACATAAAGCTTTTTTTTGGTTTGATTGTGAAGAGTTGTAAAGGGTATTGGTCGACTTCGAAATGGCCGAGGCCCATGATATGAAAGCTTCTAGTATTAAGTCTTTTGTTAGTTGTCATGATAACCAATTGTTGTCTGATGATGATTCTATTGATCGTGAAATTATGCTTGTGAGGAGAGAGCAAGAATTGTTGCGGACGAGGAGAGCACGAGGGCAGTCAAGGGCCAGCGCATCGGACGGCCAGCTGCAGAAGCACGTCATCGCCATCATATGTCTGGGCGAGCGACGTCGTCAGAGTCTGTCGGAGTGCATCAACGGCTGGTGTATGAATCAGTGCGCAAGCGGACAGGCGATCGGAACGTCAGTCATGATTTGCTGGGCGAACTTAGACCTGACACAGCGACCATCAAACCGCTGATGTCGAAGTTGCGTTATCAGCCTTCGCTTCCGCAGCTGACAGTTCCAGGCCATGAGCACAACAGTTCGGCGTCATCACGTCATTCCGACTGCGACTCGTCAGATTCTGCAGCTCGACCGTCTGATGCGTTCAAAGCTGAGCCGGGGAAGAGACTAGGTGCTGGTTATCTCTCTTCGGCCAGCTCGAGGCCTTTGGTTAGAGCAGTGCCCCCAAAATTTGGCGTCAGACGCCATCGCGTTAAGGCCTTTATTCATGAGCGGTTACTGCTGACGGCTACCGAAGATGTTTGTAGGCCCCGAGCTTCAGATATTTTGGCAAGAACAGTAGTGGTCAATAGAGCAGCTGACCAAATGTTACACGTGTCAAATGCGAATCACGATCAGTGTTTTTGATCACCAGCATGCGTCATTCGTCAAACAGCCGACGTAGCTGTAAACACCTTGTCGAATTTGCCTGTTGTTGTTAATGATAGCAGTAGCATGGCGGTTGCCGAAGATGTGCATGACTTTGTTGAATCTAAACCGTTGGCTAATGTTGGCGTAAATGTTAGCACTAGTAATGTGTGTGAGAAATCAGTTGATGATGTCAGTCATTCGAGTGATAAGCTTGTTCAGTCTGTAACTGTAAAGAGTGAACCTAAAACTTGTGATGATGTGTGTGCATCTAAAGATGCTGTGGTTAAATCAAAAAAAGATAAGCGTGCCACCCTTTGTGGGAAGGAACCCCAGAAGAAAAAGGGACACCGGGCTAGTTCTTCTAGCTCTGACTCTGAGGGGGGAAACTCCCGAGACGTTCTGTTATTCGTTTGCCAAAATATGATGGCATGTCTATACCGTTTATGACATTCAAAGCCCAATTTAGTAATGCAGCAGCATACAACAAATGGTCAGATAGTGACCAACTGGCCTAGCTAAAGACTTGTTTGACTTCAACTGCTGCTAACGTAATGTGGGACTCTGACTTTACGGAGGTCGAAGATCTCCCGAGGCTGTGGAAAACTTTAGCGGATCGTTTCGGTGGTCATGACCTCACTGAAAAATACCGCACAGAACTCAGAGCTCGGGTTCGAAAGCCGAATGAGTCGTTGAATACTTTGTATGCTAATATTAAAAAGTTGTCGGCTATAGGGTACCCAGGCCCAACTTCTGCAGCTAAGGAGGCAATCATGAGAGATTGTTTTATTGAGGCTTTGAATCCGGACTTAACCTTCAAACTTCGGGAGAAGGAAGTGGCAAATTTGGACCAGACCCTCAGCTCGGCCCTACAATTTAAGGCCATACATGCTGCAGCGGCCGGCCGTGATACGCAAACTGAGTCTAATCGCCACGAAAAAGGGCGTGATAAGTATACACGTAATGTTGCTACTGGTCAACGTAGTGGTAATGCTGATGTGTCGTTGTCTAAGTTTTTGCAGAAGCTAGATCAGATGCAGTCTGAGTTTGAAACATTCCATGATTATGTTATGAGTAATCAGCAACAGCAAAACACTGTGCCCGTGCAGGCACAGATGGTGAATTCGTTTCTTGCATTAACTTTTCTACCGCCGGAGGCGAGTTTACATCCTGTGGGTGGGTCTTAGCAACAAACCCTCCCCCAGCAGCCAAACTCCTGCGTCACGACCGAGGAGACGAGGTTGTTACATTTGTAATAATTTTGGGCATATTGCCGCATCATGCCCATTCAATGAAGTTAATAACCAGCCTGTTCGTTATGGGAATCACCCAGGTCAAGCAACTGGTGCTAACGGTCCAAGGGAACACAACAATGCTTCGGCAGCAGATACTTTTGTGACCCGAAGGGCGGGTACCAAGGTCAAAGATGAGTATGTGTACATTGACATAATCATTGATGGGAAATGCCACCTAACCCTGATCGACACAGGCTGTCAACTTAATCTCCTCCTTCCATCTCTTGTTAAGGAGAGGCATGTGCAGCCGAGTTCGGAGAAACTTTTTGCCGCTAATGGATCACTGATGCATATCCTCGGCACAGTTGAGTTACCTGTAACGATTAGGGGGGGGACAATTCTGTAATCAGGATGTTTGTAACTTTCGACATTCGAGAACTAATGCTTTCCTTCAGCTGCCTGCAGGAAAACCGGGTCTGTTGGGACTTTACCAGTAACGCACTGTTTATGCATGGGGTGTTGATACCACTCCAGAGGAAAAAGGCCCCTCATACTTGTAGATAAGTGCATTTGTGTGGTGACGTTGTGGTACCACCTCGCTTTCAGATTAATGTTCCTGCTCGTTTCACTTTAAATGTAGTGACAGTTTTTCGTGGTGATGACTGGTTGTTAGAGGCCAAGCAGTTGCACCCAGGTGTTCTTGCTGCCAGTACGTTGTTACCTGATCGACATCATGGCATTGCAGTACGCGTTGTAAATACGACTCCAGAACCACATGTCCTTCGGGGTGACACGTGCTTGGGTACGCTTTCACGAGTTGATGTCTCTGCTGCTAGTGTCCAATCTAACCCTGCGTCAACTCAGACCCAGTCTTCGTCCACTGCCATGACTGAAACTGAAGTCATTGACCCCATTCCAGAGTTAATGCAAACTTTGCCTGAGGAACTGACAGAGGCCTAGCGTCAAGCTATCAGACAGTTGTTTGAACTATATGAGAATGTTATACCCAAGTCAGATCTGAATGTAGGGGAGACACATCTTATTGAGCATCGTGTGCAGACTCGGGACCATCCCCTAATTCGGCAGCTTTTGCATAGGCACCCGACTGCTTATAATGATGCTGTTGATGAATACATAGATGAGCGTCATGGTATTCTGGAAGAATGTCAGGGTCCATGAGCGTCAAATATCGTCATTGTTCGTCGTAAGAATGGCAAGATCCGTTGCTGTTGTGATTACCGCGGGATTAATGCATGCACTTACAATGATAGCTACCCTCTTTTCAACATAGAGGCGACGCTAAATGCTTTGCATGGTGCTGCTTGGTTTTGCACTATTGATCTTCGTGCTGGGTATCATAATATCCCGGTAGCAGTGGATGATAGAGACAAGACTGCCATTATAACGAGGCGTGGTTTGTTCAGGTAT
>Ga0209367_1007150_pt1 | contig 15408 bp, 8 predicted proteins | sample WorMetLIZISLAND2_FD_187412 | JGI IMG/M metagenome (GOLD analysis project Ga0209367, IMG submission 187412) | Marine gutless worms symbiont microbial communities from Max Planck institute for Marine Microbiology, Germany - Olavius geniculatus... ... | reverse complement strand
GTGTTACCTATTGGCTAGTGGCTATGCCGATCATGACATTGCTGCCAGACTGGGTTAACCCGTCGTTTTTAATTTTTGACATTTGCAGCTCAGGGGTGGGGGGGGGCGAATACCCCGGCCAGCTACGCCGCTAAATATGCAGATCGGCCATTTTCGGTTAACCGGTTACAAACCGGGTAGTAGTTTCGGTTAACCGGTTTTGAAATTAACCGAAAAGCGCATCCCTAGTCAGTAATAATGGTGGCTTCGGTGAATTCGGTGAATTTGTCTTGTGACAGGATTTCCGGACGGACAGCGGCTTTCGTCTTTCAACTGTCCAATATCCGCAAACTCCCCTACTGTTTCGCTCCACTATATGCAAATATATCTGCAGTATTTTTTTTACAACAAAACAAAAAACGTCATGCACAATAACCTGAATAAAATGTTTGATACCAAAAAAACTGAACCTAGACTCAAGAAATCAATATAAACAAAACCGACCTAATTGTTGACCTTTCATTTGACCCATATAGCATTTTAACAGGTCATTAATTTATGGACTGCAGGTCAATTAAATTGAGGTATATATATATATATATATATATATATATATATGTATATATTTTAAAAATTAAAATACTTGATTTTAAAAAATATACCAAAGTATCACTCAATAATTGGCATTTAGCAACGGCTTGCACAGCAGTCGCCCGCTCGTTGTCCGCACGCACATTGCATATTGCTTACTTATTTTTTAAACACAATTGTTTATAATTACTGGCAGCAACTTCCGTTTTTATTGTTTTGTTTTTGTCAATTGTGCGAGTATATTTGTTATTTTTATGAAAAGTAGACACTTACGCTATCTGAACGTCGCACAGTTGTCAGGAAACACTAAGCGGAACTTTAGCGTAGCTGATTTAGAATAATGGTCAGAGAAGAGGCGAGTTCTGTAAACTTTCGATCAAACGCGTCTGCCAACAAGGGTGCGCCGTTCGCAGCTGGTGACAAGTCGGGAGTGAAAACTGCGACGAAGATGGCGTCCAAGTCGCACAAGAAGTGGATTCGGTTGGCTACGGTCGTGGCGTACGTGCTGGCCGTGTCACTGGCGGCCATCGTGCTGGCAATTTACTACAGTCTAATGTGGAACCCGAGGTCTGCACCGCCTACAGTGGCGCCATCCGGCGGCAGCGCAGGAGCAATGGAGGTGACGGGGAGCATCGGAGCGGACAACAATGGCACCCTGGACGTGACGCCTGGTGACACGACAACTTTGCATGGGTCAAAAGTTGCTTCTGAAAGAACGACGCCAAATACCAACGTGTAACGATAACTCTGTTGTTTTATCTGTGTTACTGGAATGTGGTCACAAGACCAGGTCTTTGTGTCTAGAGTGAAAATTGCAGTTTTGATCTTGAACTTCTTTTTTGTCTTGATATTTTGCTTTTGGTTCTCAGCTTAATGATAGTATTGCATTGTTCAGGTCATGAGTCGTCTGTTTTGGATAGTTTCACATTTTCAGTTTTCATTTTGGGTGCAGTGGCGGTAAAGTCGTTATTTTTGATGAGTGTGCTAACTGAACTGATCCGGACATAAATTTTTGTTCTGCAGTGACACAAAAATTACCATATTTCAACTTCCCCCAACTCCATATAACAGTTTGTATTGTTGTGTAAAGAGCTCCTTGGCTCACATTTTATTTGGAGTGTTCAGTATAGAATATACCGTACTGATTTTTCAATGGATATTTATGCATCTGTTTAGGTTTCATCGCTGACAGACTGAAGTTCAACGACCTTGCCATCCGCAGTCCTGCTTTGTTTCTATCCAGCTTGTAACAGCTGCGTTTCATTCAAGTTTTTCCACCACGCCGTGTGTGTCTGAGAAGTGAACTATGTACAGTGGAGTAATGATGAAGTGCCAAGCTCTCTGAACATATATTGTACTCAAATGCATATCACTCAGTGAAATATTCTGCAAAATTCTGTATGTCTACACACTTATACTCCGGTACTCGGAAACAGAAGTTATTTAGCAGACTGACTCTACGAAATATCATTGTTATCTTTTTTAATACGTTAGAAAGTTCTGTTGTAACATCTTTAAGCTAGTTGTTATTTTGATTGACATAATTTTTTCTTTGCAGTATGCTAAAAAAATTCTGTCATACACTTGTGATTACTTTGACAAACATTTTCCTCTTTTTTTTTTGCTCTCAACTTCTAATTTAACAAATTCACAGTCAAATACAGCAATCTCCAGCCAACTTTTCTCAGTTTTTACATAAAAGAGAGAGAGAGCGTCTGTATGCTCGCATGTGCTAATGCGTTAGAAACATTTGATTTGTGTATACAGATGATTGTATATATGACTGCTGAGTTTGACTTTCTGTAAAATGTCCATTACGCTGGATGCATCTTTTATTTTGCTGTGCAGTGCACCAAAACGACTTGATGTTCATGAAACTTAAAATTGAGGGTAAAATGGCAAAGCATCATATTGCTATAGTTTTTATAGCAAAATGTCTTAAATTCATTGTTCTTTGAAGTGCAAAAAGTTAAGTATTTATCTTGTTGGAAAATGAAATACAGCAAAACACTGGGAAAATGCATGGTGCAGAAAATGTTGTTCAATTTTTTTAACATCATCGACAACAGATAGGATGCCATTCTCCTCTTGAAATGTGACTAACAGCATTTGTCTCATGCAGAGTTACCTTGCGCGACAAAGTGTCCAATGTCGTGTTTTGGTAATTAGTCCAATTTTTGCTGTTGCACTTTCAGCTGTGATTATTGTGTTTTGATTGTTGTTAATCGATAGTGTTGTGCGTTATTTGATATTGCATTTTTAATGTGTTTATAGTCACATTCTCCACTCAGAATTTATGACAGTAATACTAATCATATATGATCTCATATTGTGTAAAACATTGGCATTTGCATTTGCATGTTTTTTCCTGAAGTTTTTACCCTTAACTTTGAGATTAAGGGTAAAGAACCTATTGTTATTATGCCATTTTGTCCAGCATCCGTTATTTGTTGTTGAAGTCATGATAATTGTTAATTCTTCTTTGCTAATTGATGTATAGTGGTTAGTGATTGCAATCCCGAACCTCGGAATCCCGGGCATTTTTGCAATCCTGAATCTTGGGATTGACAAATTCCCCATTCCTCGATTTTGGGATTAAAAATTTAGTGAAAATAATATATTTTTTTCTAGTGTTAAATGATACAGATAGTTTATCCAATGAATACTCATACACACTAGAGTTCTACTCCTTGCTGTTCTCTTTCAGTTGTATTTTGACAGTCACAGTCGCTCCCTGCAGTTCGGATATACCTCTGCAATACGTGAAATAAGTCCCTAAGGGATAGTAAATTAATGACCAATCGGTAACCCTAATCTCAGAATCAGGATCCTGGGATTACAAATTTCTCAATCCCTGATCGTGATTGAGAATTCGATCCTGGTATTCCCGGTATCGCAGTCACTGATGGTAGTAGACTATGTACAGGTTGTTTGTTTGCTTTTTTGAATAATGTTTCCCTGTCTTTATATCATATGGTTGTGAGCCGCAGCATATATCAACTAACTACAGTGTTCAACCATAGTAAGTGTATGTCTTGAAGCCTAGTGGTCACCGGTTACTCGTAGTGTCCCAGTCATGTTTTAGAAATAAGTGTAATAAGTCTTGACGAAAGGATATAGTCGCAATGTTTAAGTGCCAAATGTCCATTAGTGTAAGGCAGTAAATATTTCAATCAGTTTATTTAATTGCAAGTACATGTAGTGTTACCATATGCCTCAGATTCAGCGGGTTTATAACCAACTTTGTGTGCTCTATAGCTTCATTACTTATACATAAATTTACTTAATTTGTTTATTAAGCAAGGAAATTATTTAAGATATGTGTAAAGTGCCAATGCTGTATTCTTTGCCAGTTGACTCTGTAACATTATGAAGGCTAATTCTTGTTTTGAATATCATTATTGTAATACAGGTTTGTCAAACTTATGCTGTCAATGCAATTTTTTTTAATTTAAGCTTCCTGGTTTTTAGCCGACCGTACTTAAGTAACTCTTGAGCTGCTGTCATGCTTGTCATCCGTCTGTCTGTCTGTCATGATGTATTGCGGCTAAACAGTGCTAGATAGGGCCTAGGTTGCTATTGATGTCCATTAGTGTAAGGCAGTAAATATTTCATTCAATTTTTTGATCATTTATTATAGGAAGATGCATTCTGGCTTTCAAATGACATAAATCAACGACCTTGGATGACCGTGAAGGCTGTTACATGCGTTTTTCAGCGGAAAACTGGCCATATCTGGGAAATAGTGAGAGATACGGCCAAGGTTACTAGTAATCACTAATAGGAAGTGGCATATGCCCCGTCAGATTAGATGCAAATCACTGACCTTGGATGACCTTGACGATCAGTATGCTCTATTGTGGCTAAATAGTGCAAGATAGGGCCTCGGTTGCTATTGATCATTGACAGCAAGTTGCATGTTGGCTTTGAAATGACATGAAAATCATTGACCTTGGATGACCTTGAGAGTCATTGACAACCAGTACAGTCGCCTATTCTAGCGACAGCTGGGCTTCTTGTAAACCGAGCCATAATTATGTAGTTTTGATGTAGATTGTTGTTGTTTGTGGTTTTTTTTGTAATTAACCATTTCCATGACTTGCAACATCTTTTTTGTTACAGGAATTATTTTACTGTTATAATTGTTGTCCACTATTGTCTGTGTTGAAAATATTGTTTATTACTGGTGTGTTTTCATGCTTAAATCAGTCCTCCGATTTATTGTAGAATTCTGCAGACTCATACCAAAAAACTTATTTTCTGTGTAGTGACTGCTATTATATTAATATACGTGCCGTCTCAGACTTTTTTTATCAATTATAATTATATTTCGTTGCCCTCCCTTCGTGTTACAAGTATGTTATATCTTTACCAATTTACTTGATCATTTTGTAATGACTGTTCGAGGCCTGAAAAATCAAAAAGTTCACTTTATTATTTTTCACTGTCCCTGTGTTGCCCTATTTTCATATACATCATTGTTTTTGTATTGTGCTTATGGTTGTTATGTATTTCTAAAAGTCAGTCATCTATACTGTTACAGTGATTATCTGCTACTTCTTTTATTTGTCCGTCTGTTATTTTTCAGTATTTCGTGCATCGGTAGTCATTTTAGGCTGTTTGCCCTTTTCTCGATATTATTGTTTTGTCTGCCAATTCATTTATTGCACTGAATGTTACATATTAGTAGTAGTTGGTTTCTTTTGTTTGACATACGTGCTACGTGTAAGAGTGTCAACTGCAGATAATATATTAAAATGCACTTACATGATTGAATTAAACACTTTACATCTTCATGAAGCGTTTTACAGGGTGTATAATGTAACTAGAATGCAAGTAATATAGTAGTATTAAACGATGGTAGTCACAAATGTCAAGAAGACCGACAAGTAAATGACTGGCTGCACTGGGGTCAAAAATTGCACATGCCTATACAGTGCATGTAGCCTACATGTTAATTAAAAGTAAGACACGGAAAAACGCGTTAGTTGCTCTATACTTGGCGTAAATAATACAGCAACAGCAGCAGCATCGTAAGCATACATTTGTCACAGGTAATGTTTGCATGGCAAGACATCAATCGTAACACGACATACATGCAATATTAAGACGACATCATTATTCATCAGCAGTGGCATAACTAATTACAGTAACTGCCTACGTCCTACTACATTCAAAACAAGTTACCAGAAGTTATAATAACAACGGTTGAATACAGTGGTGTCACGGGCTGAAAAAATCAGGATCCTGGGATTACAAATTTCTCAATCCCGGATCAAGTGATTGAGAATTCAATCTCGGTATTCCCGGTATTGCAGTCACTAATGGTAGTAGACTGTGTACAGGCCAGGCAGAAAATCTGCAACATGCACTCCCAAATTTTTGACAAAGAACATTACAAGTGCTCATAATTTAAATGTTGTGCTTTAGTTTGTTTTTCAGCCCGATTTTTCAACAATTTTCCGAGAGCCCAATATTTAGGAGGAGGATCCTCCCTGGCCACGACACAAACAGTTAAATACGATCCGATGACAATATAAGTAATAATATCTTAGCAGTAATATAGTGGAAAATGTTTGCAGTGTCATTGTCACTGAAAATACCGAAGTTCACGAAAGCCGCTTGTTCGATGGAAGTAATGTTTTTCCCCGGGGCAAAAACCAACAGCCGTGGGACACCCTGAACAGCCTATAGTTAGCTATGCCACTGATCATTAACATTCTACAAAGTCAAGTATCAGTCATCTCTAGTGACCTGTTTCAGCAATGCAAAATGTCAACAGACAGAAAACCCAAGTAGTGTCAGGAAACATTTTTAACCATTAATAAACTTCGAAAGATCACTTCAAGTATCTCTTACCGATTTTCATGTTATCATCTTACTATCATCATTTTCACTTATTTCAGACAATGCGGTGGCACACAATTAAGTAAACAATATTTGAAAAGGAATAGTTTCAAATGGTTAATATTTTCAACTGGCACATAATTCATGGGAAAATGTTATGGACATTTTGCAGCTTTTTTGACACAGAAACCAGTACTAGAACTTACGTTAAATTTAAGTTATATTTTAAGACATTCAGAACTAGAACAGAACATAGGAAGCAGAATTGTTACGATTTGCAAAACTTCTGTGGTGCAGTTGCTATACATCTTGTTACAATTACTTACTTAAATTCTGTGAACCATACAGCTGGAGACAAATTGAGATTTCAGACAGAAATCGATTTATGTAAATAACATCTATCGGGAGTTTCAAGCATACTTATATACTTGGACCCCATTGGAAAAGTTTGCATTTGGGAGCTTAGAAGCATTTCTTCTTATAAATCTTACAACTGGTCAATTCTTACATTACTTATATAAACAAGCGAAGCTGCAAATTTTAGTAGAGATAAAACTCTTTTCTTTCACTAGCTACTGGAACATTCAAAGTTTCTTAAAAGCCTCTTAAGAAAAAAAGCCACAATGAATGACAACTTTGCCAATTTATGACAGTAGGCCCAGATAGTGTCTTCGCGGCCATATGCTGGACAATGCAAATGTAAAGGTTATGGAAGCATTACGTACCACGAAACATGCCAATTCAACCACAATAATATAAGTGAGACCATAGATGACTTTTGTCACTCTGATGACAATAACTCTTTTAAAAAATTAATATCATAAACATAGTATAGTAAATTCCAAATATATTCTGTGGACTTTTTGCAGTTACGCTGCTATTATGATTCACTAAAATTAACAAATAGTTAGTTAACTGAAAATAACTACTAAGAACCACCGAAACCGAACAGCATAAACGAAACGCACTTCGCGAAAATCGACTATTAACTGGATTAAAGCACAAAATAAGAGAGAAGAAAAAATATTCTGAAAATTTGAATTGTACAAACTAAACAAACCGACACCAACATACTCAGTGCACATAATATAACTGTTATAATGTAATTAGACTGTTTGAAAAATTAACCGGAAACTCACCAAAAACGAAACAAAAATCACTCTGGTATCATCATCTGTTGCTCCTGCTAAACTTGGAGAACAACACGTATGCATTACAAAGTGCAAATTTACCAATTAGTTATGACAAAAATGACAAGTAATTAATTCAGTAATTAATATATTTACATATTCATCATCATCAGCATCAGTTTCTGCTTTGAACACATACAGTTATAATGTAAATACAATATTAAACAAAGCACATTACTAAACAATGTTCAAACGCCTGCCCATAAACCTGAACTATAAACACAGAGACTACTCATATTAGCTTTAATCACCGTAAATATCACCGTGACATATACTCCTTCAAAATACCGTTAAATTAGACGGCAGCATTTGCTAACAGTGAAGGTTACATCCGGAGTGGTAGACAATTACTGGTTCTACATGCAAACTATTCACAGCATGTAAAAAGTCACCTGACAGCAAATCAGAAACAAAATCAAGCCAGTACAGCCATCCACTTAGAGATAGTACCAACCCAAGACCAAGTGTAAATCCGACTGGGTACCGTTCGGTAAAAATGTGAGTTAATGCACAAAATATCCGGACATTAATCAATATTTTAATTCCAAAAAACCTACTACAAATTCAACATTACAGCTGTACAACTTCGCTGTTACTACACGATCTGAGGTACTGATTTCTGAATTTGGAAGCCTTATGTTGGGCCAGAGAAAGTCATGATGTTACAGCTACACCATGTGAATTTTCAAATGTTGCAAAATGCCAAAAATAGCCCACCCCACAGTAGCATTGGCCAGCAAATGCTGCACCGCTGTCCAACATTCTCTGGCCCACGTAGCCCCCTTTCTGTCAGAGCCCCTGTTCGACCGAACCTGCTAAACATATGCCTAAATCTTCCTCCGCAGCAGGCCTAATCCTAACCTTTCGCTTTCTAAGATGAAAATCGCACACCAGCTACTCCTCCCTTGGGAAACGTTCACTCCAGCTTCAGTTTCTCAGTGCTTTTTTCAGTTAGGAAGATTACAGGACAGACGGACAGACACAAAGGCAGACGGGCAAGATCTGTAATGGGGCCAAAAGGATCACCATCATCATCATTTCTGGCAAGCACCACTAAGAGTGCGTAGCACCGAACGTAGACATCAATCTCCAGAGTGGACGGTTCTGAGCCAAGTCAACTGCGTCGTCCATATTGAGGTCGTCGGATTTTAGATCCTGCTGAATGGTTTTCATCCATGTAATACGAGGACGTCCCAGTGGTCTCATCCAGTTTCCTGCAGGGGAAGGATGGCTCCAAAAGGATGGCTGCGCAATAATAACGCAATGAATATATCGTCAAAGATTAGCACAACCGGTAAAATGAGACATAGTTAACACATCATATATGCATGGTTCCTACTACTCTGCAGAATTCATTTTCCCTGACTTTCCAGGACAAAATGAATCGTTTTCCCTGAGTAACTTGTTCACACGAAACACCAATGTTGGCTTTCAATTGCTTGCAATCGCACTAGAAACAAAGGCAGCGGAACAAATTTAAAAGTGGAGATAAAAATAATCTGCGTGCGAAGTGAGCAGAAAAATTTTTTGAACTGTTGTACGCAGCAGGCGTAAAAACAGTTCAGTTTCTTTCTGCATCTTTGTTAATTTTTGCACACTGGTACTTTGATTTTCCCCGACTTCCCCTGACCGTAGGAACCATGTATATGACAATGAACAGATCAAATTGGTGTACATAGATGTAACAGAAATATCAACAGATCTAAAGAAACACATGCTACGGAATGAACTATCTGTCCCACTGCTCAGTGTGGCCACTAACCTGGAAAACTCGGGGAATTCTCTGAACCTGAAAAACATGGGGAATTCTGTGCAACCTAAGGGAAAATTGTAGCAAACAAAACAGTGTCACCAGATGTGATTTCAGGCTGCAAAAATGCTCGAAAATATGTTTGAAGCTGGGACAGATACCACGGGGACCTTTACAGTGATACCACAGATTAACATTATTACAATTACTTTTTGTTGCATGACCTATGGAAAACTAAGTTTACAGCTCTGGAAAAGCGTGGAAAACACTGGGAATTTTTTCTCCTACTTCGTGGCCTCTTTGCTGATACACTGTTACTTACTAACAAAAATGCATTACAGGTAAAAATATTGGGGAAAAATGGAGTCACTGACTTACAATCCCGTGATGAACTCAAGTTAGTTCAGAGCCCCAAATACTATCAAAACATTACAAAAATCAAATAAAGACTAAACATAAAAAAAAAACGCTAGTGATTTTATAGTCAGACAAATAAAAATGGAAAAAACACACAAAAAAGGGATTAGACAAAGTTCCATATCTGTGAACGTTGACCGACGATTATCAAAACCTAAGTGAGTCGGGAATAAAAAAAAATAAGAGAAAAGGCCAAACTGATCAGGACTAAAGCTTAAGATTACTGCAACTGTTGCAATAACTGGTATCCAGTATTATATATCACTGCACGGCACATGGAAATGTGAGCCAATTTCAACCAAAGAGATCATGCAAATATCAATATTCATAATATCTGTGAACGTTGACTGACAATTATCAAATATGATGACCATTCTTGGGCAATGTAAAATTCCACAAATTTTCCCCAAACCTTCTCCATATTGCCATTATGCCCATAATCCATATCACGCACACCAACACTAAAATTCTAGTGACATATAACAATAACTACTTAAGGAACTATAAAACAGTGCAATGCACCACCTAAAGTATTTTACCACTAAAGATTGGGTAGAGAAAAATGCACAATTAACAATAACCATTCACTCGCAAGTTTTTTCCGCTGACATATCCAACTCTGCAACACGTTTTCCAGACAAAATATCAGCAAAATTCCGGATCAGATTTCATTAGAACTAGCTAAACTAACAAAACTGGTTGCAAAATGTCGTCACTTAATCGATTTAACAGCTGAGTAACATCAGCAATGTAGCTGGCTTGTCAAATGTGCCTACGACATTATTAGAAGCTAAACAGTGGCAAACAATTATACAACAATATCAGTTAATAAGGACTGAACACACATATTCCATGGTGTACTGCACAAATGTAACATCAATTGTTGATTGAAACTGCCACACAAATGCGCCAGAGAAACCAGCAAATATCTGCTTTACTTTCAGTGGAAAAGGCTCAGAACACGAAATTCGACACACATTGTTGCAGAGAACTTCAATTAACAATAATAACGCGGACAAAGTGCAACGTGTCGTAGCACGCAATTGCAAATCAATACAATGGTGTGACATGCCTGGTCTATACAAATAGTCGGTGAAGCAGAAATGTCTTCATGGCACTTTCGAAGGAATTGAATTATAGCATCCAAGCGAACCCGTGGAGTGTACGGTATCACATGGTATCCATCAAGTTACAACTAAATATCATCGACAAAATGCACCACAGGGTGACCACTCTACAGAAACTACAAAATTTCCGACTTCCCCAATGATTTTCGGCACTTCTGCAAAGTCACTGATCAAACTGTAAAGTTCATATTCAATGACCATGAAACTAAAACATATTAAGTAAGCAACATTCGGCAATAAACAGCATAGAATGAATGGCATAAAGTACTAGGTAAATGATACCAAAAAGCTAGCCAGTTGACGCAATTTTAGGAATGTTTTTGAAAAATTTCATTTGAATGCGATTTTTCCCTGAAAATTTCCTGATTTTTACTGAAATCCCCGACAACTGTAAAATTCCCAGACATTTCCAGGTTTTCCCAACAAGTGGTCACCATGGCACTGGGCGACGACAGCAATACATAGAAAATGTGTGTCGGCAAATATTATTAGCAGGTCGCCGACGACATGACACGGGAACGTCTGCGATCGGTCACGGTGAACAAGAAACAATGTGCTAGAGTGCATCGGGGTTGACATTAAGGTCTGACAGACTTTGTTGCTTCTCCGGAGATGTTTCTAAACATACATAAATAGACAAAAGATAAAAATACAGTGCAGTGACAACCAATCTCTGATATACTGCCCATGGAAAAAACTGGAGTATTGTTTTCAGCATCATCACTAGGGACCAACTTAATTCATGATTTCACAGCCGTGACATTTTCCGTGAAATTGGCTTTCTTCCATGAAAAACGCCGATTTCCGTGAAATCCGTGATTTTTCGTGAATTTTAGCGCTTTTAGTTTAATTTATGACAATTCCAGAGTTTTATCAGCAGCTTTTGTACGGATGTTGTTGTTTGCTATGTGTCGCACTTCAGCATTAAGTAGTTGACATTGACTTAGTGTAGAAAATATTTTTTGTTCAGAAATTTCTTCGTTTGCCGCAGCACCTCAAAATAACGTCTTTTTTGTGGGGCCCGTGAATTTCCGGAACTCTTCCCGTGAATTTTCTGTGAAATTTGACACATTTTAAAAATTCTGCCGTGAAATCATGCATTTTTTCCCGTGAATTCGGTTGGTCCCTAATCATCATTATGTTTGTTCCCTGTGAACATGATAACTCATAAACCTTAGCATGATGAAATTTTACATAACGTGTACCTCAACAACTGCAAGAACCTGCTGCATATTAAAGTCATGGGTCAAAGGTTAAGGTCACACAGGCTTCTGTGTGTGGAGATAGACCAAGACAACCTGCGTATGAAATTTTTGACACTAAATATAGATTTCAGCAGTGCAAGTTCCGACCACCTAGATTCAAGGAGGCGTGCGCATGAGGGTGTCAAAGAGGGGTACCCCCTAAAAGCGGTTATTTTGCCGCTATTGGCTGCTCTAGCGTAAAATGGTTGCAGATAGGCACAGACATGCTGTTTGTCACAACAAGCACTGGCAATGAGCTTCTTAGGAATGTCAACAGCAATGACCTTAAATGACCTTACCTTGAAACCCAAAAAATAAAGGTTTATGGTGATTTCTTGTCCTTTCGAGTTGCAGAAGAGTGAATTGCGACAAAATGGATGGAGATAGACCAAGATTATCTGTGAAAAGAAACAGCTGTAGGCTCTAGCATCTCTCAATGAGCATCAGCTCAAATTTCTTGTTTATCGTACTCATTAAATAATGCTGTACATGCTGTACCTTACCGCTCTCAATACTTCTAAGTTACTTTTCTTTTCAACTCATGATATTGTAATCTTGGAAAAAATTAAAAAATTAAAGGTGGTGATGAGCTACGGAGCATCACCTGCCATATGGGATCACAAAGTGTTACCTGCCACCCGACAGAGGTGAACGTGCGCTGCCTTAACACCAGCCAGATAGGCTGGTACTCGATTTACCTACCCCAAAGGGATGGAAGGCTGAGTTGACCCAGGCAGCTGGTTACATACCGAGATGGTTTACCTGCCCGCAGGCAGTCATTCATCCAAGTACTAACCCGGCCCGGTGTAGAGCAACTTCGTTGATCGGATGAAACGCGTTACCGCTACGCCAAGCAACCAAGCATGCCACTTGGAAAAAAAAATAAACAATAGTGATCGTAACAATAAACTAAATTTTCAGCATTAGAAGCACTTCTACCAGCAGGCAGTGATAGCAAGACTAAATAGATATTGACTCACGTCGCTGTATTGTATACTCAGTGTGGTCGACTGAAGGCGTAGCAACAATCCCGGTAAAGCACTACAGCAAAAAACACAGATTCACATAACAATGTTCTTCACATAACAATGCACTCTGCTGAGCATTAACACTGTGTCCCCAAAAAAAACATCCCAGACATTTTTCACTGCAACTTAAAAACTAATTGCCAGATTTTGATAATTTTTGGTACGAATATTCCTGACACAACTTGCCATCAAATGACTGTTCAGTTTCCCACTTCATCCAATGTATACTTCTACACTACCTAGGGAAAGCAGATCAAGCAAAATATTTGCTCAAATAAAAAGAAAGAAAAAAACATCTCGAACATTATCAATCGTAACTTGAATAAAGATTAGCAGATTTTAATAATAATAATAATAATAATATTTGACACTTCAGCTTCTGAACGGCAACACATGCCGCACTTTGTGCTTTTTAGTTTTTCAACGTAACACGGAGCTTACTGCTCTCCTGTATTATAAATGAAATACGTTGACTAATAATGGTCATATTATATCATATAATACAGACCTCAGTCAAGTGATGCATGCCTTCCATCCGAAGCCGCAAAGCTTCGATCTCTTCTCTTGCCTTATGACATTCACAGCATGACAACAATAAGTAAACGAGTGTATTCCAATGGCAAATTTTAGCATAATGCGATAAAATAATATTTACACAAAGGGAAAAAACGTAGTCATTTCTAAGCCAAAAGGCCCATAAAGCAGCACCAATCTCTGTTCCCTTAGCCTTCAGCCAGACACCAGTTCACACCGCAAGACCAGACACTGAACTAAGTATGCATGTTTACATCCCAGCTTCCGCTGCTGCATATTGTGCCAACTGACAATGAAATGGTCAGTGTCACTTAGCCTCAACGGCTGGTTACACACCAGAATGTTTTACCATCTACAGATAGATAGTCTTTCATTCAAGTACTAACAGGCCCAGCATCAAATCACTTTGCTGAAGCAACCAATGATGCGGTGCCATCAAGCCAAACCGGCACCTTTATACACGGTGTTTCATAAAAAACCCTTTTCTTTCTTTCATAATTCACTCAAATGATGATCAATTTACACAAAATTTTTACCATCTGTAGCTGAAAAAATACTAATTCAACATATTTTAACAAAATATGGTAGTTGATTAAATATTCTTTGCTAGTCGTGACATAACGCTGACATCATAATGTGTCACGAGTACAAGCTTGATAGTCTCAACTGGTGCTGTATATCGCTACCCTGCTCCGATGGTGAAAAACTTGGCTCAGTGATGACAAATTCTTAAAGTCTTACAGTTGCAGCCATAAAAAACGTGCAAAGCAATGACATTTACGTGTCTGTTGGGATAGCTGGACTTTCACATATTCGAGCAAGACAGTGCACTAGCACACCGAGCTTGCGAGAAGGTTGAGTTTTTGGATCGCAAGACGCTTGATTTCATGTCCCCATGTTGCTTAGTGCTGACACGATGAACATACTTCATCAGCAAACAAGACTAAGTTTACCATCGAAGCAGGGTAGCAACTGACAGCACCAGTTGAGACAAGCAAGCTTGCACTCACAACACATTATGATGTCAGCGATACATCGCGACTAGCAAAGACTATTTAATCAACTGCCATATTTTGCTGAAATATTTTAAATTAGTATTTCTTCAGCTACAACTGGTAAAAATTTCACGTAAACTAACCATCATGAAAGTGAATTATAAAAAAAAACAAAAAAAAACCTTTTCTATGAAACGCCGTGTACAGCGTGTGGCCAAAAGTGTGTCATAATGGTGGCGGCGCAAACGCTCGATTCGTTTTTTGCCAGTTAAATTCAAACATCGTAAACAACATTATTTCAACAAAAGTGCTTACCTGATATTTCTGAATTTTGTTATAAATCCTTTCTGCGCAATAACAGAACAAATTCGTTGCAGAATGGATGTGTAGAGCTGACGAATAGAGGTTTAATGAACTTTGCTTCAGGTTGTTAGGGCAGACTTGATAGGGTCCTGTCGAGAGTTAATAGCTGACATTTCCTTCTGCACATAAGATTTTATGACTTTCCACATATTTTTGATAATATTTTTGTCCAGTGATTGTGCTGACTACGTAAAACCCAAAACGTGATTTTCTATTTTCCACAGATAAGTAAATACTGAGAGATGTACAGGGCCTATCATCCTGCTAAAAGAAGTGCTTTCCAGCAAAATGTTTGCACACACCTGGCCACAAATTTGCATCAAGTGCATTCACATAGTTACAG
>Ga0209367_1007149_pt1 | contig 15408 bp, 7 predicted proteins | sample WorMetLIZISLAND2_FD_187412 | JGI IMG/M metagenome (GOLD analysis project Ga0209367, IMG submission 187412) | Marine gutless worms symbiont microbial communities from Max Planck institute for Marine Microbiology, Germany - Olavius geniculatus... ... | reverse complement strand
TGATGCTATGTACACGCACTATTTCATAGTGTATTGTTTTACTAGCGTATAATACAGAGCAGCAAATAAGTTTGACATGTGATTTGCACATAAGCTAGTTCAGGATTGTCTACGCTACATGTGTGCAAAATATTATCCAAGTGTGTTGATATTTGACAAAGTTATTGCAAAAATAAAACGGTTCCACTTTTTTATGGTTCACAGTGTAGATGCGATTTGGCAGGTAGACCTATAGACTTCTGCGGTCCAATGACACAGTGTCAAACAGAAAGATATGGATGTCGAACCCCCAGCCAAAACACGGATTGCAAATTGTGGACAAATTAACAGCCTATGCTGTCACCTGGCGAACGAAATACGAGGAGAGCGATTCGCCTTTTGCCGAATTACTTTGTTCTTCGTTTTCCTACCGATAGTGATTCTGAGGTCAGGGTCCGACTGTAGCGACATGATTTCGCGCTGACATCTGTCGCTGACTGCTGTAACCGACTCGTCGTTGATTTCTACCGACTCCGTCAGCTTGTCATCAACGAACGCGCGCAGCTTCTGCTTCACTAGTTCCAGTGTGCTCTGACCCAGAGCAGTTATGTCCAGTACAATCACCTCCCCTGGCTCCGGCGCCGATAAAACTGTCTGCCTCTGCTGCAGCTCCTGACACTTTTTGTTCTTCGTTCTTCCTAAATTTTAAACAGCGCAACTGCGCAATTTTTACGACACGGCTGCAAGTAGCGACTTTTTAAAGTTAAATGTTTTCAAAATATGTTAATATCTCGGCTAGAAATGGATACTTAATGTTGACGTAGCAATTTATGCTTAAAGTCGTATTCATCGAGTGAATTACAAGGTTAGTTAGAAATCACTAATTTGATCGCCGATTTTTTTGTTCACACATTTGTTATTTTAAATTGAGTAGCTTGACTGGCTTCCAAAATGCAAAAATGTAAGGAAAACTATAAACACATATTAGGCCTATGCTAAACTCAAAAATGATAACGTTAAGCAACAGAAGTTTGCAAAAGACGATTGTAAGAAAGTAATAACACAAAGTTGACATAATTTATTCAAAATATATACCTTCTGGTACACTTGCATTTTCAAATTTCTGCTTAAAGTGATCGAACAATTCTTTTTCAAAAGCGACGACATAAATCTGTAAATATCACATAGTCGCTTAGTTTACATGAATGAAGTTACAAAACCATCGACAAAATAAACATCTAGCCTACGTTTTAAACATTTTCACGTTGTCCAGTGTTAATATTTAATATACATTGCACACTGTATGCTGTCATAAATTGTTTATCACGCAGTCCTGCAGGCTTAACGATTTACGTCATAAGGTGAACAAAGACTAAACTGTAAACACGTTACGTTACGTTGGCTTTGCTGTATTCTATGCACGACATTACTGCTGTTGTTACAAAACTTTTACAGTAATGTTTTACTTCAAACGATCGATTTTGTATGTTATTGCTATTATTTCACGTGTTAAGTGCTATGCAACTGGTGGCTAAATATCGTGAAATGCGATATATCACAGAACTTAAATTATATCAACCTTTTCTGTAATTTACTAACAACTGTGTTTTTCTTCAGATACAGAATGTCCAAAAATCGACTACGAGCCCCCGGCTAGATTTGGAGAAAAAATTAACTCTCCAAAACCGAAAAGAATGCGACAAGAAAAGAAAAAAAAGGAGAAAAGTGAGAAACGAGGGAAACGTGGCTTAACGGGATAGACGACGCGGGCAGGAGAAACAGACCGCCGTGATATTGGAGCGGGTCTGTTGAGAAGCTTTGACGAAGCAGTTGATGACGTCATCGGGTGTGTAGTTGAGATTGCCGCAGCCGACCGTCGGGAATGCAATCGTCCGAGCGCCGTCTTTCTCTGCTATCTTCAGACACGTGCTGATTAGCGACTGCAGCAGCTGTGAACATCATTCATTCATCCAAGTACGTTCAATAAAACAGACAAACCGCTGTTATGCAACAGGAAGACAAGTAATTTGAGCAATGCTCACGTGACGAGCGACAGCATCGCTGCTGCTACCTGGAAAAGGAATGTGCAACGTGCAATAAAATAATAACGTAAATAGTAAATAAAAGTGCAGTATGAATATGGAAAATGACGTAATATACAATATCATTTACAAGGGCATTATTATGCTGAACATCCCTTAGCAAATTACTATGAAATACGCTTGTGATGTAAGGCTTACTGATTTATATAGGCTTGCGCCATTATTTACAAATCGTAGTTACAGTAAATGACTGATCTACGAAGTGAAGAATTCTTGAAAAGTACCCAATAACGATGACACAAACCGCTAAACTTTGACGATCTCTGAACGCTCGAATTGCAGCGTGATAAAGCCATTTTGCTTTCAACGGAGAAGGAGCTGCAGTTGTCGCCACGTCTTGACCGAACCGCGTCGGAAAAGACACCTTTTCAAATTCCTACGAGCACATTCACGCACACTGCTTTACAGAACTGTAGTCAAATGAACAGCGCAACACAGACGAAAAACTATAAAGCACACTACTAGCCCATCTATAAGTTCATACGCTTTAAATAAATTTCAAAACTTTCAAGTAAACCGCTATTGTAGTGTAATTGTAACAACAATCATTGCTGCTGCTGTCATCATCAACATCATCAGCATCGTCATTATCATTATCATCACGTATTTTAGCGAAAGTAAGCTTACAGTGTGCGATCGTGTGGAACAAAAGATCTTACTGTTTGCAGCTGCCTGTGTCCAACGACTTTACAGAACTCGGCGGACAGACGACTGGCTCGAGCCAGCGACGTATGTTCACCAATCAGGTTCACCAGCACGTCGGCCTGCATATAAATAAGCCATGCAATAGGATGAAATATAACCACTGACGGTTGAAATAAAACAAAACAACAAATGAAAAAATGATTTTAAAATACTCTAAATAATTCTTAATAAGTCAACATCAAATTATATCGAAAATGCATAGACCTACGATTTTGACACCCTAATAAAAACTATACTTTTTCACAAAATGACTTCACATCAGTAAAGCATACAGCAATCCAATCACAAAGTATATGCTGGGTTAAATCCCGTAGCTAGTGAAGTATTTATTTTAAAAATTTACAGCAGTTCAAAAGTGTGCACGCGGACCGGACAAATGTTACCATAGCAATTGACTTTCATAGAATGTTAGCAGATACGATAAATACAAATGGCGTCACGCTTCTTTCACGTTAAGAAAAGATATAAAAATCGAGAATTACGATAGAGAAAACTTTCATGTCTAGAAGTGAAACAGGAAACCCAACGGATGGCTACATGGATCAGATTTTGTTGTTAAACATTCAACTTCTTTATTTCAGCAAACTCATTTGACGCCATTTTCGTTTCATTTCCAAGCTTTTCTCAATAAACTAGATCTATGCAATTATTGCTGTAGGCCACTGGAAGTTGATCAACCAAACTGTCTGCAGAACGAGGAAAGTCTGACAAGAAAATCTGGTTTATTTCGGCTTTGGCTTTTACTTGTTGAAGCTCATGTATGTATGTAAGCATATAGCAAACGGGAACATACTTCAAATTCTGGTAAACTTCCTTGTCTTATGTGGACGTTAAGAGGCAAAGCCGTCACTGACGATGTCACTGCAGCGGCAGCTTGTTCGTCAACATCATCATCAGCATCAGTATCGTCGTCATCGGCATCAGTATCAGCGTTATGAATAAGTTGGTCTGTTACCGAACACAAAAACGCAACACCATGTAGGTCTACGTATTTTTACGCGGGAGAACTAGCCAGCTAGCTATAGCGCGTATTAGCTATGGTAATTCTGTTTCGTTCGTCCGTCCGTCTGTCTGTCACGACCCGGTACCGATCCAAGACCAGTTGAGACCTTGGGTTTTCACCATATGATAGTTTAGTGTCTCTAGTATTTTATAGCCATGTACTGTTTTTTCTTCAACGCGCCTACAGGTCAGACCCCTTAGGGGATTTCTACGCGCAATAGCTCAAATGACGGGGCCTTACGCATTTATTCGAAAAATTCAGAAAAAATACAGTTGCGCCTATGGAAAAAAATTAAACAATTCTTTAAGCGGTTATAACTTTAATTGTGTATAAAATAGGGTCGTCATTTTGGTTCTAGAGTATGGTTTTCAAGCACGGCCAATCTAACAGTGTCATTCAAATTTACCCCGGACTTTCCCTGGTTGAACGAAATTTGGGACAAAATGGGCTATAACTCGGCTTGTGTAAGAGATAACTGCGAGATATTTGCGCCTACAGAGGGGTTTTCAGGGTTGGACCATCGAGTGCTGCCAATGAAATTTTGTCCCGATTCTTTCTGGTTGCCATGGCAACAAAATTTGGAACATAATAGGCAATAACTCGGTTTCTGTTAGATATCTGCGAGATCTTTGCGTAGGGAGTTTTTGGGGTTGGAACATCAAATGCTGCCAACAAAATTTTACTCCGACTGACCCTTGTTGCCATGGCAACGAAATTTGAGACAAAAGGGGCTATAATTCGGCTTCTGTAAAAGATATCTCCAAGATCTTTGCGTCTAATAGGAGGTATGGGAGACGGGCTATTGAATGAAGCCAATCTAATTCCACCACAACCGACCCTTGTCGCCATTTGAATAACATGTGATCCCAAACGGTCAAGATCGTGACTGTAAAATATCTATGACCAAATATCTCCGTAACTGATCAGCTGTAGGAAAACGTTATTTGACTAATAAAACAGCAAATATAAATGTACAAAGCATAAGTTTATACACTTGTAACGGCAACATTTAAGGACATGCACATCGAAAACAGCAAACATTACAAAAGGTGATATTATTCAGCAGCACATTGGCATACAGTTAGCGTGATGCGGGCAATATCACCTTTTGTAATTTTTGCTGTTTTCGATGTGCAAGTCCGTAAATTTTGCCATTAACAATAAAAGCCACGACTGTCTAAAAAACAGCGTGAAAACTTACTAAAAATTTTCGTTCATGCGCAAAAACAGTGCCACTTTTTATTATGAAATATGATCGTATTCTTGCACAGTATCATTTACGTAGGTATATTTTTCAAACAGATTCAACTTCAACATATATCCTAGAAATAAACTAAAAATTTGGGGCAAAACCCAGCATAAGACCGCCAAGAACTACCATTCTGGGCGGCCTAACAAGTATAACTACAACAATGAAATACAGTAGCGTTGTAGTCGGAGCTAACGGGCACAGTTGCCCCCTTTCCTAAATATTTGGCTTTTGGAAAATCGTCAGAAAATTTGTTGGTCGAAAAATTCTCGTCCAAAAATGCTAAATTGGTGGATAAAACCTCCATTTTCGAAAAATTAAAACAAAATTAAAATTTTGAGCATCCATAATCTCCTCTGACAACAATTTTAAGCTGTCTGTAAGAATTCGGTTAGAAATTTCAGTATCGGTCGGAAAATTTCAACTTTCTGCACTGCTGACTTTTTTTTAACCCGCGACCCCACTAACGAAATTAATGCATGGGTACGTTTATATGCTACTCATAGTAACGCAAAAATTATAGCTATTTTATTTATATGCGCACTAAAATTCTCTTTATTTAAATTCAATAATACTGCATGTGTGACTGCAGGCTTAATCTTACTTACCGCCACTGTGTTGTGACAAATGAGACATGAAGCTATCATGCATCGATTGATCGGCTGCCACGATGTAAATCTGCTCGAAAACAATAATTCATTGGCGTGTATACTGTTTAAAGGTCTGCCAAAATAACTGATAAAAGGATATACATTTTTAATTCCGACATTTTCAATAAAAATGAAATGTTTACATATTGTTTTTGTGCTGTAAGCTTATTCGCCTATAAATCATTTTGCTCAGTAGGTGGTATAGGCCTAAGCTCGGACTGCGTCCTTGTTTAGCCACTCCAGCAATGCGGTATCTAGTAACTGATTAACTTGCCGTGATCACCTCTCCTGGCGTATCTCGGCGGGCAATAACTGCGTGGCCAGATGAGTCGAACGACTCATTTGCGAGCATAACGTTTAAGGCGACTAAAATAGGGACGTGGTCACCAAGTGATTTTTTACGACGATTTAAAATCATCAAAATCAGCAAATGATTGATTTGAAATCAAAATCAAAATCGAAATCAGGTAATTTAAAATAATTTCACATTAAAATCGCAATTTAAAAAATCGATTTCAAATCACGATTTCAAATCGTTTGATTTCAAATCTTACCCAACACTGTATGTACTTACATAATGTTTTTTTTCATTTTTAGCCTAAGTCAGCGCTATCGACTAAAAGCAACATAATAGTCACTATATTACAGGTTTTGATGACAGGGTATTATAAGACATATACGATTAAATATTATCCACGACGTTCTACGTTAAATGATCCGATTTTCGGCCATTCGGACATCCGTAGTGCAGTTGAACTAGCGCACCGGAGAAAAAGCAAATGCCTGGCTTGGCTGCACCACTGCAAATAAGCAGGATACAGGAAGTTAATGAAAAAACGCACAAACATGAAATGCATAGGCCTACACAAACGAGGATAGAAATGAGCATATTAATCTATTTAATGCTAAATTTGGACCGATTTAAAATGTTGATAAAATTTAACAGTGATTGATATGTTACCGATAATGCGGTTCTGCTTTGACCGCGGCTGCGCAGGAAGCTCTCAACCACGTCTCTGGGATGATATTTAAGATTGCCGCAGCCGACCGTAGGAAACGCTATCGACTTGGCACTGTCGGCCTCGGCCATTCGCAGACACGTAGATATCATGCGGCCCATCAGCTGCAAACAAAATATACAGAAAATAGGACATTATTTAAGCCCGTCTAACTCTGTCAGTCTTAGAAGCACTTACTTACGCTGAACGTCAACTGAAAGTCCATTTTTACATTGCATATAGCTAACCACTGCGGCTGGTGTGCCTGGGCTGACTCGTAAACACCGACACGAGATGTAAGCCTACGTCATTTTGGGCGTTTTTCGTGTCCAGTAAGCTCGGTTACTCTTCCTTGGTGGAAAATTCACACCAATTTTCGTTTTCCCTGTTTTTTTAATTTTGGATAAAAACTCAGCAGCTGGTACAAGACGGACGGACAGTCAGGAAGACGGACAAGCAAGACCCGCAATGTGGCCTTAGTACAGCCACCATAAGTAATAACAATAAATACAATTTCACGTACCCGTTGCCATTAGTTGGCATTTTAAATAATCTAAGAACTCGACAGTACTGAGAATTAATCGTTGTTTGACAGTTTGACAGACGAATATTCTGTGCTTAAAACGCGGGGTTATGCAGCTTCAATTAAACATAGAGACCAAAAGACAGACAGGCGAACGGGTGGATGTTTAACAGTACCTTAATTCTTACAGAGCCGGTAAATACAAGTGGTGATAGTTAAATAATTCTATGCTCGTCTGCTAAGTTTTACACGTAATAAACAGACATATGGACGGAAGGGAAAATGCTTAACAGTCTCTTCTTATGGAGCTTATGCAGCTTCATACAATTAGCCTACTGTTTGTCAACATTAGTGTGTCGAGTGCCGGTTTATATTACCAAAATTGGCAAAGTTAACTAGTGCAAGAAACTAGCAGATCCTAGATCTACTCGCCTGAATACTGCGTGCATCTCGGCATCTTCTAATGGCAGCGTGATAAATGTACTTGGCCTCAACGCTACCGTAGACAGACGTGCGGCTCACGTCGTTGCCGAATTCTCTTGGCCACTGCCGCTGAAGCTCCTTGACGTATAATCAGTCCAAAACGCATAAATAAACACAAAGTAACATCATAATAATTATTAACACACGTCCTATTCGCAAACATGTCACAGTTAGGCTACTGCATCTCGGTTTTTACCGACGACGTACTCAATGACCTTCACTGATACTGCTGCTGCTGCTGCTGCCACGTGTGCAAGATAACATAATACATCTTCATTCACTAAATATGACAAATTAGAGAACTGGATCCTTGGTTCTCCGGCTAGATCAGCCACTGTAGGAAGCTGACTACGGACAATATTACTGCTAGCGATAGGCGCACTTAGAGTAGAAACTGGAACGACCGGAAATGTATTGGGTCGCTGACGTAAGTAATATGGATGGTCGTCCATTGCGCCTGTTTGGAAGATCCCTCCGGGATTTTTCCAGTTCACCTACGTCTCGGGGCTCGTCCACAGATAGTGGATTAGGGACTGGTTTACTTCCTAGATCCCTACTAGCAACGACCGACCATGGATAGATGTATGTTAAAGTAAACTAAGGTTAAAAACTGAAACAAGACCTAGGGGACCTTGGGGAAGATACATGAATTTGGCATGAAAAAAATAAATAAAAAATATATATATATATGGTAGCAAAAATAAGTCATCTACTCGTTATAAGACTCCAGGCACAACAGTAAAAACATGCAACAGTAGTGCGACAGTAAAATAATAACAACGAAAACCAAAATAATTTGGTAAAAAGCGGAATCGCTCTCCTCATTTGTATTCGCCAGATAGAAGCATTGAACTGACTAACGGTTTGGCTGCAACTTGCAACTGCAAATTTTGGCTTGGGGGGTTTATCCCCAAATTTTCTCTTTCCCATAAGGATCAAAGATCCCCATATGAAACAGTGTGTCATTGGACGCCACAAGTGCACCTGCCAAATGGCATCAAAATCCGTCGAATAGTCTGAGCAGGTTTACGAATGACACGCAGACAAACAGATGACTGACCAGACTACAGAGAAATGTGCAGCTACAACCGCTGCAAAAGCGATTCCGCGTAAAATATCACAGCACGCGTTCGGCAATGGACGAAACGTTTAACAGCAAAAATCATTTAAATACGTTATTACCGCTTGTAACTGCGGTCCAGCAGCATCTAAGAACGCCCTGGACACGGCTCCTGCAGATGACAGATTTGGCTCAACAGATGGTATCAGGTTGACCAATACATCTGCCTTCTGCACAGACATAATAATTAGTTTTATAACATTTATTTCATATCGGCGTACATTTTACCTTTCTTATGTCCCGACGTAGATAACGTCTGTATCCTAGTACTTGTAGACAGAATGTCGCAACATTATACTACTCTAATTAATTTATTTGCATAAAGTCAAATAGTTCAAACTATAACATATCCTAGTCTAAGATTTTTTTATAGTTTCATAACTTTGCATAGTCTGGGATTTATTTGTTTAAGAAATTACATGTATACAAAAGTAAAGATTTTAAAAAATTCCGAAAATAGCAACTACAATGATCACGATGAAAAACGATTGTATAAACTTGCCGAAAATTTCTGCTGTAGGCCTATTGCAAATGTTCACGTAATTGAAATACAACTGCACTTAATAAACAAAATAAACTGTTTATTGCAGACTTCGTATTGCAGCTTTATTGCATACGCATGAACCCTATATTAGTATGTCGTAAAAAATCGTGCTTTTGCTTGCAATCGGCAAATAAATTAGGGACGAGGGTGGCGGAAAAATTTTTTTATTATTTATTTTTATATCATGACGTGTCATGTAATATTACCGAATAAATCATTAAAAAGCAAACGAATACACTAAATAGTACTCACGAAAACTCAAGCAAAAACTACAGCATTTTAAGCTAGATGTAAACAGTATTTTTCAATAAAATTTTGAAAATATACTGAAACGCGGTGACTATTTGACCGGCAGCCGGTCAAATAGCCTGCAAGCTATCTGACCGGTCAAAGTAAAAAATCGCAGTCGCCACGTAGCGAATGACATCAAGTAGAATTCGCGTGACTATTGCGGTGTAGTGTTTGCGGCTTACGATTAGGGTTAAAATTAAGGTTCAGGTTAGGGTTAAGGTTTGGGTTAGGGTTAACGTTTTTAAACGATTTATGAGACAGTAATGAACGCCAAAAATTAGCGTAAATATGGGCAGTAAGTTCGAGGTTATTGCAGGCAAGCACTGCCGAAAACTTGCCGACCGGCTATCTGTGATGGTTTACTTGCTAGGCTTGAGGTGCTGGTTTGCCGACTGGCGGATACGTGATGCTAAAGCTGAGGTCGTCAGTTGCTCGGCTGCTGCCTGCTGCCGTCCCTGCGGCGGTACGGCAAGCATCCCGAAGGCCGCTACCTATGGTGCTCATACGTACCGGCTAAAACTGTTCAAAGCGGTGAACGGACAAACGCCCGTTCTCATAGGAACGGACGTTTGATCAATCATGACCGGTTAAATATGGCCGGTGAAATAGCTTATAGCTTATCCTGTGCCATACTGAAAACTGCGCTGATATTTTTAGAAGTCCGATAAAAATTTTAGGACGCAGGTTTTTCATGCACGGATGGCAACCGGAAGGACGCAATTTTTAGGCCCAGTCAATGCAGAAAGCCACGAAATCGACAAGGGCTGCATGCAGGAGTCTACCTTAAAGTTTGCAATGGAGCCGAGTTCTACGTGTATTGGCGGCTGACAGGAAGATGCTGCAGTAGATGATGCAGAAGGAGACGAACTGGTCGACTGTGACTGTTGATAAGTTGGCGACGACCGCACATCACTGAACAGCACGTGCGTACGACTTTAACCACAGTTGCTGCAAAACCATGTTAGGTCCTAAGCCTAACGATTGGCTGGGTTGGAAGTTACGTGGTCATCTGGTAGGTTAGGCTCACATTATACTACTTTGTTACTTTACTCTACCAATTTTGTCACATCTTCTTGCTCAAAATCTGCTTAAATCCACACCTACAAAAAGCAAAAAAAAAGTCAGAGATGAGGTCTGCAAAAAGTCCGATTTTTCTGTTCGCTATAGGCCTACGGTAATGTAAGACCTATACCTCTGAAAAACGCACGTTATAATAATATTAAACTATATTTACGCAGAAGTCTGTGACAGCTGGACATCAATGGCACATTTGTGAGTGCTCTGCAAATAGACGATGTGTTTGTGTCCCTCGGTGTCTTGCTGCGTAAAATCTGTCACCGACAAACCTGCAGACAAATCAGTTCCGCAGTGCGTAAGACTGTAGGCCAGCAGACCAAGTTGTAAAAAATGGAATGAAAACTGTCGTCAAAACAGAATTTCAACAAACTAATTAACAAAGTCAAAGTGGACGTGGTCAGAAAATGTAAGTATAAAACTTGGAATACACACTATACTCCTTAAAGTTACGATATCCGGAAGAATAACGCAAACTCACTGGCCAGCTCGTGTCTTAGACTTTAGCTGGCTTTTGGGAGCGCTATAAATACAGGGTGGACCAAAAAACGACACAAAGTTTATAGCACCATAATTGTGCAACCGTAGGCTACATCGCAGAGTCATGCGGTTTTCAGCAAAATGTTTCGAAAAAAATTTTTTGTACATGACTAAAGTCAATGTTTAAATACAGCAATTAAATATTCTTTGTGTTTGCCGCTGGCAAGTGAACTATTCAAAAACAGTATTACCTTCAATGTACGTTGGTCCATAAAACATGCGACTATTAGCCTATTTTTGAATTTTTTGAATACAGTGATTTTAGTAATTTTTGTAAATCTACGTTTTACATCGTAGTGTAGGACGCAGTGTTAAAGTGTGGTGGGATATTTAAATGCATTAGTAAAAAAATTATAAAAATCCGTTAACATTTGGCGAAGATATTAGCAATAAAAAAGTGGAACAGTTTTTCTGACTCACAGTGTATAATTAGAAATAAACAGACTATTTGACTATGAGACTGCTTATTTGTTTTTTGACATAACTGCGGGAACTAAAACAAAAGAATGTGTATGACCGCTGTAGAGAATCGTCAGGATCGTCGACGTTATCGTCAACTATTTGCAGAAAAAGCATATCAATACATACACGGAAATGGCACAAGCAGGTGGAGTTCAGGGGTGATAATCGGATAACACTATAATTCTTGATGGTTTAAATAGCATACATTCATCATACCTGGTTGACTGAGTTTGACTGTACCGTGGTACACGGTTGCAAGACATTTCTTCCTGACATCAGTCTCGACTTTTCGCGCGTCATCGCTCTGTCCGCTCAGTATGACGCAATTCGACTTCGCGTCGAAGTTTGCCTCACACACCGTTTCACTATGACACGTTCCAAATCACAGGTTGCCAATTGTTATAGCAATCTTTATTGCACCATACGATGGCACAACTATAAACAGAAAACCCAGCTCTCGCTATAAGGAAAGCCGATCGTTCTACAGTAGTATAGCAGGCCTACTGCGTGCACTTCGCTACATTCAATCTGTTATGTGTTTAAGTAAGACAGTGTCATGTCTGGCACACACTGACAGTTTAGTGTGTTTTTAAATTAGCACCACAAATCGCAAATACGAGCCTAACGGCGATCAGTTTACATAAATTTAGATTTAAACTCGCCACCTCAACTTATAAGGCACTGCACACTGGCCATCCACCTTACCTTACTGATCTTCTGCAATATCATAAATCCTCATTGTCCACGCGCTCTTCTACCAGTCAGTTACTTGCAATTCCACGGCATAACTTATCCTTTGGTTCCCGTTTTTTTCGTGTCTCTGCTCCGAGAATTTGGAACTCCTTAACTCCTCAAATTCGTCAATGTCAAACCTTGGCTACATTCAGATGTCACTTAAAGACCCACTACTTTTAGTCAGCCTTTTCTGCCACCTAGCGTCCATCATCCTATGCGCCCTGATTCTTTCTGAGACTTTGGCGCTTTATAAATCATTTACTTACTTACTTACTTACTTAAAACAAAATCCATCGTAATGTATGCGGTAAAGAAATAGAAACAAACTGTCTGCAACACACTACCCTCGCTGGTTCTTGAGACACTGCGATATTTCGGCTTTGAGGTGTTGCTCGACGAGTCGATATTCGCCCGGTTTTAGCTGGATCGTGTGACTCGCTCTGTAATTCTGTCCGAGCAGCTGTCGAATCTTGGCGCCGACTTGTTTGACTGCCCGCACACAGCCGTCGACGAGCACCGTTCCTGCGCCGTGGTCGCACGTCACGCGAACAAACCACTTTGACTCGTACTTCTCAACGGCGTCCGTCCACTGCCGCGACTGCATGAACTCGGAGGACACCTCAACGCCGAATGGTATCGTTTCGGTGGCGAGTGATTTCCGCAGAACGGACTTTGCGTGTGATACGGCGTCGTCGTCCTGGCCGGCGACGTATCCCTCAGCGTCCTTCGTGTACAGCACCACTACGAGTTCTCGACCGCTCTGTGCCAGGATGTCACGAAACCAGCGTCGACCACGCTCAGACATCACCAGCGGCAGCTGCGACTGACTGACGCCCACAGCATCGCAGCATACGCGCGACAGAACCTCAAGTACTTTCGTCCTCACCGCCTCAATCTGATCCGTCGTTCCACTGACGCGGATCCGTTTCTCTCGAACTTCGATCTCCACCTTAGCGCCGCTTAGAGGCAGATGGCCGCTAGCGACAAGTTTCTTGAGCAATCGCAGTTTTTCGTCTGAAACTTCGGAGAAAGGAATTATCTCGCAGCCTTCTTTTTCTGGCGTTGTGGTCGGTTGCCGTTTGGGGGGCGGCGAAAATGATCTAGGCTCAGCGTTGAGTTCTGTCGCTTTGTCATAGCGCGTCTGCTCTTCTTCGAACGCCGGAGAAACGTCCACTTGGCGTCCGTCATCGTCCATGCTCGGTGTTGCAAAGTCTTCCACGCCATGCAGTTGCGGCCGTGTAAGCTCATAGACTGATTCTTCCTGAAGACAAGCACCAAGCGCTGTAGCGGGGGCGTCAGCGGACAGAGCTCGTTGAGGCAGCGGCTTCCTGTAGACTGTGATCGTAGTCGACGATCGTTGGTGTAAACCGGTGTCCCGAGTCAACGCCGACGCTGCTGCTGCTCTGTCTTTTCTTTGCGATCCATCACAATGTCTGCGCTGAGTCGTCGGTGGCTTAAGTCGCGGTTTGTCGGGTGCTGTACTGTGCATGGATTTGCGTTGAGGCGCTGCCGATGCCGCAGGCGGCGCTGACGACATCACCGGCGGCTGTGTCTTTCTGAGCTGCTCGCTGCCGCTTGCAGTAGGCTCTCGCGGTGGTGGTCTTCGTGCCAATTTCTGACGAACAGGCTGCGACGAAGGTTCATATATACTGCGGTCGTAACGCGAGATTTTTATAACGGTGTTCTTCTTCTGGACTTTCGTCGCAAGAAGTCTTTCTACAACTGAACAAACACGCCATTCCCTTTCACTGCATTGGCAGTCACGCTACTGAAACAGTTTTAGCTGGTTACAACTTACAACATTGTCGTTACTATTTCACATGGCTAAAATAGGCCTATCTATGGGCAACTATGCTTTGCATCCTCAATGATAGTGATATCATAACGTTTTGGCAATAATAATAAACCTATCTCAAAATTAATTGTCAATTTACACCTACGACTTGACTCAACTGTTAAGTCGTGTTGGCGTCGTAGGTGTGAACTGGCCATAATTTATTGTTACAATTTTTAACAAAAAATCACAGAACAGGTTAACAACAATAGTCATAAACTGTATAATATATCTGCTAATATAATATATATGTACAATATATGTATAATAATATGTATGTATAATATATATTGTATAATATATATGCTAATATATCTGCTGACACTCTGCAACAATTAAAACACAACCTGGCCTATCACGACTCATGAGCAAATAGAGCAATGAAAAACGTCAGTAAACGCAATCTCAGGTTACAAAGGTTTTGTATAACGGCGCGTAAATGCAACTCCATTCTGTCTTATCGAACAGCTAAGTAGCTATAGTAAAGAAACAGTGAGTAAGCTTAGTTAGATCACTTTTTGGTTGTGTCTAATTATTTTATGCTATAAGAATCTTTATTCGCACTCTGGGTGCAGCAGTAATACACAATACAAATCAATGCTAAAAAAGAAAAACACACTAAGACAATAAAACACAGAGAGAAATAAAAAAAACTACGTGGCACAGTTGAGCACAATGCTTGACCAGGAAAAGCACTCACCAAACTGTCTACGAAAGTTATAAAACCTACTGCTAATATAAAAAGATACACAAGGCAGATCAACAACAGATCTCACATACTTTATATCATCACAATGAAAAATTCTGAATTCCCTGTCAATTACATGATTTAGCATAGAAATGTCCGACTTGGTGACCGGAATAACTTCGACTGCATACAACAGAGCAGGAAGACAAATTGTTTTCAGCAAGTGCACACAAACAAGTTCTGAGGTTGCATTCTTAGCTCTATAGTACATTGCGTTAAAGCAACGGTAGAACTTAATTTTAGCCTGGTCAAATGAACACTTAAATTCTCTTGCTGACTTCAGCACAACACCCAGATACTTAGACTGCGGGACATAGGCGAGTTCAACGCCAGCTAAAACCAAAGGAGCACAGACATGCTTGTACCGT
>Ga0209367_1007148_pt1 | contig 15408 bp, 11 predicted proteins | sample WorMetLIZISLAND2_FD_187412 | JGI IMG/M metagenome (GOLD analysis project Ga0209367, IMG submission 187412) | Marine gutless worms symbiont microbial communities from Max Planck institute for Marine Microbiology, Germany - Olavius geniculatus... ... | reverse complement strand
CTTAATTCCTATTGGTCCATACCATAACCTATCTAAAAATAGCAATATTATAAGTAAGTAAAGCAAATAGGTTTTTGCCACCGATGTCCAGTTTTTGGTGGACTTGCCCTAAAGCTTTTTTCATAAATTTGAAAGGTGTCAGCCTGATCGAGGGCGCTATAACGAGGGGGTAAGAAAAATTTGTTATTTTTAGCCAATAGTGAAATTCCTGCACTGGATATGGCGTTAGCGTCGTTCGCCATCGAGTCTGAAAAAATGAAACATCGTTGTGAGCTTAGATTTCATTCTCACCGGGCCTTCACACATGCATCGCTGTTACGCGTTCCCCTTTGCATTAGCTGGGTTTTTTGTTCATCTTAGTCTCTATATTTCCCATAATTGTCTGTTTCTATATTTGTCTTATGTCTTGTACAAAAGTTTTACCATTTCAGTTTCTGTCATTTTATTTCCATTTAAAACATTTTTTGTTTATGTGCTTGATTTAACTGTCAGCATGCCGGTTAGTTTTCTGGTGTAAGTCATTTGTCATATTATATCTGTCGTTAATGTTATGCATCTGTGTGTACGTGTTGCAGAAAAGTAGACTATTTCAATGCGAAAGGCTTCATCCGAGATCCACACACAGTTATGGCCACCCCTGCATCTGGGCAGGAGGTTTGTTGGCTTGTTTTTTGTTGTTCCTTTTTGTAAGTGTATACAATAAAAGAGCTTTGAGCTGTGCACTAATGTAAGCTCAGTATTAAATTACATAGTGTTCAGAAAAAAATGGGCGACTATTTTATTGTTCATATGTTTGCCAAGTGTTAGCAGATGTTCAAAATTTGTTTACCGATGCATTTCGCAGGCCACCACACCTTAACTGTGTTACCACACTACATGTAAAACATAAGATTTTCAAAAATTACTTAAATCGCTGTCTAGAATAATGCAAAAAAAAATTATCTTCTGAAACAATTTTTGCGGATTTTCGTACATACAGTGTGGTGATGCAGTCTGCTGTTAATTGGTCATACTAAAGAATGACCACAGTAACGGCAATATAGGACTAACGTTTTGGCTGTAGTTTGCAATTGCATGCTTTGGCTGGGGGTTTGACCCCCTACTTTTTTCTTTTTTTGAGGGTCACAGACCCTCATCTTACACAATGTGTCATTGAACTACACAAGTAATTTACCAGCCAAATAGAAACTAATTTATTTTAACTGTCTAAGCATTGTGCACGAATGTGACAGATGGACAGACAGATCATGCAAGCTGTAGAGAAATGTGTACAAATATACACAGTGTCTCAAAAAAACATCCTCAACATTTTTGACTGTAACTTGAAAACCAAGTGTCAGATTTTGATAATTTTTGGTGAGAATATTCCTGACACAACTTGCCATCAAACGACCATTTAGTTTCCCACCTCACCCAGTGTATGCTTCTGCACTACCTAGAGAAAGCAGATCCCCAGACAGTGCAGAAACAAACGTTAGGCGAGGTGGAAAACTAAATGATCATTTGATGGCAAGTTGTGTCAGGAATATTCGTACCGAAAAATTATCAAAATCTGATAATTGGTTTTCAAGTTACAGTCAAATGTTGGAGATGTTTTTTTGAGACACAGTGTATATAAGTGCAAGAGATTTCAGCTCTCGTTGACAACTTTGCACGTTCAGTTTCAGACTTGTGCATATTTTGCCAGATGCTTGATTTTTTGGTGTTACCGTACCAGAAGTAGCTACCGTACAGTGTTTTGTGTTTGGAGTTTTTTTTCCATTTTATTATTAACGTAACTTTTGTTTTGTAGGAAATTTTGAGGACTGACAACATCGTCATAGCCACAGGAATGAGGCCAAAATATCCAACCGAGGTATGTAATTGCATTATTTGTTTATTTTCAAGAATCTTGAATTAAATTTGTTCTGTATTTTTGTTATTTTGTGAATGACACCTTTATATTGAATATGAAACTCAGCACGGCTGGCAAAACTTGAAGTCTTTTAGATTGGCTGTCTCCAACGAACTAGGGGTAACCCGACGTGACCAGCTACAGAATGAAATGATACGCCATCGATGCATGGTACAGCCCACTGTTGGGAAACGGGTACAGTGGAACCGTCTTCAATGGTTCGGACATGTTTCCAAATGGACGACTCCTGTTTGTTGAAGCAGCTCTTATAGGCAGAACATTCGTGTGGTTGGCACTGTCCTTCTAATGCGCCAAGGAAACAATAGAAGGATCAGGTTGCTGCCGACATGATGACTGATCTTTCCAGATGCCTTTACCGTGACCCCTTGATGACGGCTGCCAGAATGACAGCTGAGCGTGGTGCATGGCGGAGGTTGTGGTACGACATCAACGGCATCCATTGACGTCGTGATCATTCAAGCGAGCGCGTACATCCAGCATCGTTGGATTCGATCTTATGAGTTATTGTTCACCCATCCTAAGAGCACTGTGCTGTACTGCATGGTTTGGCAAGTGGTAACAGTGTTGAACATGTCAGTGAAGGTACTGTTGTCTCAAGCTGAGTTAGTATCGGTTGAGACCATTTGCGCATATGCCATTTGTGTATCAACTCAGCCTGGCCATCCCTATGTAGATTGTCATAATAAGTTTTCTCTGCCCACTGCCAGCTAATATGCACTAAATGCATGCACTAATTAAGCGTCATCCATTGCCGATGCGATATTCTTCGCTCATAATGCGTCTTCTTTGTCATCGCGTTGTATCAAAAACGGCTCGACATCAACACTACGTTCATATTTGCTGGCATTTGGATGCAGGCAGCACATTGGCTTAGTTTAGTGAGATTTGGGCTTTTTGTGGAGATATGCAACAATATGAAGCATGTAAGTAGTTTTTTTAACCACTGTGTTCATGAAGGTTCTCATTTCTTGTCCAAGAATTTTATTGTTCATTTTTTTGCACCTGTGTGCCTTAATTATATGCATTTGTGCAGATTCCCGGTTTGCACGAATATGCAATATCTAGTGATGACATTTTCTGGATGAAGAAACCACCGGGGAAAACGTGAGTAGATTATCAAAGAGTAAATCAAGTCAATGTTTGTGGTTTTTCACAGAATCTGATTTTTCCAGTTTTTTCCCCTGCATTAATGACTTCAAGTACCACTTGTCTCTATACGGTGTTTAATATACGCTATAGTAATGCTTTATTCCTGACACACTTGTAGCTTTTGTCCCATTTGCTTAATATGCCATTTGATCAGTTTTCTTGTAGACATAGCAGTTTAGTTTTTGTTACATTAACGTGACAGTTTGTTAATTTTCCACCATAATTTTTGTGTCTGTATCTTGGAAGCGGTACATGATAGGGTTATACTGCCATTAAGCAATGGTGAATTATATGTGATCTACCGATACTGAATAGTGATATTACTGGTGACAGTGGCATAGACAGGGGTGCTAAGGGAGGGGGCTGATGAGCAATGAGCCCAGAAAGGGTCAGAGGGGCCACGAATCTGGGATTTTTGCACTTGCGAAATTTGTTTTATGGGCTCTTTCATGCCCAAAATGCATTTGCAGAACTCCACTCACTCTCAGCCAATTTTTAACTCAAAAGCACCCCCAAAACTTTTCCTTGCCTATGCTTTTGGCTGTTGACTTTCAAGGGTCGTATTCACTTATCCCTATGTAGTGAGAACTTTGCCTAGTTTATTGGAGTGCCATGATCTGTGTGAATAAAACTTATTTAAGTTCACGTGGAAGTAGTTGTGACTGATTATTCGATTGGTTGTAGATTGTGCATTGGGGCAAGTTGTATCCTTTAATATTGCTGGTTGTTGTGGTCAGTGCTCTGATTAGTGAGCGGAATACCGGGATTCAGTTCTTAATCCCGTAATTCCGGATTGAGAAATTTGCAATCTCGGGATCTCGTTTCGGGATTAGGCTTACCGATTGGTCATCATTTTCGTATCCCCAATTGACTTATTTCATGCATAGGATGTAGTATAGGCCACTACGGAAAGTATATCCGAACTGTAGAGAGTGGCTGTGACTGTCAAAATACAAATTACAGTGCACAGCAAGAAGAAGGACTCTAGTGCGCATAAAATATTTTATTTATCAGACAGTTAAAATTTTTATCCGTATTCTTTAACATGCGAAAAACTACAATTTTAACTGATTTTTTGTAATCTCGAAATTTTGGGATTGGGATGCTGCCAATTCCAGGATTCGAGATTGGTGAAAATGGTCGGGATCGTGGTATTGCAATCCCTAGGCCTGATGGAAACCGATTTTCTGTGCAGTTTGTGATATTATAAATATAGGCATAGTAAGATTTGTAGTTCACTGAGTGCAGCTGGCAGTTTTGTTTAGTCTGTAACATCATTAGTTGTGTCAACAAAGTTAATTGATGCCGGGCCCAGTTAGTGTTTGGATGAGTGACCATTGCCAGGACGGATAAACTGTCTGTGTAACCAGTCACCTGGGCCAACTCAGCCTGGCCATCCTTCTGTGGGTAGGTGCAGTGAATACCAGTAAAACCCACGACATAAAAGGCACACCGCACGATGCTCTAGGCTCCGTGTGGTTTTATGGTGTAAGCTGGTGTCTGGCTAAGGGCTAACAAAATCAAGATCAGCGCTGCTCTCTGGGCGTTGGAGGACTGGATGCTCTGAACTAGTAAGAAAACGATTAATGTTGCTTCTTAAGTGGTCCATTGTTCGCAGTTATTTCATTTTTAGGCCAGTTTTCAAATGTTATCCAAAGAAGTTGCCATGACATTATTTTTATGTCTACAGCTAAGAGCTTTAAAGCTGTGGTGATAGATACAACTAATGCGCTAAGCTTATGTAGTGTGTGCTTAGCTGTGCTACCTTTACAGTTTACATGCAGGTTATAACATATGAAAGTGAAAGTGGATATGTTAGTTATGCCATGCCTGACAATCTTGCTCAGATGTTTCGCTGGAACTGGCTGGTTTTCTTGCTGGATGTGGGTTTGACACGACAGTCATCATTCGATCAAGACCACTTCGACAGTTTGACCAGGTGAGATTTGGAATTGAAGTGGAGTGCGGTGCTGCAGTGAAAAATTGATCCGCAGGCTGCTGAGTTTGCTGCTGTCAGAAATGGCATTTATTACTGAACTGTTGTCAGTTTTTTTTCTGTGATGCAAAAACTAGATTGCACATATAACTGGGTGGTTTGTATAATGACCTCATTTGAGTTATCCCATTTATTCTTATTTCCCATTGCTTGTAGTTCTTTAACTTGAGCATTTCCTTTAGACAAGCGGAACCTTTTTATATTTTACTTATCACTGTCCATCTAAAAAAGTGTTTTTTTGTAGTTTTGGCAATTTGTGTCATTATTTGTTGCTTGACCCAGCATCATTTGCATTTGACGTGTCCACACCACCATAGTCTAGTGTCTTTATTTACCCAATTTTGAGTAATTTTCTGCGACTAAAGATTGTCATTGTCACCTCATCAGAGCTGCCACATGGTCTGGAATTTCTAGTACAGTGCTACGTTGAGTTGGTTTCCCTTGAAGTCAATTTTGGACATTGCCAGCTAAACCCCGACAAGTCAGAGGCCCTGGTCATTGGTACTTCGAGCCATCTGAACACCATGTTGACTGTGTCGTTTGTGACTGTCGCCGGCACTAATCTACTAGCCGCTGACTACATAGAGGTTCTCGTGGCTGTGCTGGACCATCATCTGTCATTCGACCGCCATGCGACATCGGTGGCCAGAGCATGCAACTTCAACGCACATGCCATTCGACACATCTGACATCTACTGACGACGGAACTGGCGCTCACTCTGGTGTGCAGCCTAATACTGTCTCGGCTGGACTACTGCAACGCTGTGTTGCACAGTGCTCCAGCCAGCAGCATTCAGAAGCAACAGCACGTGCAGAACACCGCGGCACGAATCGTTCTGCAAGCTCCGCGACCGTCACCATCTCAACCACTGCTGGAACAGTTACACTGGCTACCAGTTCATCAGCGCATCAACTAGAAGTTCGCCATTCTCATGTACAAGATCCACAACACATCAACTCCGGCCTAACTCAGCCATCACATCAGACCTCGGGAATCTACACATCATCTCTGTTCTTCACCATACTGCTGCTTCACAGACAGACTATTAGAACTCACTTTGCTGGCCGCACGTGCTCTGCTTCTGCCATTTGGAACTCTCTTAACGCTGACACTTTATGTTCTATTTCTCTAGCTCTGTTCAAGCGTAGTTTAGAAACGTTTCTCTTCCATCAAACATTTAGGTCTAGCTCTAACTGTATAACACCAATATAACTGAACGTCCAGCGTCTCTGAAATCAGTCGACATACTGGCACAAATTTGCTTATTATTATTGTTAGTAGTAGTAGTAGTAGTAGTAAACTGGTGCCATAGTTCTGGAAAAAATGTTGATTAAGTGAGCTAAAATTAGCTGGCTACTATTGACAAAAGCCTTTCAGGTTATTTTAACGTCTGCTGTTTCAGCTTCACGCCTGAGTAATACTGATGTGATGGTTGGACGTAGGAAATGGCGTCGCTGGTGGTGAAGGCAATGGAGCAGGATGGAGTCAAGATATTGATGGGCTGCGAACCAAAGTCTGTGACGAAAGATGAAAAATCAGGTCGTCTTTCGGTGTCATGGGCAACAGCCAACCACGAGCAAAAGTCCGATCAGTTTGACACGGTCCTTGCAGCTGCTGGTAACATCTGTTGCAATTACTGACCGATTTATTAGTTGACCAATGTCTCGTATGCTGGCTCTTTAGAAAATTATACCTGGACATCATCTACTGCATTAATTAGGGAGTAGCAAGCTTCATATTTTTATTAAGGTGCTACTATGTTCATCTTTCGTTTTACGAGCAGTAATGAGAGTCCCCCATGCTTTTTTGTCCAATCCATGTAATGTGTTAGAATTATTGATGCGTCATTTGTTTTTGTTGGCAAATAAAGACAGATGCATTGTCATCTAAACCTACATTTCCTATTAACCTTGAAGTAGATCTACCGGTACTATCATGAAGGCAACAATTGAATGATTGAACGGTTGCACAATATGACAGCAGTGGGTGACATAGTTTGCTAGTTCGTTACTGTTAAATAGCCTATAAGTTTATTGAAATATGTAGTTGATCAATTGATCACTTGATTGATTGATTCATAAATTTAATGACTGACTGACTGTGTGATTGATTGACTTAAGGCGCATCGCACCAACGTCATTCAACTTTGAACCCGGGTCAGATTTAACTTTGAACCTAGTTCAGCCATAATCTCCAAAGCTATCCAAGCATTGATCTTCGTTCAATTCTGAACCACCATCTGACCACCGATCAAATTTTGATCTCAGTTCAAGTGATGAATGCCGTTATACTATTGCTGCAAAAAATTGTTCGATTCGAAGCTTATCCTGCCCAGAAAAACTTCTTTGTATCAAATTATATGACCTCTAATGCAATTATACTGATGATCTGGACATGTTAGATGTTCACTTGATATTCATTTTATGTTATCTCTTTGTTTGATAAATTAACAAATGGATGAATAAATCGCATTTTTCGGTGGCAATGTCTCGTTTCTATATTAACCAAACGATCGAACCCTAACCACAGCAACAAAAGCTCATTCGTATTGATTTATAAGGCGTTAAATTCAATTATATTTGTGATCTAGATATGTTACATTTGTGCTATATCTGGTCTTTTTGCTGGATAAATTAATTAATGGACAAACAAACAGCATTTTAGCGTGCCAATGTGCCATTGCTATGCCGTAGCTAGTAGCAGCGGTGAACATAATATTGACAACAAACGTAGAATAATAAATAACTATTGGAACATAAAATGCATATTTTCGGAACTTTATTATGCAACTGTTGATGCGGAAATTGTTTAATAATTTTGGGAAAACTTTAAATTTGAACAGATTACAGCCAATTGGTACCGGACTGTTGCCTAATCATTGCGTGTGATGATGACGTCACTGTAGTTGGCTTGTAGGCCGAGCCTGGCTTGACCAATCAGCGTCGTCCACGGTATAACCATTGCCATTCAATTGAATGGCATCAGCTGATCCGAGTTCAACTTGTTGCAACGTAATACTGCGTGAACTCGGTTCAACTCTTGATCTAGTTTTAGCTGAACCGAGATCATGAACGATGTTGGTGCAATTCGCCCTAACTGATTGATTGATTGATTGATTGTATGATTAGTTGACATATTGAGTGACCGATTGATGTGTTGCTAAGGTCGTGCCCCGGAGACTCACAACATTGGCCTCGTTGAGCTGGGGGTCAAGTTGGATGAGTCAGGGTATATCATTGGCAACAATGACGGAGACTTGGAACGTTCCACCGTGAGAAACATCTATGCCATTGGAGACGTTCTAAAGGTAGTACATAATAATAATGATGATGGCAGTGGTTTCAAAGTTTTCCTGTTTATAGTAGAGCTGTTGATTATCGAAGCATTAATTTTCTAACACATTAACACACTGCATTAATTTTTTAAATGCATCCATTAATGCACTAATAACACATCATTAAAATTGCTGATATTGTAGGTAGGCTACATCAAGAGGGTTAATGGAATGAAGCCCATGAAGTCATTCCTGTCTCACAGGATCGTGGCAGTAGTGATGAAACAGCAACAAAACACTTTTTAATTACTTGAATTCAGTCGTCAAATAAACGTAGTTTAGTGGAATATTGGAACTCCTGTTTTGCAAAATTAAATAAATTTACTTATGTGCATTAATTTTTTTAACACATGTTAATTTTTTAACGCATAACGAACGCCTTAAGATAATGGCTTTTAATGCATTAATTCGACAGCTCTAGTTTATAGTAATACCCTGTATTTGGAAAAAAGTAACCGCCTAGACATTGTACAGTAGAAATGTCAGATCTGAACGAATCTGAATAAAATTTCGTACACTTGATTCCAGTAAATCACTAAAGCGATCACCAAATTTTGTTTAAAAATATTATTTTTTTAGCGGAGTTACTGATTGTTGAATATCGATGAGTCAACTGGGGTGGGTGGGTGGTTAGTTAATGAGATGGCTTATACACCTGCTGGGTGCTTCCAGGTACTAACCCTGCTCGGCATAGATCAACTTTGTTGATAGGATGTGATGTGTTACTGCTACACCATGCGATCAACTTGTTTGGTGCTTTGCTTTACCAGTGTGATTCCAGAAATAATGTTTGTTATTTAGACTATGTTAAATCTGTTTATGTTAATGATGAGTGTGCACTTTTTTCTCAGAATAAAACACATACAGTCGTATAGATGCCGCTGTACTATTGCTTTGCCATGACATGAATGTACTTGGAAATAGCAATGTGTCTTGAAGCTAATTTTGTTGTATTTTATTTTATTATTGTACATCGTATTATATTAGCTTGTAACAGCACTGTGTTTAAAATGCTGCAGTAAAGATTTTGTTGTATTAACTAGTGCGTTTATGTATTTGTATTGCCCAGGATCGACCAGAGTTAACTCCAGTTGCTACCAGGGCAGGAAAGCTGTTAGCCCGAAGACTGTTTAATAATTCAAAAGTACACATGGATTACCACATGGTGAGATTTATGGCTCCGTAACTTTTGTTGGTTAATCTATTTTATATTTTCTTCATATTCTGACTGAGATTATTGTTTACTTTCCAAAAGCTTGGCTTTTAACTGTTATGTAGGTCTTAATAATTAAGTAGGCAGTTGGAATTTTATATGTGTTTCTTTAGAAGTTACATGATGTTCATCATATTTCATAATGTGATACTGATGAGGCTGATATTAATGGTATAAATTACAGTGTTTGCTTTGATACAGTTTGTCTGGCATCATTTTATCACAGCAGTCTGTAAGCATTTTATTGGGAATCATCATTTATTTTCGATTTCTGACTAATCTGGGTAAGTGCCTGTTGAAACAGTTGTTTAGTGTTAACAAGAATAGTCTCCGAGTAATTTTCTGATAGCAATTCTTGTTCACAACTGTGTAGGTGCCGACAACAGTGTTCACCCCGACAGAATATTCGTTCGTCGGACTCTCGGAGGAAAGTGCTATCAAAGAGTACGGTGAAGATACGATTGAAATATATCATGCCTACTACAAGCCGCTGGAGTTTACTGTGGCCCAGAGGCATGCCGACTCCTGCTACATGAAGGTTAGTTTTTTTGCACATTTTGTTTCGGCTTTATGGTTAATCATATTACTACACTACGCATTATGGACCAAGATCACGCAATGTTATAACAAATAGTTGTAATCACTTTTCATTTAAAAATGCATTTTCTAAATTTGCTTGTTCTTCTTAGTGTTCTTTACATCTGTGCACTGTACTGCCATTAATGCGAGAGAAATTGCTGTTTATTTGATGACTGTATTGTAGAACAATTGGCTGCCAGTTTTGCATAGTATTTTACATCCTGCAGAGTGTAGAAGCTGAGTTGACCTATACAGTATACAAGTGCACAGGCTGCATAAAGATGTGTAGCACATACTCAAGTTATATATCACAGTGACAGTGGACCTAGGGCGTGAAACTCAATAAGGTAACGTAACTTACCCCACAGTCATCATTGCCCTTTCACAGCTTCGGGTCGGTGCTCATCTCCGTTTCTAAGGCCCTGAGCCTGCAGTGTGTGCAAACACAACTCAGCTGTATGGGCGGTAGGCCACACCTCTCCCAGATACTGTTGTTACGTTCCCAGTGGTGAGGCCGGTACAAATTTGTACTGCTTGGTGACAGAGGCACATGTGCGTGAACAACTGCCCAAGGTCGTTACTTGGCAGTGCATCGGGCTGGAATCAAACCCGCAACCTCAGGGTTACAAGTTTGACCCGCTACCGCTACACTACCAAGGCACACAAGCTCCTCATTGGGTTGTATAAAATTTAAAGTTGTCCATAGATCTTTGTAGAGCTACAGTGTTATCTGCCACCCGAATCCTGACACAGTTGAACTGAACGCACTCCATCTTAATTGCAGTTAGGCAAACTGTTGGTCGACTTATCTACCCCGCAAGGATGGAAGGCTGAGTTGAGTTGTGTCTCATCATTGTTGGTTTTTTTTGAGACACCCAGTTTGCTTGTGCATAATGACTTCGTTGTTGCTCTGCGTACAGGTGTTAGTTGATAAGTCGACGGGCAAAGTGCTCGGCCTTCATTTCACTGGACCCAATGCTGGTGAAGTGATGCAGGGATATGCTGTTGCTCTCAGGTATTGCAGTCTCGGATTCATTATCTCCGCCAAGTGTGAACGTAGTGAACATTGAAGGAGATTAATAGATTGGTCGTTCTGTCTGTGTTTCCGTCGTTCCGTTGTTCTGTGTACATGATGACTCATGGTAGCAATGACGTCATTGCACAAGCAGCAACACCGGCTGTTACTTTTCCCTCCCTCCGTGAAGCAGCTCTTCTTTCTCCCTCTCTTTTCCTAGTTGTATCGTGTAGTTGCAGGTGTTATATTTGTAGGTGTATTAGTAGTAATAGTAATGTTAAAATCGCTTCACTTGGTGGAGATATGCACTCTTACGAGCGCCTTCTGGTTTTTACTGTTCTTTAATTAGCGTTCTTTTTATCAGTGTTTAACAGTTTTCCTCTGGATTTCTTGTAGACCACTGGTATGTTTAGGTCAATATGGTATTAGGCCATTTAATTGGTCATTGCAGCATAATAAATTGGGTGCGCATGTAATTCTTTTTGGGAACCCATGTCGGAGCTATAGAGTGTCATCTTTCATCTGTCATAACTGTATTACACAGTGTTATCTGGCACCTGACACAGGCGAATACCACTGACGTTCTGTCTTCTATTTTGGGTCTTACCTTACCTTATCTTCAGGGTGAGCAGGCTTTTACACCACCTCATTTCGGCCCAGTGTGCGTCCTCAACTGTAACTGAAGCCATGAAGTCGTGGATAAGCAGCTATAAAGCGGTAGATAGCTGTGAAGCCAAAATTGGCATTAAGGTACATTAGCACTGGTATTGTGTAACATATCTGCTCAAAGGAGAGTTGATCAGCATTTGGATAGCTCCTCTTCTACGGATTTTAGGAATCTTTCGGGTCTTCAGAGTGCTAAGCCCTGCCACCTCGGCAAGGTGACAGACCATGTTGGAGTTCTATTTTGGGCACCGCAGAAGTGAGTTTAGGCCTGAAAATGGCCATTAGATCAATGCATGTGGTTGCTTGTATATGTAGATGTGGACTGACTTGGGAGCGGCTGACGACAACGATTGGAATTCACCCAACGTGTTCGGAGGAGCTAGTCAAATTGCACATCACGAAGCGGTCGGGCTTGGACCCGACTGTTACCGGTTGCTGAGGTTAAATCAGACTTGTCCCTTTGTCACGACGTCGAACATCGCAACAGCAGAGTCATCCGTTTAACAGCTAATGTCTTGCATTTTTTACTTTTTTGTGTGCTAGGAAATTTTTTTTTATTTTGTTACATTGTTTTGTTCAGTATTTCAATGAATGGAAAATCAACCAGGCGGCCAGCTGAACGTAAGTGGCCATGGAAGTTGAACTACCAGATTTTAACGTGAAACTTCACTGAGTTTGTTACCTATTTATATGCCAGGAACGTTCGGTTTGCTTTGTTGTCATGCTGTTTTGTTGATGTTACGATGTCGTGACAAAGTTTTTGTGTCTTATACGCTTGTTCGACAATTATAACGTGACTAGTAATCAATCTGTTGATCGAACTTTTTTTATCTTCAATTGTTGTTTGTTTTGTTATATTTTTATGCCAATATTTATTCTGACCTACATTCAGTGTTATTTGATGATAGTCATGTTTAGTCTTGAGCAAGCGTAGACGCGTTATACGCAGCAGTTTTTGGATGATGGTGATGGGCTGTTTATGCATTCAAGCTTTGTTGTAGGTTTAGATAATTTATACAGCGGATTTCCCTGGTAATGAATCTTTAAAGTGCACTTCTCACTTAGTGACATTTTATAATGTTCAGTATTATAATTTTTCACAATTACATAGGTGGTAACATTTCGAAATTCTTCATCAACATTTGGGGTACTGCCAATAACCGATTGTTGTATAATTTTTGCGACTGCAGAAGTGCCAATCTCTCCGGAAATTTAATGATTTGCAGAAAGTTAGTTAGTGATAAATTGATTTTACTTCATTGCCGTGATGGTACAATCCGAGAATCTTTGAGAAAGCTTGTGAACGTATCACCAGTTAACTACTTCAGGTAGTGTCCTTAGTGTAAATTGGAGATTATTTCTAGAAGCAAGCATCTGTCCTGTCATGTTATAGCATCTTCTGCTGGCCTCATTAAAGTCATTATCCATAACTATAGGCTAATTTGATCTCCCCTTCCCATGCATGATCTCATGGTAATGTCATTTGTTAACACAATTCACCATCATCCATTAAGTGTTGTTGTTGACCTTCGTACATAACTAATGAAGGTAGGTCCGTAAACCTGTACAAGGGCTGGACCGACCTGATGCTTGTTAGTACAAAGGAGCACGTATTTTGTATTGTCCACTGCGTGTCAGACTCAGTCAATGTATTTATGTGTCACTCACTGATATCACATCTTGTGCATCGTCAGCGCTTGTCTCCAGTGCTTTTCACTGATGTTTGAACGTCGGAGCTTCTGTCTTGTAAATAAATCGCACTCTGGAAATTTTGAAATACTTTCCTCAAGCCTCAAGAGACCCGGTGAACCGAGTTATGCCCATGATTGCTATATCAGACTGTGTTGGTTATAAAAAATACGAAATGAAGTTTACCGAGATTTGTCTGCTGGTAGCATGAGTTAGATCAGATTTTTTTTTGCTTTTTTGCTATGTCACATTCACTGAACTGTTATAATTGGAATTTGGGATGTTTGTTAACAGTTTGCAATTTATTAGTCTTGTCTCAAGTCTGCTTCACTTACCAGAGGCGTCTAACCTTATTCCCTCCCCCTTTGAGCTTTTGCAGCAAATTCCCCTATCCCTACGTTTCCCTACTGTCATTCCTCTTTCCCTTTTCCCTCTATTGTTTTCCCATTTTCCGTGTTTTTTTCTTCAACTCCATCTAGATTATCTGATTAGCACTGTAAACTTAGTTAGATTTTAGGGCAAAGTCCCAGTGTTGGTTTTTGACAGTTTATGTTTCAGAAAATGCATTTGCTGGTAAGCTGAAGATAAGTTTGCTTTAATTTTGATTCTAAATTATGGCAGCCCCCCTCCTTCTTAAAGAGCCAGAAAACCTCATCCCCTAAGTTTATGATAGAGCATTTGCGGTGGTGTAGACACCTCTGGTACTAGTGGTTTGTGTGTCAGGGTACATGATGTGGATGCAGTTAGTTTGGATGGTGAACTGTGAACAGTCTGCTGCTAACTGAAGACACAGCTTGTTCTTTTTGTAGCTTGCTCATGCAGTTGATGTTAATGTTGATACACATTTAGAACTAAGTTTATGTGAGTTTTTACGAAGACAAGATTGTTTTCAGTGCCGTAATTTGGTGTTTTTTGTTAAACTGCTATCTTTAGATTACAACGTAAAATCGCAAATTCAATATAGGTTGTTACCGAGTAGGTTGTGTGACAGGGCAATTGTGTATGCACTGTGGCTTTGGCATTTTTGGTTGACCATTGGTACGATGTTTCGTCTGTCTGTCTGTCCTCTGTAACACGTTTTGTGGCTAAATGGTAGGTCTTACCAGAAAATTTATTAACATGATTAATTAGCCAGATGTCACAGCTCTTCGCTTGCAAAATTGCATCTATCCAGTGCAGGGGAGACATTTTCAAATTTGAAGTTGAGCAGAGCTAGGGTAGGAAAAATGGACGTTTTTCAACCAATAAATAACTTGCTGTATCTCAGAAATGGTGAGAGATAGGGCCCATGTTATTGATCGCTGATAGGAAGTCGTATAAGCTTTTTCAGATGACACGAAAATGACCTTGAAGGATCATTATGCGCACGATTATATCAACCGTGTGGTATTGTTGCTAAAATGGTATGTCATAGGGGGTTTTACCATAGCCAGAAACTTTGGCCTCGTTCTGAAATGTGTGGTTCTCTTGTGTGGTTAAGCCTATTCTCAGAAATTATTGGGCCTATATCCGGTGACAGAACACAAGACAGATTTAGTAGCCTATATCATTTGACGTTTCGATTATTTGTTTGTAGATAGCCACACATACGACATTTTTGCAACTGTTTTCTCAGCCCCCCTAACACACTGTCAAATTATGTACAGGGGGGTCAGCTAGCTGTATACATACGATTTACGTCACAACTTTGTTCAGTCTCCGACCGTCGAAAAGTTTAACCCCCCGAGCTAATTTTTCACAATTCAAACACTGGGCCGCCCCCTCCCCTACTGACCAGATGCATCTTGAATCATATCAAAATTTTGCACCAAAATTTTTTTTGCATAAAATTTTCAACATTTTCTGACCCAC